>Ga0180300_10000613_pt1 | contig 15844 bp, 17 predicted proteins | sample GuaBasSediGuay15_FD_121798 | JGI IMG/M metagenome (GOLD analysis project Ga0180300, IMG submission 121798) | Subseafloor sediment microbial communities from Guaymas Basin, Gulf of California, Mexico - Guay15, Core 4569-2, 21-24 cm | ecosystem: Environmental > Aquatic > Marine > Hydrothermal... | reverse complement strand
GTCCCGCCTGGCCGAGGCCTCGTTGCTGTCCACGCAGACCTCCAGCGCCTCAGCCATCCTCCTCGCCTCCCACGTCGAAGGCGACCTCAACCCTCCTCGGGTCCTCGCCGCCCTTCAGCGTTCGCACCATCCCCAGGACCACGTTCCTCACCGCCTTCTGAACGAAGGGCTTCAGCGCCAGGGCCCGCCCATCCACCCTCAGGCGGACGGCGCCGGCCGAGCGGTTGACGCATTTCTCCATCTTTGCCTCGCCCGCCAGTATGGCCCGGGCGAGATCCCCGCAGCTCTCGTAGCCGCATCCGCCGCAGTCCAGGCCCGGCAGCAGGGGGAACGCCTTGACCTCGATGATGTCGGCGAGCTCCTCGACGCGCGTGAGGGGGACGACGGGGATGCCGGCGTCGGGCAGGTTCTCCGCCGCCGGCCCCGTGACGACGATCTCCAGGCCGTTCGCCAGCTCCTCAACCTCCCCCGCATCCCTGGGGACCACGATCCTGGCGACGGTGTCCAGCGACTTGAAGCCCTCGAGGACGACGATGTCGACGGGGCCCAGCCGCGCGACGGCCTCCTCCACGGGGATGGGGTGGCTGAGGAACACCGCGGCGCCCTCGGAGGTGAGGATGGCGGAGGCCACGGCGCCCGCCTCCCTGTGGCGCATGGTGTCCTTCCCCGGCGTGTCGAGGAGGTGCGTCCGCGACGCGTGCTTGAGGGTTCCCACCCTGAGGCCGCGGCGGGTGAGCTCCCCCACCAGCGCCTCGACGACCTTGGTCTTCCCCGCGTTCTTGAAGCCGACGACGGCGACTGCCCTCGGGACCATCATGACCGTTCAACATACCATGGGGCTGGCATGATATATTGTTCTCGCGGGGCGGCGGGGGAGCGTAAATATAGCCGGAGGGCGTAGAGATGAGGGGGCGAGTATGACCTCTCTCCAGTTCTTCGGGGGCGTCGGCGAGATCGGCGGCAACAAGGTCCTCCTAGAGGACGGCGACGTCCGCCTCTGGCTCGACTTCGGCCAGTCCTTCAACATGGGCTGCGACTACTTCACGGGCTGGCTCCAGCCCCGGAGCCAGAACGGCCTCGGCGACTACTTCGAGTTCGACCTGCTGCCGAGGCTGAGGGGGCTCTACGCCGAGCACCTCCTCGCCAACACGGGCCTCGGCTACGAGCCGCCCCGGTTCGACGCGGTTCTCCTCAGCCACGCCCACTTCGACCACGTCGGCCACATCGGCTTCCTCGACCCCGCCATCCCCGTCTGGTGCGGGTCCGGGACCAAGCTCTTCCTCGAGGCGGCGGAGGAGACGAGCGGCTTCACCGACTACGGGGCGCACGAGTACCGGACCTTCCGCACCGGCGACCGGATCAGGATCGGCCACGTCGAGGTCAAGCCCATCCACGTCGACCACTCCATACCCGGCGCCTACGGCTTCATCGTTCACACCTCCGCCGGGGCCGTCGTCTACACCGGCGACATCCGGGCCCACGGCCCGAAGCACGAGATGACGGAGGAGTTCCTCGAGGCGGCGAGGGCCGCCGAGCCCGTCGCCCTGGTCTCGGAGGGGACGAGGATGGTGACGAGGGAGCGGCGGAGGAACCTCTCGGAGGCCCAGGTGCTCGCGGGCGTGAAGCGGGTCATCGAGGAGGCGGATGGAGAGGGGAAGGCGGTCTTCTACACCCACAACGGCAGGGACACGGACCGGTTCCGCACCTTCTACACCGCCGCCGTGGCCTGCGGGAGGCGGATCGTGGTGACGCCGAGGACCGCCTACCTGCTCTGGAAGCTGGTGGAGGACGAGCACCTCGACCTCCCCGACCCGATGAGGGACGGGAACATCGCGGTCTACTACCGGCGGAAGAGGAGCGGCGAGTACCGGGAGGGAGACTACTACCGGTGGGAGAGGCCCTTCTTGGACCGGATGGTGACGGCTGAGGACCTCCGCCGCCGCCCCACCGAGTTCATCATGGACCTCGACTTCAACCGGTTCACGGAGCTCATCGACATCCGCCCCGAGCCGGGGAGCCACTTCATCTACAGCATGAGCGAGCCCTTCACCGAGGACGACATCGAGGACAGGGTGATGCACAACTGGCTCGACCACTTCCGCCTCCGGTACCACCAGCTCCACGCCTCCGGCCACATGAGCCGACGGGAGCTGACCGAGGCCATCGAATCCATAAACCCCCGGAGGGTCTTCCCCGTCCACACCGAGAACCCCCAGCTGTTCAGCAAACTCTTCGACCACGCCGTCCTCCCCGAGAGAGGGAAGCGCTTCACCCTCTGAAAGGGGGCGCCGCTCACCCCTTAAATATCGGCGGCTTTCTATGATCCCGAGCGGTGTCCGGAGTTGAGGGTGGCCGTCGTCGATAAGGAGCGGTGCAGGCCGGACAAGTGCGACCTCGTCTGCATCCGCTTCTGCCCCATGGTCCGCAGCCGACGGGAGGCCATCAAGCTGGACGAGGAGGGGAAGGCATACGTCTCCGAGCTCCTCTGCAGCGGCTGCGGCATCTGCGTCCGCAAGTGCCCCTTCGACGCCCTCAGGATCGTCAACCTCCCCGACGAGCTCGAATCCGAGCACATCCACCGCTTCGGCCCCAACGCCTTCACCCTCTACAGGCTCCCGACCCCGAGGCGGGGCGCCGTCGTCGGCCTCCTCGGCAGGAACGGCATCGGCAAGTCCACCGTCCTCAGGATACTGGCCGGGGAGCTGACGCCCAACCTCGGCGCCTTCAGCGACCCCCCCGGCAGGGAGGCCGTCGTCGAGCGCTTCGCGGGCCTCCCCCTCCACGACTACTTCGACGCCCTCTACGACGGCCGCCTGAAGGTCGTCTACAAGCCCCAGTACGTCGACCGGATACCCAAGGTCGTCTCGGGGACCGTCGGCGAGGTCCTCAGCGGCCTCGACGAGCGGGGCGCCCTGAAGGAGACGGCGGAGGCCCTGGAGATCAGCCACCTGTTCGACCGGGAGCTCGGCGTGCTCAGCGGCGGCGAGCTCCAGCGGGTGGCCATCGCCACCGCGGTCTGCAGGGACGCCGACGTCTACCTCCTCGACGAGCCGTCGAGCCACCTCGACATCTACCAGCGGATGAGGGCCGCCCGGGTCATCCGGGGGCTCGTCGCCGACGGCAGGATGGTGGTTGCGGCGGAGCACGACCTCGCGGTCCTCGACTACCTGTCCGACGACATCTTCCTCCTCTACGGGGAGCCGGACGTCTACGGCATCGTCTCCAACATCCACGGCGTCCGGGAGGGGATCAACATCTACATCAACGGCTACATCCCCGACGAGAACATCCGCTTCAGGGCGTCCCCCATCGTCTTCCACATCAAGCCGCCGACGGCCCCCGCCGCGCGCCCCCGCCCCCTCCTGGAGTGGTCCGAGCTGAGGAAGGCCTACGGCGAGTTCGAGCTCAGGGTGGAGCCCGGCGAGATCGGGGAGGGGGAGGTGATCGGCATCCTCGGCAAGAACGGCATCGGGAAGACCACCTTCATCCGCCTCCTGGCCGGCGTCGAGGAGCCGGACAGCGGCGGCGTCTCCGGCGGCGAGATCAAGGTCAGCTACAAGCCCCAGTACCTATCGGGGACCATCGAGGGGACGGTGGAGGAGGTCCTCAGACGGGCGGCGGGCCCCAAGTACCAGGAGAGCTGGTTCCGAGCCGAGGTCCTCGAACCGCTGAACGTGAAGGGCCTCCTCGACCGGGAGGTGGAGATCCTGAGCGGCGGCGAGCTCCAGCGGGTCGCCATCGCCGAGTGCCTGTCGAGGACGGCGGACATCTACCTCCTCGACGAGCCCAGCGCCTACCTCGACGTCGAGGAGCGCCTCGCCATGGCCCGGGCCATCAGGCGGATCACCAAGATGAGCGGCGTCACCGCCTTCGTCGTGGAGCACGACATCGTCGCCCAGGACTTCATCGCCGACAGGCTCATGGTCTTCACCGGCGACGCCGGCCGCAGGGGCTTCGGCGGCCCGCCCCTGACCCTGGAGGAGGGGATGAACGTCTTCCTGAAGGAGATGGGGATAACCTTCCGCCGGGACCCCGACACGAAACGGCCCCGCGTCAACAAAGAGGGCTCCAAACTCGACAAAGAGCAGAAGAGGACGGGAAGATACTACTATCAATAACCTGAAAAACAACTCTATCCTGAACGCGATTAATGCCCGTTCAGGAGCAGGGCGAGCAGGGCCACCGCGATGCCCGCCACCACCATCTTGATGCCAGAGTAGATGATGTTGCTCCGACTGATGCGGCCGAGGAAGGCCCCCAGCAGGAAGAGGATGACGAGGGAGGCCCCGATGGAGGCGATGAAGGCGGCCTGGATGGGCAGCAGGCCGAGGAGGGCCAGGGCGAAGGGGAGGACGCTGGGGAGCGAGGCGAGGAAGGGCGCGGAGCCGTCCACGAGGGCGGCGAAGAGGGAGACGAACCGGGAGGCGTCGCCGTGGATGGTGTCCCTGAGGTCGACGAGCATCGCGTCCTCCAGCTCGTTCAGCGCCTTGTTCCGCTCCGCGCTCTCCGTCATGTAGGTGCCCGAGAACCCGGAGACCGCCATGGCTATGCCGCCGACGACGATGACGCCGACGACCGCCCGGGGATTGGCGATGCCCGTGATGTAGGCGCCGATGACGACGCCGAGGCTGGTCATCGCGCCGTCGAAGGCGTTCATCGCGAAGTAGCGGCGCAGTATCATCCGGGCTCTCGTGACCCGTAGGTATGCCCCGATCTCATCGAGGTAGTCGGGGAGCCACGCGCCGAAGCGCCGGCGGCTGCTATCAGATTCCTCTTCAGCCGAAGAATCACTCAACTAACCTTGCACTCCCAGAGCTGCCGAGCAGCAAGCGACAACCCCACGCGATGATGGTCTACCCATCGCCTGTCGGACACTCGTCTGGGTTTATCGAGACGGGACTATTAAAGTTTATGAATCACATCGCGCAGAAGGGTATGTAGGTGAAGCCCTTTCTGGAGGATATGTGAAGATCTTGGGCGAACCAGAGATAAAACACCTAGTTTTGGACGTCCTGAAGCCCCACGCCCCACCCCTGCCGGAGTTCGCGTCCTTCCTCGCCGAGCTCCATGGGGTGACCCGGGTGGACGTGAGCCTGGTGGAGATGGACGAGAGGACCGAGAGCCTCAAGGTGGTGCTCCACGGGACCAAGATCAACTTCGAGGCCCTGAAGGCGCACATGGCGAGGCAGGGAGCCGTCATCCACAGCGTCGACCAGGTCATCGTGGAGACGCCGAGCAACTAGCGCCTCCTCCCAGAGACGCCTAAATACTCCACGGCGAAGGATCAGGCGGTGGAACCCCTCTTGCTGGCGGACCTCTGCAACCCTGCACCGCAGCCGTTCCTGGACACCTCAACCCCCCTCGAAGAGGCGCGGTACGTCCTCGTCGGAGCCCCCTTTGATGGGACCTCCTCCTACCGCAGCGGATCGAGGTTCGCCCCCGCCGCCATCAGGCAGGCGAGCCGCTACATGGAGACCTACAGCCTGCGGACGGGCCTCGACCGGGGGGACGTGTCGGTCGCCGACGCCGGCGACACAAAGATCGCCGACCGGGTAGAGGAAGTCCTAAGGGGCGTCGAGGCCGCCCTGAAGCGGGTTCGGGAGACGGGGAAGGTGCCCGTGCTGCTGGGGGGCGAGCACACCGTCACCCTCGGGGCGCTGAGGGCCCTCAAGCCCGACCTGGTTGTGAGCCTCGACGCCCACCTCGACCTCAGGGATCGGCTCCTCGGCTTGGAGCTCTCCCACGCCACCTTCATGCGCCGGGCCCTCGAAGAGCTCGATCACCGGCTCATCGTGCTCGGGTGCAGAGCCCTCTCCCGGGAAGAGCTTAGCTTCGTCGAGTCGAACGCGGATCGGGTGGTCGTCGTCACCGCCGCCGACCTGAAGGGCGGCGCGGGCCCCGGCGTGGACGCCGTGCGGAGGGAGCTGGACGCTGTGTCCTCGGCGTACCTCAGCATCGACCTGGACGTCCTCGACCCCGCCTCGGCGCCGGCCGTGGGGAACCCCTCACCCGAGGGGCTCAGCGTCGCCGTGCTCCTCGACCTCATCGCGGGCGCGACAGACGCGCGGTTCCTGGGCTTCGACCTGACCGAGGTCACGCCCCACTACGACTCGGGCCTGACGGCGACTCAGGCGGCGTACATAACCCTCGAAACCCTCTACAGCCTGGAGTCGGCCCGCCGCGCCTCCTGGGTGTAACAGCCCATATATGGATCCGCGCGCGATTAGATACGCGAGGGTAGGCCGTGGAAATCATAGGCGACGAAGAGGCGGTTGCGCCCCGGGGGAGGCTGGCGCCGGACGACCTGCCGACCTCCTACCTCCTGTCGGCGGGGTACGACGGCAAGGCGGAGAAGGCGTTCCTACGCCTCTACGAGCCCCGCTCCCGGCAGATCTACCTCTGGTACGACAACACCAACCACATCCCCTACTGCATCTCCAAGGAGACGCCGGAGGAGCTCAGGAAGAACAAGAAGCTCCTCAGCTACCCCGGGTTCCTCACCCTCGAGCAGGTGGAGAAGTTCGACGCGCTGAGGGACGAGCCCATCAAGGTGACGAAGATCCTCGCCTCGAACCCCCTCGCCATCGGCGGCCAGGGGAGGAGCGGCATCAGGTACATAATCGGCGACAGCTGGGAGAGCCACATCCGCTACTACCAGAACTACATCTACGACCGCGGCCTCATCCCCGGTATGCCCTACAGGGTCGAGGGGGGGCGGCTCGTCGAGGATGAGTACTCCCTCCCCGACGACGTGGCGGAGCGGATCGACGCCATCCTCGCCGAGGAGGACGCCGAGTTCAGGGAGCACATGAGGGAGTGGGCGAGGCTCCTCCAGTGCCCCGTCCCCTCTCTGAGGCGGGTCGCGGTGGACATCGAGGTCTACTCCGCCGTCGCCAACAGGATGCCGAACCCCGACGAGGCGGGGGACCCCGTCATCGCCGTCTCCTTCGTCTCCTCCGACGGCCTCAGGCGGGTGCTGGTCCTCAACGAGACCGGCGAGGAGGCGGCGGCGGAGATCGACGGCGCCGAGGTGGTGTTCCACTCCAGCGAGCGGGACCTCATAGAGGAGACCTTCAGGGTGCTGGACGAGTACCCCGTCGTGCTGACGTTCAACGGCGACGACTTCGACCTCCGGTACCTGAGGCGGCGGGCGAGGAACCTCGCCTTCCCCCTGGAGGAGATCCCCATCACCATCGGCAGGCGGTTCGCCTTCCTCCGCAACGGCCTCCACATCGACCTCTACAGGTTCTTCCTCAACCGCTCCATCCAGATCTACGCCTTCGGCAACCGGTACAGGGAGAACAACCTCAACGATGTCGCCTCCTCGGTCATCGGGAAGACGAAGATCGAGGTGGGTGACATCTCCTCCCTCTCCTTCGAGGAGCTCGCTCGGTACTGCCTGAGGGACGCCGAGATCACCTACGAGCTGACGGCGTTCAACGACGACCTGGTGATGAAGCTGATGGTCATCCTCAGCCGCATCAGCAAGATGACGATGGAGGACGTCACCCGGCAGGGGGTGAGCCGCTGGATCCTCGCCCTCATGGAGTGGGAGCATCGGCAGAGGGGGTGGCTCATCCCGAACAAGGAGGACATCATCGCGGCGAAGGGCGGGACGACCACCGAGGCCATCATCAAGGGGAAGAAGTACCTCGGCGCCATCGTCCGCAGCCCGAAGCCCGGCGTCCACTTCGGCGTCACCGTCCTCGACTTCGCGTCGCTGTACCCGTCCGCGATCCGCAACTGGAACCTGAGCTACGAGACCATCCTCTGCCCCCACCCCGAGTGCAGGGGGAACGTCGTGCCGGGGACCCCCCACTGGGTCTGCACCCGGAGGAGGGGGCTGACCAGCCTCATCATCGGCAGCCTCCGCGACCTGAGGGTGAGGTGGTACAAGCCGCTGTCGAAGGACCAGGGGCTGTCGAGGGACGAGCGGACCTACTACCACGTCGTCCAGAGCGCGCTGAAGGTGTTCCTGAACGCCTCCTACGGCGTCTTCGGCTCCGAGTCCTTCCCCCTCTACTGCCCGCCCCTGGCCGAGAGCACCGCCGCCATCGGCCGCCACGCCATGACCCAGGCCGTGGAGGAGTCCCAGAGGCTGGGGATCGAGGTGATCTACGGCGACACGGACAGCGTCTTCTTGGAGCACCCCACCGACGCCCAGATAGAGGAGCTCGTGAGGTGGACGAATGAGAAGCTGGGCATCGAGCTGGACGTCGACAAGGTCTACAGGTACGCGATCTTCTCCAAGCGGAAGAAGAACTACCTCGGAGTCTACCCGGACGGGAGCGTCGACATCAAGGGGCTGACGGGGAAGAAGAGGCACATCCCGCCCCTGCTGAAGGATGCCTTCCTGAAGCTGACCCAGATCCTCAGCGGGGTGGAGAAGCCCGAGGACATGCCCCGGGCGAGGGAGGAGATCAGGAATCTCGTCGAGTCGGTCTACCGTCGGCTGAAGGAGAGGGACTTCGACCTGAGAGAGCTGGCCTTCAGCGTCATGCTCGGCAGGCGGCTCTCGAGCTACGAGACGAACCCCCAGCACGTGAAGGCGGCGAAGATGCTCCGGGAGCAGGGGATCAGCCTCGGCGTCGGGGACATCATCAGCTACGTCGTCACCCAGGGCGGCGTCAAGCCGGTGCAGATGGCGTCGAACCGGGACGTCGACATTGGCAAGTACCTCGAGTACCTGGAGTCGATGTTCGAGCAGCTGCTGGACGCCCTGGACCTGGACTTCGACGAGCTGGTGGGGCGGCCGAGGGAGATGACCCTGGACAGCTTCTTCCCCCGGTGAGGCGAAGAGTATATATCGCCGCCCCAGGGTAGTCCTATCGGTTGACAGCCATGTCCAGGTTCGTTGACATAGCCGAGATTCTGGACGGAGGGCACGACGGGGAGCGGGTTGCCATCCGCGGCTGGATGTACAACAAGCGGAGCAGCGGCGGCATCCAGTTCCTCATGGTGCGGGACGGCACGGGTGTGATGCAGTGCACCCTGAACAGGAGCAGCTTCGACGAGGAGACCTACAATAACGTCGAGAAGCTGCCGCTGGAGTCGGTCGTCGAGCTGGAGGGCGTCGTCAAGGTGGACGAGAGGGCGCCCAACGGCAGAGAGCTCTCCGTCAATAACGTCGGCGGTGTCATCGAATCCCAGCCCGACTACCCCATCATCCGGAAGCGCCACGGCGTCGAGTTCCTCCTCGACAACCGCCACCTCTACGTCCGGGACCCGAAGCTCCAGAGCATCTTCAGGCTCCGGGCCAAGTTCATGGAGGCCGCCCGGGACTGGTTCAGGGAGCACGGGTACACGGAGACCCAATCGCCGATGTTCATCACCGCCGCCTGCGAGGGAGGCTCCACCCTCTTCGAGGTCAAATACTTCGACAGGGAGGGGGTCTACCTGAGCCAGAGCTGGCAGCTCTACGCCGAGGCCATGATCTGCAGCCTCGGGAAGATCTACACCATCGCCCCCAGCTTCCGGGCCGAGCCCAGCCGGACCCGGCGCCACCTCTCCGAGTTCTGGCACCTGGAGGTGGAGGAGCCGTGGACCGACCTCGACGGCATCATGAAGGTGGGGGACGAGCTGGTCACCCACATCGGCCACACCCTGGCTAGGGAGATGCCCCGGGAGCTGAGGATGGTGGGCCGCGACCCGGAGGAGCTGCTGAGGCTGGAGACGCCGTTCCCCCGGATCACCTACGACGAGGCGGTGGAGATACTGCAGAAGGACGGCGTCGAGATGCTGTGGGGGGACGACTTCGGCTGGCAGCAGGAGGGGCCCCTGACGAGGCACTTCGACCTGCCCTTCTGGGTGGTGGGCTTCCCCACGGGGATCAAGCCCTTCTACCACAAGCCCGACCCGAGGAGGCCTGAGGTGACGCTCTCCGCGGACCTGATGGCGCCGGAGGGGTACGGCGAGATCATCGGGGGCGGCCAGCGGATCCACGACTACGACCAGCTGCTGGAGCGGATCCACGAGGACAACCTGGACCCGAAGGACTACAGCTGGTACCTCGACCTCCGCAGGTGGGGGACGGTGCCCCACAGCGGCTTCGGCCTCGGCATCGAGCGCGTCCTCATGTGGATGTGCAAGCTCGACCACATCAGGGACACCATCCCCTTCCCCCGGGACCTGAGGCGGGTCTTCCCCTAACCCTCTTTTCTCGTCATCCAGAGGCCCAGCGCCGCCGACCAGACCCCGGCGGCGAGGGCTGAGAGCGCCTCGGGGATGGCCACCGCGCTCCAGCCCAGCGTCCAGACGCCCGCGGCCGCTGCGCCGGCGGCGAAGGAGAGGATGCCGAGCCCCCTCATGTTGTGCCGGACCATGAAGGCTCCCAGGGCGAACATGGAGAGGGGGAGGCTGACGAAGAAGGCGACGGAGACGTAGTAGTGGATGCGGCCGGCGGTCTCGGGGAAGACGCCTATGGCGCAGAGGAGGAGGGCGGAGGCCAGGAAGAGGGCGGAGCCGAGGCGCCCCGCCCAGCAGCCCCTGGTGACCTCGAAGAGGCCGAGGCTGAACATCATCAGCAGCGCCCCGGTCATGGGGAGCCCCGAGTTGAAGATGACGGAGCCGAACCCCTCGACGCCGAGGTCGCTGAGGGCGTTCCCCGTCCAGCTGAACCACGGCGACGCCCATATCGCGAGGAAGATGACTGCGAATCTCAGGATGGGCGCGGCGACGCCGAAGAAGCCGGCCATCCTCACGATCTTGACGTTCAACCCCTTCGTCCCCGTGAGCCTCGCATCTAGAGGGTCGGTCCACGTTTTCAAATGTTGCGCTAGAAAAAAGGGGAGGGCGGCCCTATCTGAGGTAGGTCTTCAGCCCCCTCGACTCCAGGACTTCCACGAACCCTGATGCGGCCAGCGCCCTCACGAGCAGGTGGCCGACGCCGGCTACGGCGATGAGGCTGCTCAGGGTGATGCTCGCAACCATCGCCGCCCAGACCGGCAGGTTCAGCCCCATGATGCTCGGCGGCGGGAAGTATATCCACAGGTAGCCGCCGACGATGACGCCTATGGCGATGGAGCCGGCGACGCAGGCCGGGAACAGCCGGCGCCGCAGGTAGAAGATGAGGGCGGCGGCGACCAGGTTCGCCGCGGCGCCGCCGACGACGTCCACGACGCCGAGCATGAAGTAGGCGTTCCCGACGAAGCAGCCCAGGGAGACCCCGACGACGGCGGGCCATCCGAGGAGGGCCGCGAGGGGTATGAGGCAGTCGGCGACGCGGAGCTGCACGGGGCCGAAGGATATGGGCGCGAGAACGACGACGAGGGCCGCGTAGAGGGCCGCGAGGACGGCCGACAGGCTGATCTCCTTGATGTCCGTACCGGTTCACCTCCCAACTCCGGGGTTTCTAAGGCGGAACGGGTGGGAGGCCCCACTCACCCGCCACCAAACCAAGACACGTTGGACGCTTAAATCGTTTCCTCCTCTGGGTAACTGGTCCGAGTATTTTTGTAATTTCCTCTAATTCACATGTTCGATGGGAAAGCCGCTCGTGTATTCTAAATGCTCTTTTCAAGGTGTTCTAATGTGTAGATTAAAATAGCCGTTCAGGGAAGCAGAATATGTGAATCACAAGTTTACTTTTGGAGTCATGTTAGCAGCGTTTCTGCTGGGTTTAGTCGTTATCCTCCAATCTTTCTGGCTACCATGCACGGACTCCGATTTCAATCTCATATTCAAATATGGGGTAGGCGCCAGGAACGTGTTGAACACATTCACGGGGACCTACACAAAAGACATGGTCGTGGACCCGCCCATCACCGTGAAACTTTGCTTATCCGAAGAAGACCTGGACAGAATCTACAGGAAGATGGTCGAAATAAACTTCTTCTCATATCCTACTAAGTTCAGCCCAGGAAGCAGAGGCACGGTAATAGGGGAGATGACGCCGTTCTCCACCTACTACTTCAAGGTTCGATATAAAAACCGCGTGAAGGAGCTATACTGGGCTGCCAGATATACCTATTCGGGAAACGAGGAAGCCGAGAATCTGAAGGAACTCATAGACCTCATCATAGAAATCATCCACTCCAAGCCTAAATATCAGAGACTTCCGAAACCAAGAGCTGGTTATTTTTAGAGAAAGGAAGCCTTAAGAAACCTCGTCGATTGCTCGTAGTATCATCCAGACTCCGGCGTTCTTCGCCCTACGCTCAAGGTAATCCTCATCCAGCGAGTCGCGGAGTCTCGCCAGGACGCTCTTCACATCCTTCTCGTCCTCCACCCCCCGGTCGGGGCGGGCGAGCTTGTTGACGACGAAGTCCTCCGGCGATATCACCCACGCCTCAACGTCGCCTAAACGGCGTCTCCTCCGCCTGGCAAAGGTCTCCGCATCCAACTCCACGCCGTCCGGCCTCGTCCAGAACTCTATCTCAAGACCTGTCTCCCGGTCTAGGAACACGCACTCGGGGTCCTTGAACGATCCGAGGGTGTGCTCGTAGCCCGCCGCCTCCATGCGCCTGAGGAAGTCCTCGAACTCGGCGGGGGTTCTGAGCGCCACCGCTACGTCTAGGTCGATGGTCGTCCTGATCCTCCCGTAGAAGGGGAGCGCGAAGCCCCCTATCACCATGTAATCCACGCCGGCACCCTCCAGGAACGAGATGACGCTACGTAGAGCCTTTCTCAACGCGTCCGACAAGGGAGTTCAACTCCATGAAAAGGTCGAAGGGTGACAGACCCCTCGCCTCCAGCCTCGCGGCGTACTCGCCATCCCCGGCGGCCCGAACGAGGTCCGTCCTCCTGCTCCGCAGGGGCTTCAGCTCCAACGCCCTGTATGCATCCAGGTAGTCCTCGCCTAAGGGCGTCGGCGTCACCAGAGCCCTCGGTCTGCCCCTCTTGCCCCGTTTCTCCGTCCTCCTCTCCAGCAGCCCCTCCTCCGCCATCTCCCGGATCAACGATACAACCACCTCCGTCCTGCGGTGAAGCCTCCGGGCTAGTTCCCCCACGCCGGCGGGGCTCCGCTTCGCCGCCTTGAGTAGCGCCGCCCTCATCTCCAGGGACATTTTATTTCCCAAATGGAAACTTATTCATGTGGCACAACGCGCGTAGACATTTAAACTTTACGAGATCGAACCCCCTATCTCGAGCCCCTCAATCGCAGGATGCGCAGCACAGGCATGAAGAAGCTAATATACCCCCTCCGCTTCTAATGGCGTGCTATGAAGGTTCTGGGCATCTCCGGTAGCCCCCGGAGGGATGGGAATACGGACTACGCCGTCCGCAGAGCCCTCGACCTCATCAAGGAGAGGCTGCCCGAGGCTGAAACCGAGTTCATACGGATCGCCGACCACCGGATCGAGCACTGCCGGGGCTGCAGATACTGCATGGAGGCGGTGGAGTGCATCATCAAGGACGACGACCTCGACCTCCTGGTGGGGAAGATGCACGACGCCGACCTCATCCTCCTCGGCGCCCCCGTCTACTGGTGGGGGCCGCCCGGCGTCCTCAAGGACTTCATCGACCGGACCCACGGCTTCTACCCCGACGACAAGCGGTTCGCCGGCAAGAAGGTCGCCGTCATCACCGTCGCCGCCCAGAGCGGCTACCCCACCCACGAGAAGACCATGAGCTGGCTCCAGCACTACGGCGCCGAATACGTCGGCAAGCTCCGCCTCAGGGCCCGGGAGAAGGACGAGCTGAAGCGGAAGCCGAGACAGCTGAAGAGGCTGGAGACCTTCGCCGCCAACCTGGCCAGCACCCTGCAGTAGCCGCAGCCACCTTTTTACACTTCCCTCCGCTAGGGTTACCCATGAGCAAGCTCGACCTGAGGAAGGAGCTCAAACCCTTCTACACCGCCAAGAGGAAGCCGGCCATCGTCGATGTTCCCGCGGGCAGGTTCCTCACCATCACCGGGCGCGGCGAGCCCGGCGGCGACGCCTACCGGGCGGCCCTCAACGCCCTCTACTCCGTCGCCTACACCCTCAAGTTCAGGTGCAAGAAGGAGGGGAGGGACTTCACTGTCATGGCCCTCGAGAGCCTCTGGTGGTGGGATGCGCCCGCCGCCCCCGGCGAGGCCCCGCCCAGGGAGGAGTGGAACTGGAAGTCCATGATCAGGCAGCCCGACTTCGTCACCGAGGAGATGGCCGAGGCCGCGAAGGAGGAGGCGAAGGCCAAGAAGGGTCTCCCGGAGATCGACCGGGTCGTCCTCGAAACCTTCGACGAGGGGCTCTCCGCCCAGATCATGCACGTCGGCCCCTACTCCGAGGAGGGGCCCACCATCGAGCGGCTCCACGCCTTCATCGCCGAGAACGGCTACAGGCCCCGGGGCCTCCACCACGAGATATACCTCTCCGACCCCCGGCGGACGCCCCCGGAGCGGTGGAGGACCATCATCCGGCAGCCCGTCGAGAGGGCGTAGCCCGCCGTCGGATCACTAAAATACCTCCTGGATGTCTTTCCCTTGATACGCCTCATGGAGTTCTCTGTCACGAGGGATTTCCACGTCCACGAGCGGCACTCCAGCGACGCGCCCGGCGCGACCGTCGAGGGCTACTGCCGGATCGCCGAGGCCCGGGGCATGGAGGAGATCGGCTTCGCGACTCACTTCATTATTGCAGGCCCCGACACCGACCACGGCATCCCCCCGGAGCTAATCCCCGAATACGTCAGGGAGATCGAGGAGGCCCAGGAGACCACCCGTGTCAGGCTCAGGATCGGCCTCGAGGTCGACTACTTCCCCGGGGAGGAGCGTCGCCTCGCCTCGGTGCTGGACGAGCACCCCCTGGACTTCGTCCTCGGCAGCCTCCACTACATCCGGGGCTACGACATCGGCTCCAGGCGGGGCTCCGTCGCCTTCTTCTCCCGCAGGCCTCTCCGGGAAGCCCTCGACGTCTACTACCGGGGCTGGAGGGAGGCGGTGGAGAGCGGTCTCTTCGACGTCATGGCCCACCCCGACTACTTCAGGAAGTACCTCCCCCTCACCCGGCCGGACCCCGTCGCCTTCGAGGACTACGGCCCCGCCGCCATCGAGGCCATCGACAGCCTGAGGAGCTACGGCGTCGGCGTCGAGGTCAACGCCTCGGGCTACAGGCACGGCATAGGGGACTGCTACCCCTCCCTCGACTTCCTCAGGGCCGCGAGGGAGGCCGGGGTGGAGGCGGTGACCCTCGGCTCCGACAGCCACTCCCACGACGGCCTGGGAGCGTGGCTCGGGGAGGCCGTCAGGAGGCTGGAGGAGGCGGGCTACACCCACGTATCCGTCTACGAGGGGCGGAGGAACCGGAGGCTCAGCCTCGCCGAGGTGCGGAGATAGCTTACCCCCTTGAGAGGAGCCGCGCCCCTATAGGCGTGGCTCGGTATAGAACTTCGGTCCCTAACGCCGGGACGCGTCGATCCCTTCAGGGTTTTAGAGCAAAATTATTTATGCCTAGTCGCCCCCTCTCGATGTTAGTCGAGGTTATCCGGATGTCTCAGGTCAAGGAGAAGGTCCCCGAGTTCGACGTCACCATCATGGGCAAGATCAAGGGCTTCAACATCGCCACCCGGGAGGAGGTGCAGGAGCTCAGGACGGAGTTCAAGGGGCTGGCGCAGGAGTTCGACGCCCTAAGGAAGCTGGTGAAGGAGCAGCAGGCGATGCTCAACGTCCTTAACTCCCGCATCGAGCGGCTGGAGTCGTTCCTCCGCTCCTTCAAGTAGCCCAGAGCCTCACGACGGCGGGGGCCTGACGCCGAGGACCAGCTGCAGCTCCATCACCGTTTTATCCCGGATCAGGGTCAGCGTGATGGTGTCGCCGGGCCTGCGGTACCGCTCGAGGTAGACCACCAGGTCGTAGAAGCTCCTCACCGCCTGCCCGTCGACGCCTATGATCACGTCGCCGCCGATCTTCACCCGGAACCCCTCCACC
>Ga0180300_10000612_pt1 | contig 15869 bp, 23 predicted proteins | sample GuaBasSediGuay15_FD_121798 | JGI IMG/M metagenome (GOLD analysis project Ga0180300, IMG submission 121798) | Subseafloor sediment microbial communities from Guaymas Basin, Gulf of California, Mexico - Guay15, Core 4569-2, 21-24 cm | ecosystem: Environmental > Aquatic > Marine > Hydrothermal... | reverse complement strand
TCTGGCATGCCCATGCCTCCATAGCACTTATTGTCCAGTTCCAAGATCTTGCTAGCCAATGTTGGCGTCAAATACACGCTCGAGATGTTGAGGTCGCTTAGAATCTCTGAGAGGCTATTTGGTATCTTAACAGAGTGAACCCAAATGAGCTCCCCGAAACCCTTTAAGAAATCAACCTTCTGCTCAAGAAGATCCTCCAAGGTCTTCGTGACCCCTTTCTAAATCACCTTTTTTCATTTCCACCACCTCCTCCTTTTAGCGTCGTTTTCAATTTTTAAATATTTTATGTCTAAAATTGGACTTTTTAAATGAGAATAGGACTTTCTCTCTTCTTCCTTCCTCTCTGTCTCCTCAATTTGCTTTCCCAGACCATGTATTTACAACGAGAACACCTCAACTTGTAAGGGAATTTCAATTCTCGATATAGTTCCTCTTTATGTCCACATTTGGGACAGACATATCTCACGTGAACCCTGTCGTCCCCTAACACCTTGAAAGCGACGTGATGCTCCCCCCTTGAGATCATGGTGAGCTTTCTCTGTTCGTGGAGTTCCTTCGCTTTTTTCTCATACTCCTCCAACCACTTCATATGGGAAACACCTCCGGATATCAAGTTTATCAAACATGTGCATTAAATATTTTATCGAGCACGAGATTAACTGATGTCGCTCAAAGGAAACCCTCTCCAAACCATAATAAATCCTAAGTGCCAAAGGGAAAGTGTGATCATAGCGAGGATATTGTTTAAGGAAGAGCCGAAGCTGGAAGTTCACCAGGGAAAGGAGGCCCACCTCAAAGAACCCTCCTTTCTGAGGGGAAAGCACTTATCCAAGGAGAGATATTGCATCGGTTACAGTGTCATTGGGAAATTAATCCCCCACGGCATCTTGTTAACCAAAGGGCATCAATGCGAGGAATGCAAGAAGAGAGACGCTTTCTCCTTCTGTTCAATGTGCGACGGGAGAACTTGCTATAACTCGAGGACCTTTGAGGAGTGGTGCTCCCAACCCTTCTTCGTTTACCTGGCATATTTTGGTGGGAAGATCGTTAAGGTGGGGGTGGCCGCCAAGAGGAGGCTAAAGGAGAGGTTATGGGAGCAGGGAGCTATTGCGTACAAATTAGTGGGGGAGTTTGAGGATGGTATGAAAGCAAGGAGAAAGGAGAGCGAGATGAGGAAAGAACTTCCGGACAAGCTCACTTTGAGTCAGAAATTGAAACTTTATAGGGAACTGGATCTCGACTGGTTTGAATCAAAATATGGGGTGGATGGTATCCTAAAAGCGAACTTGGACGCTTCGAGTGCGTTGAGTAGTCAGATACTGTTGAGAGAAGTGAATTTCATCCCTGATGAAGACTTCAAGCTGTTAGGAAACTTGTTGATCTTCAGGAGGTTTCTCATTAACTTCAAGTCGTTGATCGGCAAAAAGGTCGTGAAGAGGAGCGTCCTGTCGGACTTCGCTAAGAGATCATAACAGGCTCCAAATACCTTTTAACACGAGATAAAGGGCGAGAGCTCGGATTAAAAGGGTTATATGTAACATAAAAAATATTACGGAAAGCATGTCTAACAAACTAAGTGTTATGAAGAATATATCACGTGATACACTTAAGCTCCATAACCCCTTTAAGAACAACAAAGTTAGGATGGGTGTGGTCCAAAACCCGGGGAAGAGCATGGAGACGGCGGAGAGTATGTCCAATAGTCCTAGTAGTATGATCATCACTCGGACCACCTTTTAGCGGCCAAGATGTGGGCACAATATCTTTTGGTTTTATCATATCTAGTAGAGAACCACATGCAATCACAGGTCCACTCGTCCTTTTCCTTGTGATAAATCACGGAGTGAGTCGTCCCCTTCTCCTCATCCATCACCGTGAAGGCTATTCTTCTCTCGTTCTCGTAATCCTTCTTTACCTTTAACCTCTTCGCCCTTTCTTCAGGGCTTATTTCTTTTGGAGTATCAGGGCCCAAGTTATCACCGCGAATACCGTTATGTAGGCTGGGATCAGCACAAAGAGGCCGAATATGAGCGAAGCCTCGCTCCATAAACTCCTCACGAAGAGCCCCGAGATCGCCAGGAGGAGGAACCACATGAACATCCCGACGCTCGACGCGATCACCAAGTTCGTCAGGAACTCCCTGTACTTCTTCGGCACTTTTGCCATAACATATTTCAAAATCATCCTATTAATAAATTTAGTGAAAATCTCGGAGGAGTCGAAGGAGCTCAAGAAAGAGATAGGTTCCCTCGTCGAGGAAAAGCTGAGAGAATTCAAAGAGATGGGGAAGAAGGGAAGCGAGGAGTGGTTCAATGAGCTTTGTTTTTGCATCTTGACCGCTAACTACTCCGCCTTGGGAGGGCTCAAGATACAAAGAGAGATAGGTGATGGCTTCCTCACCCTCTCAGAGGGAGAACTGAAGAGAAGGTTGAGAGAACTGGGTCACAGGTTCCCGAATAAGAGGGCGGAGTACATAGTTGGGGCGAGGAAGCACGCGAAGGACCTGAAGGGAAAAGTTTTATCCGCAAAGGACCCCAGGGAGTGGTTGGTGAGGAACATTAAAGGTATTGGCTACAAGGAAGCTAGTCATTTCTTGAGGAACGTGGGTTATGAAGATTATGCCATACTCGATTATCACATCTTGGACCTGTTAGAGAAAGAAGGGATCATTAAAAGACCTAGGACCCTAACGAGGAAGAAATATTTGGAGATCGAGGGGAAGTTAAGGAAGATCGCGAGAAGATTGGGGATGAATCTTGCAGAACTTGACTTATACCTTTGGTACAAGGAGACCGGCAAGGTGTTGAAGTGACCTTATTCTAGTGAAGTTCAAATTCCTTTGTCAGAAAGCAACTTAACAGCTTCTAGCGCCACCTTGATGGAGTTCTCTACACCCTTCCTCACCTTTCCCTCATCCACTGATTAATAAATCATCTCAGGATTTTTTAGCGACTTCTTCCGGAGGCTCTGGCGTGTTCACGGTTAAGATGGTTCCATGTTTTTCATATCTTTTACTTAATTTAATTGAATTTCTCAAACTCGGCAGAAATACAGCAAGCGATAAAAACATAACCACTTACATCTTAATATGTCGAGACTGAGGAGCATCCTATTCAGATTAATTAGCATTCCAAGTTATAGGGACGATGAGGATAACGTGAATGAGGTTGAGGTAGGAAACTACGTTTACAACTTCTTTCGAGAGTTGAAGGGAAAGGATCCAGACTTAGAAGTAGAAAAACAACCTGTTGAAGGGGACAGGTTCAACATCATCGTCAAAAAGGGCAAACCAGAGCTCCTTCTAGGTTTCCACTTGGATACCGTCCCGACTAATGAAAGAGATTGGAAAGTCTGTCATCCCTTTGAGCCTAAAGAAGCGAATGGCAGGGTTTATGGTTTGGGAAGTGTTGATGTAAAAGGAGCTATCGCCGCGGTTATGGCTCTTAGCGAGGAACATCTTCCTAAGTTGAATAATTTTTGTTATCTCTTCACTGTCGATGAAGAATACGAATTTAAGGGCATAAACAAGTTCTTGGAATCGAATGAGATCAGGCCTTCACTGGCCGTTTTCGGCGAACCTACGAACCTGAAGATCTGTAATAAACATAGAGGAATAATTCAAGCTCGGGTGACAGCATATGGAAAATCGGCGCATGCCGGCTCCCCAAACTTGGGCATAAATGCTATCGAGCTCTTGATGGACTCCGTGGGAGGGGTTAAAAAAACAATCACTTCCGAGGAATTCGAAGATCCAGAGTTAGGGAGATGTAGCTTTAATCTCGCTTATATACGTGGGGGAAAAGAGGGGAGTTATAATCGTGTTCCGGATGAAGCAATGGTCGTCTTGGATATCAGGACAACACCGAAATTGACCGTCGAGCGCGTAAAGAGTTTGGTAAGGAATGAAATAAAGGAGAAGTTCAAGCAAAGATGCGAGGAGAATGGCTTGGACTTCGTTTCTACGTTCCGAGAACCCGAGATGAAGGTAGACTTCGTTTACGGTCCACTTCTCACGAGTAGGGAATCGTTGAAGAAGTTAGAGTCGATAGTGAAAAGAGAAGTCGGTGAAGTAGGTTACATCATGTCCCAAGGGATTACCGAGGCAGGAATCCTTTCGGAAAGGTGGGGGGTTCCTGCTTGTAATTTTGGTCCAGGTCCAATGGAAATGTCTCACAAACCTGACGAATTCGTGAATCTCAAGGACTTAGAGTTAGTTAAGAGGGTCTACACGGAATTGCTGAAAGAGTACTCTAAGGTTGAACAGGATGCCGGGGGCGGGATTTGAACCCGCGATTACCGGATTTCTTCATCCGCGAGTCTGCACTCATACGAATGTATGAGTCCGGCGTTCTAACCAGGCTAAACTACCCCGGCGATGTAAAAGCGTGCGGGAGAAATAAAACCTTTTCGAATCCTTTTTATAAGAATGACATAAGTAGAAATCATGGAAGAACCCACCTTCATCCTGTTCAAGAGGGGGGAACCTCCCCTTGGGACCACTGGGGACCTCGACTTCTCCATGTTATACTCTGGCTTCCTCTCCAGTCTCTCCGAAAAGTTGAGGGGAGCGACCAGAGGGAAAGTAGAGTTCATAGGGTACGACATTATCGGGAGGGAGGGAAGACATATTCAGATATCCATCCACGGGGATTTATGTTTGGCCTACATAGGGAGGAAGAAGTTGAACCCCCACCTACTTTACGATAGGTTGGCGGCAATAAAGAGGAGGATAGAGGGGGATGAAGAGATCAAGAAGGCGATAGAGAGCGGGAACTATGGGAAGGTGGAGAAATGGTTGAAGAAGGAGCGCCTGTTGGAACCCTTGGAGGAGGTGTTCTTCAGGACGGATAAGATGGACCTGGGGAAGTTGATCGAGGTTAATTTGGGAAGAAAGGAGATAAAAGTGGAGAAAGAGGAGCTCGCGAGGTTGCTCTCTCCTAAGGAGAAAGAAGTGTATGAGGTCTATCGAGCCTTCTTCGACAGCGCTAAGGAATTGGTCAAGGAGCCTTCTTCCGTCCGGATACTCTGTAAGGTGAAGGGGTACCCCGGCACTTACACCGTGGAGCTATCCTAACTTGTATCCTATCTTCCTGAGGAACTCCTTCCTCTCTTTAACCTTCTCCTCATCCTCTATCCCCTTCGGCTTCTCTCCGTCTATGACTCCAAGTATCCCCCTCCCTTGAGATGTTTCCACCACGACCACCTGGAGGGGGTTCGCTGTGGCGCAGAAGATCCTGCAAACCTCTGGCACGTGCTTCACAGCGTTCAAGACGTTTATGGGATAACAATCCCTGAGCACGATCATGAAGCAATGTCCTGCTCCGATGTTCAGGACGTTCTCCGCCGCGACTTTTTCCAACTCTTCATCCGTCCCTGAGGTCCTCACCAACCTGTCTCCCGAGGACTCGCAGAAGGCGAGGCCGAACTTTATGTTTGGAACGGAGTTCACCAGCGCCTCGTGTATGTCCTCCACCGTTTTTATGAAGTGGCTCTGCCCCAAGATGACGTTGGTCCCCTCTGGCTTCTTCACCTCAACGATCTCGAGCTTCATGGATATCCCTCCTCAACCTCTTTTATATCTTTTACCGAATTCGCAGAACTCCCTGATAAGACATTCCCCGCACTTCGGGTTTTTCGGTTTACAGAGGTCCCTTCCCAATCTTATCAGCAACTCGTGAGCCTTTCCCCAAAGCTTCTTAGGTATCTTGCTTTCCAACACCTTTCTCATCTCCTCATAACTTGCTTTTTCTCCCACCCAACCCAATCTCCTGACCACCCTCTTTATGTTGGTATCGATGGGGAAACTGGGCTTTCCCAAGACGTAATTCAAAAAGACGTCAGCACTTTTCTGACCTATTCCCTTTATCCTCATCAACTCTTTCCTTGCTTCTTCCCTCCCCATTCGCTTCAACTTTTTGATGTTTATCTTATCGAAGATCTCTGCTAGTTCCTTCAACCTCCTCGCCTTCAGGTTGTATAATCCCCCAGGCCTTATAGCTTCCCTTATCTCCTCCACTCTCGCCTTCTTTAAGGTTTCTGGGGTTATCTTGCCGAACTTCTTCAGCAATCCTATGTAAGCCCTCGTTGAGTTCTTGTCACTCGTATTCTGAGATAAGATGACCGCCACCAAGTTTTGGAAGGGACTCCTGAAATTCCTCTCCCTCCAAGGAACCCCCTCGGACTTGAAGACCTCCTTTACCTCTTTCCACAAACTTCTTCCCCCGTAGTAATCGAGGAGCCGTTCGATCGTATCCAAGGCGAACACCTGGACCGGGCGGGATTCGAACCCGCGGCCTCGCCCTAGCCAGGGGCGCGTCCTGCCACTAGACCACCGGCCCTCTATTCTTACCCCCTCAACGCCATTTTTAACCTTTCGCATCCACAACTCTTATTAAGGCGAACTTGGGAGGAAATCTTACATGAGGAAGGGGTTCTTTTTCTTTCTCTTGCTCTCATGCGTATTCCTCTCGCTCTTCGACTGCCTTGTGTTCGTTCACGTCAAGGAGTTCTATCACGTCTCGCTGGAGGAGATGATGTTAGACCCTAATTGGAAGGTGATAGAAGAAGGTGGCAAAGGGATTCTTTTAGGGGAGGGAGAAGGGTTCGCGAGAATTTTTCCCCCTGTTTGGGAGATGAGGATAAAGGAGGGCCTGAGGAAGAGACTCATCCCTGATATCTTTTCTGGAGTGAAGATGGTGAGCTTTGAGATGAAGATAGAAGAAGGTGGCTTGAACCTGAACTTCAGGGAGTCCACTCGAGGAGCGCATCAGAGGTACGTACTAGGCTTTCACGAAAATGGGATAGATATCTCGAAAGTGAGGGACGAGGAAGTCTTGCTGCGCCAATCAGTCCCCGTTAACCTCTCGATTGGCCGATGGTACGAGGTGGAGGCCTCGATGGAGGAGGGCATCCTCACGGTCAAACTTGACAACATGACCCTCATCAATTTTCGCGATCCCGACCCGCTTCACGGGGATGGTGTCAGCTTTGAGACGTGGGAGCGGGCTAGGGCAAAGGTGAGCGACGTGGAGGTGCTGTTCGAGAAGAAGGACGTGGTTCAGCTAATGACCCAAGACCTCCTGACGCTGGGCAGGATATGTGCTTATATCCTCTTTTTCCTCTCCATCACCTTCCTTCTCTCAAAGATTAACTACAGATATGCTGTCTGGTTCTTTTTAGGATGTCTGGCCTTGTTCGTGAGGGAGAGGCCCACTCTTTGGTTCTCTCAGCAGATGCTCAGTGAGGGTTTCTTGATAGCTTTTTCGCTCTATACTTTTCCCCTCTTGATAGTTTCCTCGTACGTCTTGAGGAGGGGCTTCTTCGACCTCTATTCCTTGATACTTGCAGGTTTGGTGACTAACTGCCTCATTAATTTTGGAGCGCCAGGTGTGGAGACCATAGACGTACTTGGCGGGGCGCTGATGATCTTCGTCGTTCCGTTGCTCGTGATCGACAAGTACCTTTTGGAGAGGTCTATCATAACCTTCCAGAAGAGGGTCAGCTCCCTGTTCAAGAGCAAGTTGAAGTTTTCCTTGTTTCTACTGATCACGTTCTTGATTTTCATTGGGTATTCGGAGATGGGCTTGGCTGTTTCTCCCCTTCCCTTTCACCTCTCGGTCGTGGCATTCATCGGGGAGTTCGTCACGCTCTACACCATATTCTCGCTCCTCCGTCCACGCGCCACGGGAACCTTGGTGGAGATGCTGCCGGACGAAAAAGAGTGGAAGGCCCTAACCCTTTTCTACGTACCTACCTACATCTTAACCCTTGCCTATCTCATTCTAAAGATCACTGATGTGGTATCTTTGAGTTTTATTGTTCTAGCGACATGCATGACGATCTTACCGGCTCCACTCTGGATAGTTTTATTGAAGAGGAACGCGAGTAAGAAACAAGAAGTGGAGGAGGTGGATTTGAAGGATTACGTGAGCAGAAGGCATCTCTTACTCTTCCTCTTCCTGACTTCCCTACCGTTATTCTTCTTGATTCCAGTTTCAATGTTCCTCAGGGTGTTGGTCATGGTGCTCTCCCTCGCCGTCATGATCGTGGACATAATTAAATGACGTTTCCCTAAAAATTATATAGTCACACTTCCTTGTTTAAGGGATGGGTTGGTTAGAGGACTTCGCCTATACCTTAGTCTCCCAATATGGTTATCTTGGCGTCTTCATCATCTCCTTCCTCTCCAGCGCCACTGTCTTCTTTCCCATTCCCTCCCACATCATCGTCTTCCTCTTTTCCGTTAATAATTACCCCCTGCTCATTGGTCTCCTCGCTGCTGCGGGATCGTGTCTGGGGGAGGTAATAAGTTATGGGGTGGGAAGGGGGTCTTTAGAGTTGTTGGAGAGGTATGAGAAAGAGATAGAGAAGTGGAAGGAGAAGATAAACAAGTACGGGATGTTCGCCCTTTTGATAGCATTCGCTGCCACCCCCCTTCCCGACGATCTCCTAGGCATCTTCGCTGGGATCACCAAGTATGATCTGAGGAAGTTTCTCTTGGCTACCTTCATTGGGAAGGCCCTTATGTACATTTTCATAGCTTACACGGGCTCCCTCTTTTGGGAGTGGGTGCTCTAGAAAGATTTTTAAAGATAATGAATATATATTCATTATGCCTCGAAGGAGAAGATGTAGGTGGGTGTGGTTCGAACCTAGGGTCACCTACTTTGGGCCTGGGTGGGAGACCTCGGAGGTCAACCTCACGGTGGATGAGCTCGAGGCCATGAGGCTCAGCGATCTGGAGGGACTAGATCAGAAGGAAGCGGCTAAGCGGATGAACATATCTCAACCCACCTTCAGCAGATTGTTGAAGTCCGCGAGGAAAAAGGTGGCCCAGTCCCTCGTGGAGGGGAAGGGACTGAGGATAGAGGGAGGTGAGTATAAAGTGGTGAAAGGGATCCCCATGAGAAGGTTCTTATGCTATAACTGTGGGCACAAATGGGAAGTTCCCTATGGAGCGCCGAGGCCAGCCAAGTGCCCTAAGTGCGGGAGCACGAACATACACAGGGCACCGGAGGATAGGGGTTACGCGAGGAGGGGACCTAGATGGATGAGAGCATGAAGCTGAAGAAGGGGGAAAGGGCAGCAAGGCTAGCTACCTTAGTGACCCTTCTGCTTAGCGTGACCAAGGGGGTGGCGGGTTGGGTGTCAGGGAGCGTGGCCCTCCTCGCTGACGCCGTCCATTCCTTTTCCGACATTTTTGCCTCCTTGGCGGTTTTCATAGGGTTGAGATTAGCCAGGAGGAAGCCTGATGAGAGGTTTCCTTATGGCTACTACAAGGCGGAGACTTTCGCCTCCCTGGCAGTTTCCATCGTAATAATCCTTTCAGGGATGGAGATGTTCGGGGAGTCCGTAGAGAGCTTCTTCAACCCCGCCGCTCCCTCCTTTCCGCATTTAGTATTACCCCTCATAACCGTGTTAACCTTTGTCTCTTATCTCCTCTCAAAGTACGAGGAGAAGGTGGGGAAAGAGATCAACTCGCAAGCCCTGATAGGGGAAGGAAAGCACTCGAGGATTGATGCCTATCTTTCCTTGCTCGTGTTGGCGGGCATCGCGCTCTCAACCCTTGGACTCCATTGGATGGAATCCTTCGCGGGGTTGGTGATTTCCCTCTTCGTGATATGGATAGGCCTCTCCATGGGGAAGAACGCCATTTTGGTCCTCATGGACGCCTGCTTGGAACCGGAGTTGAAGGACTTGATCAAGGAGACAGCGATGGGAGTCAGGGGAGTAAAAGGAGTGCACGATCTGAGACTTAGGAGGTCGGGTCCATTCGTCTTCGGGGAGATGCACGTGGAGGTGGAGAAAGGGCTCTCTGTGGATAAGGCACACAAGATCTCCACTGAGATAGAACAAAAGGTGAAGGAGGTCGTGAGGGAGGTAGACACCTTAACGATTCACATCGAGCCTAAGGAAAGGGACAGCTTCAAAGTGGCAATCCCTGTGGTGGAGGATAAAGGGCTAAGTTCAAGGACTTCGCCCCACTTCGGTAGAGCTCCCTACTTCTTGCTGGTCGATGTGAGGAAGGGGAAGGTAAAGGGTTGGGAGGCAAAGGAGAACCCAGGAGCGAAGTTGGAGAGGAAAATAGGCATAACTGCAGCTCGCTTCTTGGTGAAGAAGAAGGTAGATGTCCTGTTAGTTGGTGGAATAGGGGAGGGACCCTTTCACGTCTTGAGGGACAACTTCATCGAGTTGTACAAGCTCCCGAGGAGGATGAGCGCGAGGGAGGCCATAGATAAACTGCTCAAGGGAGAACTTGAGGAAGTCAGGGAACCCGAGAAGAATCGTGGTTTCTAATATATTCCTTGAGCTCTTTCACGAACCAATACCCGCTGTAGACTGAGGTGAGGGTGGAGAGGGCAGTTGCGAAGGTGTATATGACTAAGGCATTGGAGAGCACTCCAGTGCTCGCTAGTCCTATCACTTCATGGATGAAGAGAGCGCTCGTGAGGGAGGAAGAAGGCGCGATGATCCCCAAGGCCTTTACCAATCCTTCCTTCAGTTCCTTTTCCTTCAATTCCTTTTCGAGCTCAGACTCCAATGGGCCGGGCGGGATTTGAACCCGCGACCAACTGGTTAAGAGCCAGTTGCTCTACCAAGCTGAGCTACCGGCCCAATTTCTTAATCCTCCAATCCGTTTAAAAACTTACTTATTGGGCTTTCTCTTCCTGTTTACTTTCTTTGCGGACCAGTTGTAATTCCTGAGCTTCTTGCTCCTCCCAAAACCGCAGTGCGCACAATAGCGCTTCGCTAAGTTGTAGGAATGCCTCCCACACCTCCTGCACCTAACGTGGGTCTTACTCCTGCCCTTTTTACCCATGGATGGAGTCCCTTTCATCCCAATCACTCAGAAGGAGATATCATTATGATGGTGTCTCCCCTCAAGAATATCTTGCCCAAGTTCCTCTTGATCTCCCCATTTTCCATCTCCTGGGCCTCCTCGAGGACGGTGTTTATGTGAATGTCGAAGGACACGAGCTTACCTATGAACTGCTTCCCATTCTTGAGTTCCACTAGTACCCTCTTCCCCTTGCTTTCGTTGAGCAAATCGAGCGGTCTCACGCCTTCCATCTTGAGCACCTTATTTTGGTATTGGGGACGCTTTTTTTAAGCTTTTGCTTTTTCGGACGCAAATGTTTAAAATGAACTTTCACTTCTTTTCCCATGGAAATAAGGGAAATGCAGAGGATCGTGGACGAGTGGATAAAGTCAAACACTCCTGGGTACTGGAAACCTAGTAACATGATGTTGAGGGTCATGGAAGAAGTGGGGGAGTTGGCTAGGGAGATAAATCACAGGTTCGGAGAAAAGCCGAAGAAAGCGGGGAGGGAGGAAGGGAACATAGGTGAGGAGATAGCTGACATCATCTTCGCTCTCCTCTGTATGGCAAATTCTTTGAACATAGATTTGGAGAAGGCCTTCGAGGGCATCATGGAGAAGTACGAGCGCAGGGACAAGGAGAGGTTCAAGAGAGCGTGAAGATGTCCATGGTTAAAAAGAGGTGGAAGGTAAAAATAGAGAGGCCTGAGGAGGTTTACGGCGATCCTTCTTTGTATTACACGGAAGAGGAGATAGAGAGGTACACGCGCTCTGGAGGGATGAGGAGGGCCCAGGAAAGAATAGCTCACAGGATCCTGGAGTTGTTAGAGTTGAAGAAGGGTTCTAGATTGTTGGATTTGGGATGTGGGGTCGGGTTCACCACAAAGGTCTACCAGGAAGAGGGATACGAAGCGATAGGCTTAGACATCTTACCCAAGATGTTGGAGAAGGCGAAGGAGAAGGGGCTAAAGGTGAGGGAGGGCGACATGAGAGAACTTTCGAAGTTGTTCGAGAGGGAGGAGTTCGACGCGGTCGTTTCAGCCTCCGCTTTGCAGTGGATGAAGGAAAGGGAAGACCTCAAGAAGTTGGCTTCTGGGATAAGATACGTGCTCAAGAGAGGAGGGAAGTTGGTAATTCAGTTCTATCCCAAGAGTGAGGAGGAACTCTGGAAGGTGGCCAGGATCTTCAAGGGGCAAGGTTTTGAAGGGGAGATCGTTATCGACAATCCCGACAACCCCAGGAAAAGGAGAATATATTTGAGCATGAAGGCTAAGTAAGTTTTTTAAATTCCCCCGCGTTCACCTTTCTATGCTCTGGCAAGGGAGAGGCTTAAGGAAACCTACTGGGGGAAAATATCACAAGTTCAGGGATAAGAGGAAGAGGGAGTTGGGAAGAATAGACGTGCTTCCCACGATAGGAGAGGAGGAAGAGAGGAAAGTGATAAGGGTGATGGGAGGCAACAGGAAGGTGAAGGCGGTCAAGCTCAAGTTCGTGAACGTGAAGGTGGGAAAGAAGGTTAAAAGGGTGGAGATAAAGAAAGTGATAGATAACCCCGCTAATAGGCACTATAAGAGGATGGGGATCTTAACTAAAGGGGCTGTAGTAGAGACAGAACTCGGGAAAGTTAAGATAACCAACAGGCCTTCTCAAGAGGGCTTCGCCAACGGAGTTCTTATCAAATAATTTTATCTACTTCAGAAGGAAAACTAAACCGAAAGATTTATAAAGCTTTTTTAGTAATTTTTAAAAGATTTTCGATGAAAAAAAGAAAGCTAAGATGTCCCGTATGTGGAGCTAGTGACTTCTTTTATGACAGGGCTCGTGGAGAGGTCATCTGCAGGAAGTGCGGGAGCGTGATGGAGGAGAGGCTCATAGACTTCAGCCAGGAGTGGAGGGAGTTCGATTTCGAGCAAAAGGAGTCCAGGAGGAGGGCTGGTTCTCCTTTAACTCCTACAAGGCACGACAAGGGAGTTTCCACCATGGTGGGGATAGGGGCGGACATGAAGGGCCTCTCAGTGGCTGATAGGAGGAAGTACTTGAGGATCGCCAAGTGGCAGACCAGGATAAGCACCGCGATAGAGAGGAACTTGAAGTTTGCCCTAACGGATCTGAGGAGGTCCGCGAGCGTCTTGAAGCTCCCAGAGTCCGTGGAGAAGGAAGCAGCCAGGATATACGAGCAGGCAGCGAGAAAAGGTTTGGTTAGGGGAAGGAGCATGGAGAGCGTGGTGGCTGGTGCCATATACGCCGCGTGTCGCATAAACAATGTCCCAAGAACCCTCGGAGAGATAAGCCTCGCCTTTGGGCTGGACAAGAAGGAGATCGGGAAGACTTACAGGTTCATTTGTAGACAACTGGGGATAAGGATCTTGCCAACTTCCCCCTTGGATTACATCTACAGGTTCTCCAATGAGTTGGGCTTGAGCCCTCAGACCACTACCAAAGCCATAGAGATCCTGAAAAAAGCCCTGAAGAAGGAAATCACCAGCGGGAAGGGTCCCATGGGTATAGCTGCCGCGAGCTTATACGTGGCAGCCCTCCTCACTGGGGAGAAGAAGACCCAGAGGGAAGTGGCTGATGTGGCTGGGGTGACTGAGGTCACCATAAGGAACAGGTACAAGGAGCTCTTGGAGCAGTTAGGTCTGGAAGATAAGGTGAAGGAAGTCAAGGAGAAATAACTTTTTTCACTTCTTCTATGTTGGCGTCCGTCTTTATTCCCATTGGGTTGAAATGAGTCCTGCTCGCTTTGAATCCCTTCTCCCTCAACTTCTTTAGGACCTTCCCCAGCTTCGGTACACTCCTCTTTAAGAGCTTACATGTGGCGTGAAGGTCGTAATGCCAAGGGACCCCGACCTCATCCTCCTCCAAGAGGGTCCTCAAGAGCCCCATTTTACTCCTCTCATACATCTTCCTCACCACTTCACTCGTCAGGTTCCCGCACCATAGGGGACCTAATATTCTTCCCTTCCCTTCCCAAAACCCCCTTTCCAAAGTCTTTCCATCGTAGAAAAGGGATCTCACCTTCTCTAAAAGTTCATCAGCTCTCCTCGCACCGCTTACTTTTTGGAAATAGGCCCTGTAATAATCCCCTGAGTAATATGCGAAGAGAGGGACCAAGGCCACGTCTTGTTCCGCCCCCTTTTTGATAACTTTCTTCATCAAGATTCTCAACCCGATTTCGTGCTTGAAGTCCGTCCTGAAACACATCGATCCATATCTCCTCAAACACGTGTTCGGATAAGTCCCCGAGAGGGGGGCAGTGTCCGTAGCGGTGAGCCCCAGGAACCCCTTGTTCCTCAACTTCCTGATGGCAGCTTCTAAGAAAGGGACTGGAGAGCCGAAGGGGTCTATGTCAATGTAGTCGAAGCGACCCTCATAATTATATAGGAACTTGTTCCCCTCCTCATTACGTATCTCCACCTCCACCCCGTTCAACTTCGCGTTCCTCTCCATCAACTTCACAGCATTCGGATTGAGGTCGTTCAGCACCACTTTTTTCACCCCAACCTCCTTCTTTATCCTTATCCCCCTCACCCCAGAAGCGGCTAATAAGTCACAGACGACGAATTTTTCATGACCATTTAAAGATTTAAGGAAGAGGACACATAGAGTTCTGTCAAGTTCCTTTTTCGGGTTGTAGAAGACGGGCATGTCTTTAGAAGGCACTTCTTTGGTGTAAGAGAGTATCCTCACTTTTCCTTCTTTAACTTCTCGCATTTTAGAGGATCTCCACCTCAGTCCCTATCGCTTGACCAGGAAGACCCCTTTCAAATATGACCCTTAACACACCCTTCCTCCCATGCAAGGAAGATATCTTCCCCTTGATCTCCTTCCCGCCTTTGGACCTCCACACGACCTCTTTCCCTATTAACTTCGAGGCTCCCTCTACATCCAGTCCCTCCACTTTTATGAGCATTTGCTTGGTGTTTTGGGTGTGTCTTCCCCTCCTGTAAGACAAGATCAGGGCCTTCATACCTCTATCACCTCAAAACCATTTAAAAACCTTATCTCTGGCCCAGCTCCTCCTTTATCATCTTCTCCGCCTTTTCCTCGGGCCTTTTCTTCTTTGGGAGGGACACCATTCCGTCCCTCCTCACTTTCGCCTTCTCGAGCTTCTCCACGAGCTCGAACTTATAACTCTCCCCTTTCTCCTTCCTTAACTTCTTCAGGATTTGCTCCATCTTCTCCACGTACTTTTCGGTCAGCTTACAATGCTTTTCGAACTCACTCCCCAAATATTCCTTTCTCTCCCTGTGTTCTATGTCCTTGTAAGTCTGGATGATTTCCTTGGCGATCTCCGCGAACTTCTCGTCCACCAACTTCTCCTTCTTCACCAAGACCTCCTCCACGAAGTTTGGGATCTCCTTGGGAGCGGGTGGCCTGTAACCCAACTCCATCAAGACCGCTTGGGTGGAGCTGACCACCGCTTGTTCTAAATCATAACTCAGCTTCTCCAGCAAAGTGTTCTTAGCGAGTTTTATTAGCTCCTTAGCAACGTACATGTGCTTATCTATTGCCTCTTTGCTGGGCTTTATATTTCCCATCCTGAAGATCATCTGAATAGGGACGAAGAACCCAGTATCGTACAAGGGGACCCCATCTTTTAAGACGTTGAAGAGGACGGGGTTTCCTTCCCTGACGTACTCCCAAAATTCGGTCAGGAGGTAGGGTTGGGGATGTAATTTCTTTGATATGGGATATGCGAGTTCCACCAGCCTCTGGAACAACTTCTCTTTGACTTCTTCTCTAGTCATCGTCCTCACATCAGTGTCATCCACAATGACCGCGATGTCTATGTCGCTCTTCTTGCTCTTTCCCACCCCAGTCTTGACAGAACCCCAGATGACCATGGACTTTATGTATTTCCCGAACTTCCTCAAGACAGCCTCCACGTACCTCTGCACGTTCCTCGAGTCCCTCTTGGATAAGAAGGGGATCTTTGGGAAAGGTTCTTCCTTCACCTCCCTCTCTTCGGCCTTTCCCTTCTTTTCCTTCGCCTTCTTCTGTTTGGGCATGTTTTTTAATCTTCCGAAGAAGTTATAAAGCTATTCATT
>Ga0180300_10000611_pt1 | contig 15880 bp, 12 predicted proteins | sample GuaBasSediGuay15_FD_121798 | JGI IMG/M metagenome (GOLD analysis project Ga0180300, IMG submission 121798) | Subseafloor sediment microbial communities from Guaymas Basin, Gulf of California, Mexico - Guay15, Core 4569-2, 21-24 cm | ecosystem: Environmental > Aquatic > Marine > Hydrothermal... | reverse complement strand
ATTATATATTTAGCTTGAGAATAGACTATTATCTTTGAGATTGCCAATTTCCCCTTGGGATTATTTCCTTCGCATGTAAAGCTAGCAGTACTGTACTGAACGCTCTGAAAAGTACCGGGTTTTTCAGCGCGAATAGTACTCAGAATATGAGTGGAGAGGTAATGTTATCTTTAGGATCTACAAAGCATCTGAAAGTGGAGAGTTGAAACTGGAATGATAGGTGAAGATTTTCTGGAGAAATATCTAAAAAGACTGGAAGTATGGCATAGATTCATTGAGAAGGAAGAGACTATTCATACAGCTGACGCTGCGAGGGCGGCTGGTTTAGAGCTTCACCGAGTAACGAAAAATTTGATCTCAAAAACAAATGAAGGTGAGCCTATACTACTTATAATTCCCGGAGATAGGAAGGTCCGATTAAAATCCGCCGCTAAAGCTTTGGGAGTCCGCAGGGTGTCTCTGGTATCCTTCGAAGAAGCCGAGGAGATAAGCGGCTATCCTCCGGGAGGAACTCCATCGGTTGGACATAAAACCAAGATGAGGACAGTTATTGATAAGTCTCTTCTGCAGCATAAGACTGTTTATTGTGGAGGAGGCTCCCGAAAGAGGCTCCTCGAGATAAGAACCAAGGATATCATAAGATTAAGTAATGCAATAGTCGCAGAGATCTCGAAATAATACGAAAATATAGTCAGTAGCAATGGATGAGATACATTTGAAGGCGATCGTCAAATATGCTCATGGAAAGGGAAAGGTTGAATTAAGAGACGTCCCAAAACCATCTCCGGGACCGGATGAAGTTCTTATCGAAGTTAAGGCAGCGGGTATCTGTGGTTCAGATCTTCATATCCTCGATGGGGACATAGAGCTCCCTGTAAGGCCTCCCGTTATAATGGGTCACGAATTCAGCGGCATAATAGCCGAGGTTGGATCTTCTGTGACAAAGTGGAAACCTGGAGATCGCGTTACATCGGAAACTTCTATTCACACTTGTGGCGAGTGTCTGCCATGTAAAACTGGAAACTATAATGTCTGCGCTGAGAAGAGGCTAATCGGATACTGGTTTGATGGAGCGTTTGCGAAGTACTGTGTTGCGCCAAGTAAGCTTATTCATAAGCTTCCAGATAATGTTAGTTTTCTTGCGGGAGCCCTCTGCGAACCTCTAGCCTGTTGTGTTAACGGAGTGGTGGAAAAGACACGAATAGATTCGGGTGATGTTGTCGTAATAGCGGGTCCGGGACCTATTGGTCTACTAAGCACGCAGATAGCGAAGTCTCAAGGCGCATATGTAATTCTCTGCGGCTTACCTCATGATGAGAAACGGCTTAAGCTAGGGAAGACTCTGGGAGCGGATATGATTATTAATGTGGAAGAGGAGGATCCGTGGAGAATAGTTTCGGAGATTACTGGCGGCTCCGGTGCCGATGTGTTCATAGAGTGTTCAGGTTCTCCAAACGCCGCTCGGATGGGGCTTCAAATGGTGAGGAGAATGGGTCAATATACTCAGATAGGCTTATTTGGCAGAACATTTAGCATCGATTTTGATCTTGTGGCTTATAAGGAGCTGAAGGTTCGGGGTTCTCTTGGACAGAGATGGACTTCTTGGAACATAGCTGTGAAAATGCTTTCAAGAGGGTTAGTGAAAGCTGAGCCATTAATCTCGGATGTGCTACCTCTTCACGAATGGAAGATCGGATTTGAAAAGTTTAGAAGAAAAGAAGCAATTAAAGTAATTCTTAAGCCGGAATAGATCTTGAATAAATTCAGATAATACAAAAAGATAAGATTTGAACGAAGATTAATTCTCAACTTTAACGAGTCCTATCTTTAATGTCTCCCCCTCTATTTTATAAGTTGCAATATGCGCATTCTTCGGAGGCTTAGATCTGAGAATAACTTTTGAAAGGGTCTCATTTGATATGTACTCTCCGAATTTCTCGAATACTCTGGAAAGGCTCGGTCCAGTCTCATAATAGGTCTCTATCCAATCTGCAATGTTAAATTCAGCTTCTTTTCTTTGATTCTGTATTCGTCTGACAATATCTCGGGCAAGCCCCTCCATTTTGAGGTCTTCAGTGATCCTTGTATCCATGGCTACTAAAATTTCACCTTCCTCTACTACTGCATATTTCTCTCTCGGTTGCGTTTTCACTTCAACTTCTTCCGGAGATATCTTTATTTGTTGTCCCTCTACATTTAATACAACGTTTTTTCCCTCAATGAAAGATTTCGCATATCTTTCAGCATTGTTTTCTATGGTCTCTTTTATCTTTGGGAATAATCTGCCATATTTTCTGCCTAGGACCTCTGGACGAGGCTTCACGATGTATTCTACGGCTTTATGCTTATCTGTTGATAACTGAAGGTCTTTCACATTCAACTCGTCCATGATGAGACTGTTAAACTTTTCAATACGGCTGAGTATTTCTTTATCGGCGATTACCAGCATCTCTGGAAGGGGCTGACGGATCTTTATTCCAGCTCTGCTACGCGCGGATCGCCCTAGACTGCAAACTTTTATGACTAGATTCATTTCTTCCATCAACTTCTTGTCAATCATCTTTTCATCTAGCTTGGGCCATCTATTGTGATGGACGCTTTCCGGAGCCTTACTATCCACTCTGCGGATGAGATTCTGATATATCTCCTCGGAGGCGAAAGGTATAAAAGGCGCTAATAGCTTGATGAGAGTTGTCAAGCATGTGTATAGTGTTGTGTAAGCTGCATTCTTATCTTCATCTTTTTCGCTCTTCCAGAATCGCCTCCTAGAGCGTCTAACATACCATGTTGATAGCTCCTCAACAAATCTTTCAATCGCCGTCGATGCATTGTATGGATCAAAGTCCTCTAACCGCTCCGTCACATACTTGATTAGCACATTTAGCTTCGAGAGGATCCATCGATCTAAGAGTGAAAGAGACCCGTACTCAACCATGTTTTTCGGAGTCCAGTTATCTAGGTTGGCATAGGTTACAAAGAAGCTATAAACATTCCACAGCGGGATGAGAAAGCGTCGCTTAACATCTTTAGCTCTTGTATATCCGAAGGGAAGATTATTCTCCGGATGCCAACTACAATACATCCATCTCATAACGTCGGCTCCCATCGTCTCAGCTGCTTCGTCAAATTCTATAGCGTTACCCCATGACTTATGCATCTCACGTCCATCCTCGCCGAGAACCAAACCATATCCGAAGCAAGCCTTGAAGGGAGCTTTTCCCTCCATGATTGTACTCATAGCAAGCATGGCATAGAACCAATTCCTGAACTGTCCTGGAAGAGATTCGCAGACAAGATCCGCTGGGAACCACTCTTCCCAATACTTCCGATTTGTTCGATACTGGAGTGTTGAATATGCAACGATTCCAGCGTCTAGCCATGGATTGCCAACGTCCGGAATACGCGACATAAGAGCGCCGCATTTTGGACATTTTATCTTGACTGCGTCCACCCAAGGACGATGAGGAGTATGTCCCTCAAAGATATCCCATCCTTCAGCCGCCTTCTCTTTGAGTTCCTCCTTGCTACCTATCACCTCAAAATATCCGCATTTCTTGCATTCCCATATGGGGAGAGCTAGACCCCAGTAACGTTTCTTAGAGATCATCCAGTCCTCCATGTTTAGAAGCCAGTTAATTTCTTGCTGAAGCCCATATTCCGGTATCCATCGAACTTGCTTAGCAGAATCTATTATCCGGTAGCGTAGATTCTCTTTCTTCTCCTCTTCTGTTATCTCGTCAAGGGGCTTATCGAGTTTCTTGCCCATGCTTATGAACCATTCATCCACTAGGCGGAAGACAAGCTCGCTTCCGCAACGCCAGCAAACTGGATATCTATGAGTGTAATCTTCAACTTTAAAGAGCAATCCTTTCTTTTTTAGGTCCTCAATAACAATCTTAGCTGAGTCATATACATGGATACCTGTGAATTTTCCGAAACCCTCAATGAAGACTCCGAACTCGTCCAGTGGAGCGATGATTGGCAGATCATATTCTTCTCCAAGCTCTAAGTCCTCTTTTCCGCAGCCTGGCGCTATATGAACTATGCCCGTTCCTTCCTCCTCTGTTACACCTTCCCACATGATAACTCTATGGGTATCAGCGGCTCCTGATCTCTTCTGAGCTGGAAGCTCATCGTAGGGTCCCTCATACATCCATCCCTCCATTTCTTCACCTTTTATTTCCTCAACAATCTCGTAGCTCCCTTTCGGAAGAACCCTCTCAAGCGCGAACTTCCCTAAGTATAGATATTCATCTTTAAACTTCACTTTCACATATGTGAGACCCGGGTGGACGGCCGCCGCTACATTAGATGTTAGAGTCCATGGAGTAGTGGTCCATATAAGGAGTGATTCCTTTGGTTTCCCTCTGAGCGGAAATCTGAGTGTAAGACCGGGATGAATCAGCTCCTTATAGCCTTCAGTCACTATCTCATGCTGAGAAAGAGCAGTTGAGCATCTTGGACACCAGGGCATCACATCTCTGCCTTTATAAATCCATCCTCTTTCATGACACTTTTTAAGCAGAGACCATATCATGTAGTTGTTTTCATCAGACATTGTGAAGTAGGATCCTCCGATCTCAGGTGATCCTAGCCTTCCGACGATCCTTTCAGCGATATCTGTCACTGGACCCTTCTTGCCTTGAATAGTTATTACTTGATCAGACTTCTCGAGGCATTCAGCTAGGTACCTCAAGGTATCTGGATCATCCCAGTCCATCCAGTATCCAAGCCTTATTGATTGCTCAACTTGTTTCGCAGCATACCTAAGTGCTCTCTGCTTGCATTTTTTCACGAATTCTGCAATTCCATAGGCCTCTATGTCGCGTTTCGTCTTGAATCCGAGTTTCTTTTCCACCTCAACTTCAACCCACAATCCTTGACAGTCGAAGCCATTCTGATATCTGAGATTATATCCTTGCATAGATTTGAATCGTTGGAACAGATCCTTGTATGTACGTCCCCAAGCATGATGAACACCCATTGGATTATTAGCCGTGATAGGTCCGTCCATAAATGACCATTTAGTCTTGCCTTTATTCATCTTGACGAGCTTCTCGAAGGCTTTCGTCTCAGCCCAGAACTTTAGTATTCTGCGTTCAAGCTTCGGAAAGTCGACAGTCGTAGGAACTTCCTTAAACATTGTTTATTATCTCTCCTCTTCATAATGGTTAGATACAAAATTATAAAGTATCACGTTTTTCGGCAGAGCTTTATGGAAGGAATGCCAATTAAAGTTAATTCTGGATTTGGCGTTCACCACGCATCTTCAGCTCGCCTTCAATAAGCATGAAATAACGATAAATATAAGTTTTTGCTTGGCTTTCTCGAAACAAGATATTATACTCTTTTTTAGATACTTGACCATTCAATGTCTCTGTTTGCTATTTCTTTCCAGCATTCATGGCATATGGGAATCATCTTCCCCTTATAGTAAATGCTCACTTCAATGTCTGTATTTCTGCATTCCGGCTTCCAAGGATTCATGCAGTGAATCTTTGGAGACTCTTCATTTTTATTTATATCGTTTTTCTTTTCAAAATGTTCAAACTCTTTACTTGGAGAGTTCTTTATTTGCTGAAGTGTCATTATTACTTCCTTTTTTCCCTCGACCTGCCTTTTGATGGAGTCTAATCCTCTACTTATAACCTTGTCGCATCGTTGAAAATCTTCTTCTTTCATATCTCCCATGAGGAGTCTATGTCTGAAATCGACGAGAAGAGTTTCGAAGATTCTGATCCCTTTAAGATTAATCTCTCTTTGAAATTCTTTTTCCTCTTTCAGATTTTTTTCTAGCTCCAAAGCTAGAATCTCCATTCTTTCTATTTTCTTGTTCAAGAAATTAAATACTTCATGAGAGATTTTTCCACCGAGTAGAATGTGTTTAAGAGATTCCTTTTCCTTCTCAAGAGATTTTAAGAGATTCTCTAAAACATTTACTATTTCAGATGTGTTCATGTCTTAACCCAGCATGAATGTCGAAGAAAAAAATTAAACTTTTTTCAATACGTAAGTATAGCGCTTGATATTATATCGTAACGAAGACGGGCTAAAAGAATACTTTATACTCGTGAGGACTCTAGATACTTTCTCATCTACCAGTTTTACTTCGATAAAGCTTCATCTATAAATGCATTGATATCTATATTTTTCCTCTTGGCTATTTCCACTATCTCGTTCCAGGTTCTCTCAGGGATGGATATGCCCTTTTCTCTATTTGTCCTCTCTCTTCTAATTTCCGGCTCTCCTGGAATCAGTATCTCCTTAAATCCGGCTCTCAGCTTTGAAGATTTTATTCTCCTTATCAATGCATCGACGCGTTCCTTGAATCTCTCGATTGGAATGAAATCATTAATATTTATAACCTCAAAGAAGACTCCATTGCCTTTCTTGCCAGCTTCATAAGCGCACTTGTCGTTCGATAATATACCCGCCATAACTTCAACTGTTAATCCGAGCCCGAATCCCTTATATCCGACAAGATCTCCTCCCAGTGGTAGTATCGTCCCTCCCTCATAGAGGTCCTTTGGATTCGCACTTGGATTTCCATTTTTGTCGATTATAAATCCCTCTGGCATCTTTTCACCTTTATGAAGAGAAACTCTAACTTTTCCTTCGGCGCACATACTTGTTGAGATATCGAGAACAAACATGTTTTCCTTCCCTGTTGGAAAAGCATAGCTTATTGGCGCCGTGCTGAGAAGCCGCTCTATTCCTCCATATGGAGCCACGCTGGGAGCAGAATTAACCATGGATATTCCTATCATATCATTCTCAGCTGCAAGCATCGTATAATCTGCTAGTCTTCCCATATGATAGAGATCAAAAGCGCAGACTACGCTAACCGTTTTCTTCCTAGCTTTCTCAATAGCCAACTCCATGGCTCTCTTAGCTACAACTTGTCCGAATCCTCTATTCCCTCTCAAGAGCGCTGATGTCTCCGTCTCCCTTATAATGTCGATCTTAGCATCTGGCTTAAGATCTCCCTCTTCTATCGCCTTAACATACTGAATAACTCGAATTACGCCGTGAGAGTCATGACCGCACAGATTCGCCTTGACAAGAAATTTGGATACAAGCCTTGCTCTCTCAGCTGGCGCTCCATAAGATATGAATATTTTCTCCGATATTTCCTCTAAGGTTTCAGCCTTAAATCTGGGCATGAATCCTCCTCCCAGCCTCCTCAAGATAATATCTTTATCATTTAATAAATCTGCCTAGAAAACGTCCCTGCTTGAAAAGACTAAAATACTCCTCTGCACTATTGCCACTTCAATAGAAAGCGTGGAGGCGTGAAGATTGAAGCTATTCTATATTGTTATAGATGGACTTGGCGATTTACCAATAAAGGAGCTAGGCAACGAGACTCCATTAGGGTTTGCTGATACTCCAAATCTTGACTATCTAGCAAGTAAGGGAAAATTGGGTTTAATGTATACTGTAGGTGAGGGCGTATCCCCCGAAAGCGACGTCGCAGTTATTTCTATACTTGGGTATGATCCCTTCAAGTATCATGTCGGACGGGGACCAATAGAAGCGTATGGCGCAGGCCTAAGCATGAAAGATGGCGATCTTGCTTTAAGATGTAACTTTGCAACCTTAGGCGGCGATGGTAGGATAATCGATAGGAGAGCGGGGAGGACGTTAACCACAGAGGAAGCTAGGGTGCTCTCTGAAGCTGTAAATCATAAAGTTCGCTTAGAATCTCATCCAGCCACATTCGAATTTAAGAACACCTTCGGACATAGAGCTGTGCTTGTGATTGAGAGTAAGGATGCGCCTCTATCCGCTGAGATAACTAACACTGATCCAGCTTATGAGCGTATTCATGGAATGGGAGTTGCGAAGCAAAAGTTCGAAATGGTATTGAAGAAGTGTATCCCGCTTAAAGATAGTAAGGAAGCTAGACGTGCAGCGGATCTAGTTAATGAATTCACTGAGAAAAGCCACAGGGTTCTGGATAAGCATGAGGTCAATAGGAGACGTGAAGCTGAAGGGAAACTTAAGGCGAATGTGATCCTTTCTAGAGATGCGGGAGATAAGGTTCCGAAATTCTTTAACATTAATGAACGTTACGGGGTTAGATTCGTCTGCTTCGCCGATATGCCGGTTGAAAGGGGAATAGCAAAATTGGCGGGGATGGATCTTGTCGATCTTCCTCCACCTACTAAGGATGTAAAAGCGGACTGCACTCTCAGAATAAAAAAATTAATGGAAGTTTATGACCGTTATGACTGCTTCTACATTCATATTAAAGGACCAGATGAACCTGGGCATGATGGGAATTTCAGAAGAAAAGCAGAGATAATCAGTCAAATAGACGAGTTCTTCATCGGAGAACTTATGTCAAGAATTAGCTTAGAGGAGAATCTAATATGTATCACCGCGGATCATTCGACTCCATGCTGCTTGAAGGCACATAGCGACGACCCTGTCCCCTTACTAATTGCTGGAGACAAGATCATATCAGATAATCTCAGAAAGTTTTCGGAAAAGATATGTAAGAAAGGAAGCTTAGGCATGTTAGACCGCGGAACAAAACTAATGCCATTACTCATGAAGATGTTTAAAGAAGCGATTAGCTGAAGATCACGATTCAACAACCCTTTTATAATCTTTTCGAAACCATATTTCTTGGACGGCGGGTCTTAGGCGGGGGGCTAGGGGTCCCCTGAAAGGCATACGCCTTGACCGTAAACCCTCTACATGACGGGCCGAAAGCTGAGGTGAGGCGTACAAGATCACCGCTCCCCCTCATCCTCTCGAGCAATGACTACTCGTCCTCTGGGGCCAGCGGTCACGGAGCGTCCTCTGTAAGGAGGACGTAACCGTGTTCACCAGGCGAACCTGGCCAGGCCCGGGAGGGAGCAACCTAAGCTTGGACGTTTGGCGCTCAGAGGGGTGCGGGTACGAGTTAGGGGGCTGAGGGAGGCGGTGAAAACTGTACGTCGAGCCTCAGTGACCCGCCGTCCACTAGCATCTCAGCTCGTTAAGTATTTTGCATACTTGGCATATAACGTCGGTTGTTGGTTCACCGCAGATCTTGCATCTTCTTAAATGTATTTTTTCAGAATTATCTGATGCGGCCTTTCGTATTCTTTCAATCGATCTGAAAAGTGTATATTTTATGCCGGGATGTTTCTCTTCCATCCTATTAAGGTATACTCGTACATCATTTCTGAATGCTTCACTCGCGTATGGACATGACTCTTCTTGAAATTCTATGCCGTTTACATAAGCGTATAGGATGGATTCGCGTTCGAGCACTTCACAGAAAGGTTTCACTCTAGGTATAAACCATGAATTTTCAGATTTAAAAACTGGTCCGGAACGTATTGCTCTAAGAGGATCTCCATGTAGCATATTCAAAAGAAAAGTTTGGATCTCATCATCTAGCGTATGCGCAGTCGCTATTTTATCTGCAGACACTCTTTTAGCAGCTATATTTAACGCCCGCCGTCTTAAGACGCCGCAGTAGGCGCAAGGAGTTAGATTCTTGCCTTCCGTCATCTTAACAATCTTATCTAGAGTATACCCATAAATCTCCTTAAACGACACAATTGTATGCTCCACTCCCAGAGTTTCACAGTTTTCAGCTACTATCTTTAAAGCTTCGTCGCGGTATCCTTTTATTCCCTCATCAACCGTTATTGCACAGAGTGAAGCTTCAGGATATTCTTTCTCGATCTTTGAAAGAATGTGTAGCAGATTTAGGCTATCCTTTCCGCCTGAAACAGCCACAGCGATTCTATCGTTAAACTTGAACATCCGATACTTGCCAATTGTAGCTCGAACCTTATTCTCTATCGATCTAGCGAAGCATCTCTGACAGAGCTTCTCCCCTGAATACCGACGTATATAGAAGGCATCTCTCTTTTCACAGATTGAACACTTAAGCATTACATTACTCCTTTGTAGAAGACTTAGCCCTTCTGCTAATTGCTGTTCGAAGAACTCATCAATAAATCTTTTGGGAAAGCATAGAATAATTTAAGAAACGATTCTCCTTTTTCTCTATTGGAGATGAATCTTGGCCAAGAAGCCTATTCTCAGAGATGAACGCCTTGAAGTAATATATGATGATGATCATTGGAGACTTCTAAAGCAGTTAAGGTCTGAGGCAATTAGGCTTATGAGCATCCTTAATATTTTTGGCATCTTTTCAATAGTGCATGGAAGTATTGCACGCGGAGATATTTCGGAAAAAAGTGATATCGACATTTTCATTCCAAACACCGTTTCATCTTTTCTCATTGAAACAGCCCTAGAAAGATCTGACGTACTAATATCTAGGCGTTTGCTAATCCAAGCGACCCCAACTTATTCGATAAAAGCTTACATCGAAATCGATGAGAGAAAGTCTATTTCTTTTCCATTATCAAAGCTTAGAAAAACTGAGAGAGATTTTTACAAATTCGGTGGAGAAGCAACATTGGAAATGCTTAGAGAGAACGTTAGAGTTCTCGGCGTAGATAAGCGGCTTATGCTAATAGAACCCACGCCTAAGGGACATATTGAGAGCAGCATCATAGGGAGAGAAAGCGAAGTAGCGAAGCTTCTAGGCATCTCCGTGAAGACGGTTCTAGATCGTGTTCGTGTGCTAAAGCGAAGAGACGAGATCGGGAGAACAGGTTTATTTATTGAAAGGGAATTATCTCCTCAAGAAACCTTTGAATCTGTATTGAAAGAGCTTTCTGAAAGAAACCCGGCTGTTCGGAGAAGGATAAGAACAGTCTAGACGTCGTAATTATTCTAAAATCCTATAAAGAAAGACTTCCTTTCAACTTTTCATCAGTGTTTTCATTTGAGACCGCCTCCTCCAGATTCCCCGCTCATCTCACTTCTCACAAAATCTGCAAACTATAACGATATAAACGTCTGAGTTTTTCTCAGCGTTGTCGTTAAACAACTCATGTATATCTCTTTAATTAGAGAACCTCTATGCCTTCATTTTTTGGTAATATTAAAATATGCCTTCTTATGAAAGGAGATGTTGGAGTGTCCCAAGATTTATGGGCGCGTTAGAAGAAATCCAATACAAGCCTATACCAGTAAGAACGTTACTCGTTGAGATGAAGGATCTTTCAGAGCTTATGATTGACTTAGCCTACTCATCAGCTCTCTTTCACAATACTGATCTAGCAAGAGACGTTTTGGAGCTTGAAAAGAAGGTTGATAATCTAGCATTGCTTCTAAAGATGAACGTGATGATAGCGGCTAGAGACGCTAAGGACGCAAAAGATCTACTTGGAGTCTCACTTGTCTCAAGCGCAGCTGATGAGATCTCTGACGCAGCCGCTGACATAGCATATATTGTTCTTCATGGGATAGGGATTCATCCAGCAGTTAGAGAGGCATTCAAGAGGGTTGAAGAGCAGCTTGGAAGATTCATTGTTAAGCGAGACTCAATCCTCTCGGGTAAGAGTCTTAGAGAGCTTAGATTAGCCTCGAGAATAGGCGTTGATATAATAGCGATCCGTAGGGGAAATGAATGGATAATCAATCCTAAGGGCCGAGATAGAATATTGGAGGGCGACATCTTAATTGTGAGAGGAACATCCTTGGGAATAGAGGAGCTCGGAAGACTGGCCGAGGGAAATTTGAGAAAGCTGGAGGATTAACACAATTGGATGAGAAGCACTTCCAAAAGATAGTTGATGCACTTGCTGAGTTGAAGGATACCTCAGAACTCATGCTTGACCTCGCATACTCATCGATAATCCTGAATAGTTCCGAGCTTGCACGTGAAGTCCAAGAATTAGAGGAGCACATAGATGATCTGCACACAAGATTTGAGCTACTTGTCCTCTCAAGCGGGTTCAGTCCAGAGGAATCACGAGATTTCCTCGGGTTGATCAGACTCGGCGTAGTCACGGAGGAGATTGCAGATGCAGCTGCAAAGATGGGTGAGATTGTTCTTCGAGGACTTAAGCCTCATCCAATACTGAAGCTTGCAGTTGAAGAGGCCGAAGAAACAGTGGCTTCAGCCAAGGTCTCAGAGAAGTCTATTCTCAACGGCAAGACGATCAAAGAAGCGAGGATAGCAGATGAAACTGGCATGTGGATACTCGTAATAAGGAGAGGAAAGAGATGGATAAGACCTAAGCCTACAACGCGAATTAAGGCTGGAGACATACTTATAGCATCAGGATACGCTGAGGGAGAGGAAGACTTCAAAAGATTAGTCTCTGGAAGTCAAAACTGATTAATATAGAGCTTTAATTCTGAGGCTTTGAGAACTCCTAGGGAAGACTGATATCGAGTGAGAAACCCAATTACGGCTCTCCAACGGCACATATAATCTCAAATCTCGTAATGGGAATATTTCTCTTTGTCGCTACGATTTTCGGAGCGCTACATTTAAACCGACTATTTGTAATACTGATCTTTCCCTCGCCATACTTTCTTTAGATAGCCAAAGGATGGATGAGAGGGGGACTATTAGAGGAAAAGATGAGGATCAGAGAGGACTTTATCCGGCTGGTCGGAGTAAAGGATGGGGAAAGGATCCTGGATGTTGGAACCGGATCGGGATTTTTCAGCAATCGGATTCGCCAAGAAGATGAGAACTGGCAATGCAGTGGGAATAGATGTATGGATGCCCATGGGAGGCGGAACACTATAAGAAATGCTGAAATAGAAGGGGTTTCTGATAAGGTGATCTTTAAGGTAGCCGATGCGAGCGATTACTTCGATAGGGTCGTCGCGAGCTTTATAATTCACATTATTAGAGGCTGGGAAAAGGCGGTCAGCGAGATGGTGAGGGTTCTGAAGCCAGGCGGGATCTTCGCTGTTCTGGAGCCGAGGAGCGGCTGGGCTGGAGGTTGGAAGGTAGATCAAAACCTCAAGGCTAAGCTTTCAAGTTTAGGATTGAAGAATATCGAGATCAAGCCATTTTTGATCTATTATCCAAAAAGAAGAAGAGTTTTCATTATAACTGGCAAAAAGGCTTAATGAGGCTAATCCGATTCTATGTGATCCTTAGTTTCCACCATTCTGATCCTGCTTGTTCTTTAGGTGGAAGCATTGAATCCATTTGGGCCTTATCGCTTAGGCGTCTCTCACCTTCTCAGCCCTGTCAACTCTAGCCCTCCACTCTTCATACTTCTCTATTAATCCCTGTCTTTTAGCAGCTGCTTCAACCCATCTTCTCGATGGAAGTCCAATATTCACTATGAGCTTCAATGGATCAATACGCTTACCGAGCCTTCTCCTCTTCCACCTTTCCATTCTAAGATCAAGATCATCTACAATGTCAGGTCTCTCGGCTGCTAGATCTCTCGTCTCATTTGGATCTCTCTGCATGTCATAGAGCTCAATCTCGGGAGTTTCCCAGAAAGCTTTATCAAGCGTCCTTATCAGCTTCCACTTCTCCGTCCTTATTGCACGCTTAGCTGTCCATAATCCTTGATTCACATAGATCTCGCTGCATGGTTCTTCTTCTTCATTCACTAGCTTAATCAGATTCTTACCTTCAAGTTTCTTCTCATACTCTATGCCGAAGAGGTCGAGAATAGTTGGCATCAGGCTTATCGTCGATTGAACGAGTCCTTTGATATGCCTCCCTTTAGGTACTAGCTGCGGATACCTAATGATTAGCGGAACCCGAACTGTTGTCTCATAAACTTCGCAGTGATCAAAGTAGAAGTCATGCTCTCCTAGGCTTTCTCCATGATCAGAAGTTATGATGAGCATTGTCTCATCGTATATTCCAAGATCCTCAAGGAGACCAACTAGATTCCTAACGTTATCATCGACGTATCTTATCTCCCCATCATACTGTGCAATTATATAATCGATATCCGTTATCCCCTCTTTTATGGCGTCTAAATGTCTCTTCACAAATGGCCAAACTGGCTGTTCTCTTACAGCGTCTAAGCTGTGATTTTCTGGGTTGCATTCGTTTCCCTCATAAAATAGCCGTCTATACTTTTCCGGCGGACGATATATGCTGTGCGGATCCCAATAATGAATGAACATGAAAAAATCCTTTTCATAATTCTCACGTAGCCATTGAAGGGCGAATGAATTTATTTCTTCAGCGTCAACTTGCTGTAGCTTTCGCCTAACTCCTGCAACCGGATTCATGTAATAGCGGAATCCGCGGGCAAACCATCTTCTCATCATATAAAGCGTGCTTGCCGCTGCCGTAATTATATCTCTCTGCGACAGTATTTCCGGAAAGCATGGAATCTCCTCAGATAGACTTTCAGTTAGACTATGCGAAACTACTCCTGTTTCTATCCCTCTCATCCCTGTGAACATAGAAGTGAAGGATGGTTGCGTAGGAACGTCAGTTGGATAGGCATACTCGAAAAGCACTCCCTCACTTGCTATCTCGTCGATGCATGGAGATGTGTTCCGATGATAACCATAGCATCCTAAATGATCAGCTCGAAGGGTATCTATAACCAGAAGTATAACTTTCACATCATAATCCTCCCTATAATGATCTAAGAATTATATTTTTCATATTTATGAACATTAATAAAAATGAGTTTCTCAGACTCAGGGAAATAGACCATACATATTTTTGACTGGATTGATCGCATGAATAATGATGGAGATACGTGGAATTATCTATTTTGAAAGGTCTGAAAGAGAGATGCTGGTGCTGTTGTTTGATAGTAAAAAGTGCTAACGTGGTTGTTCCCTCAGCTCTGTAGATATCGAAGATGATGGATATTTGCCTTTCTCCCATCCAAAGAAAATCGTTAATCAGTCAAAAGGATGCTCGAGTAATTAGTAGATACTAAAGGAAATTAATAGGCTGAAAAAGGCTTAATATTAATATATTAACCGATACTTGCTATTCTATTAGAGATTTATCAATTACTTGGAGGTGCGCGAAACTCGAAAGAATACTTGTCACTTCCGCTTGGCCCTATATCCAGCATGTTCTCCACTTAGGTAATTTGCTTCCGATCCTATCAGCTGATGTTATGGCTCGATATTACCGCCTAAAAGGCCATGAAGTCTTATTTGTCAGCGGGTCGGATGTTCACGGCACACCTATAGAGGTGGAAGCCTTAAGGCAAGGCATCTCTCCAAAGGAGTTAACGGAGAAGAATCACGGGAAAGTTGTAGATCTCTTCGAGAAGTGGGCTATCTCATTTGATAATTACACTACGACTGAAAGTCCGGTTCACAAGGAATTCGTAATGAACCTCCATAGAAAAATCGCAGAGAATGGATATGTCTTCACACAGGAGAGTGAGCTCCCATACTGTCCTAAATGTAAGAGATTCCTCCCAGATAGATTTGTCGAAGGGGAATGTCCATACTGTGGATATAAGGGAGCCCGTGGCGATCAATGTGAACAATGCGGCAGACTCCTAGATCCAACAAAGCTGATTAATGCCCGTTGCTCCATTTGCGGCTCCTCACCAATCTTCCGTAAAACTATCCATTGGTATTTTGACCTGCCGAGATTCGCTGATAAGCTCAAGGATTACATAACGGGCAGCAAGCAGTTCCCAGATAATGCGCGGAACTTCAGTTTGAAACTTATTGAGGAGGGCCTCAAGCCTAGACCCATGACGAGGGATAGCAAATGGGGGATACCCGCCCCTTTCAAGGGAGCGGAGGGAAAGACACTTTATGTCTGGTTCGAGAATGTTCTCGGATACATCTCAGCTACAATCGAGTATTTTAAAGTTCACGGAGATGCGGATGGATGGAAGAAGTTCTGGTTTGATAAAGACTCAAAGGTTCTATGCTTCATAGGCAAGGATAATATTCCATTTCATACCATAATTTTCCCAGCTCTGCTCTTAGCTACGCAAGAAGGCTATAATCTTCCATGGAACGTTAGCACGAATGAGTGGTTAAACTTTGGAGGCCAGAAGTCTTCTAAGAGCAGGAAGATCGGAATCTGGAT
>Ga0180300_10000609_pt1 | contig 15918 bp, 13 predicted proteins | sample GuaBasSediGuay15_FD_121798 | JGI IMG/M metagenome (GOLD analysis project Ga0180300, IMG submission 121798) | Subseafloor sediment microbial communities from Guaymas Basin, Gulf of California, Mexico - Guay15, Core 4569-2, 21-24 cm | ecosystem: Environmental > Aquatic > Marine > Hydrothermal... | reverse complement strand
TTCTCGAAAACATGGCTCAACTTCCTCTCGTTATCGGTTACGGTGATATATGTCTTTCTCAGTTATTACATGTTTCTCAATCACATATGGGTCGATACCTTCTATCCCGTTATGGCAGGTGTGGTGCTTTCCACTGTGAATATAACTTCTAATTTCTACAGAGAATACGCAGAAAAGAAAAAGCTTCGTGAATTCTTCTACCGGTATGTTCCCGATACCGTGGCAGATGTACTAGTGAAACAAGGAGAAATAAAGTTGGGAGGAGAAAAGAAGGACATAGTTGTTTTATTTTCCGATGTCAAAGGATTTACTGCTTTCAGCGAGAGCAAGGATCCGGAGGTAGTTGTTTCGGTGCTCAATGAGTATCTTACCGCTATGGCAGATGTGATAAGAAATCGATATGGCGGAACCATAGACAAATTCGTTGGGGATGCCATAATGGCGGTATTCGGTGCTCCAATATCCTACAGTGATGAGGTTGAAAGGGCGTTGAATTGTGCTCTGGATATGCGCGAAGAACTGAAAAAGCTCAATGAAAAGTTAAGAGCAAGATATGGAGATAATCTCTCCTTGGACAGCGGTATAGGGATTCATAAAGGTGAAGCCGTCGTTGGAAACATAGGAGCACCGTTCAGAATGGATTACACAGTTATAGGTGACACGGTGAACACTGCATCACGTATTGAATCCTTAACGCGCAAAGTTGATGCAGAAATCCTGGTCTCAGATGAGGTGGTAAGGGCAGCCGGTGATGGGTTCCTGTTCGAATACGTGGGGGAGTTTAACGTGAAAGGTAAATCGGTGGCGTTGAATCTGTACTCTCTGAGAGGAAGGAGAGAAAGAGATGACCGGACTGGAGGAGATCATTCATAACAATGTCTCCTATTTCGAGTCCAGAGGAATGAATCTATATGTGGAAATAGACGGCAAAAAGTTCGGGCGCAAAGGAGCACGTGAGAATCTGATATTACAGGAAAATCTCGGGAATAGAGGAGTCATAGAATTGTATGCTGCTTTAGTACCCGTTGATTTTGATGTGCTGGGTTCATTTCGATGGGTGCTCATGGAGCATCTGGGACTGGAAGAACCGATCCCTGAGGTAAAGCTGGATCAATTGATTTCCATGATAACCACCCTCGGTAAATATCTGGAGAATCCAAAAGAGCTAATAAAAGTTACCCTGGAGATGTTCGCGGGCATACTGGATGCGGAAGCTGGGGCTTTCTTCCTCTGGAACGAACAGGATAGAAAATATTTGGAGTGTTATGTAGCCTACAGGGGCGCTGGCGAGAAGATAGAAGGACAGAGGGTACCCGTTGATGCGAGTTTGGTTGGCCTGGTCGTCAAGATGTCGTGTCCAATACTGGTCGACGATGTCTCGAAGCATCCACAACATTTCGATGGATTTTATGAGTATTATCCTGTGAGCAATGTGATGGCCATACCCGTAGTGGGGCGGTATGAAACCATTGGTGCCATGGAATTTATAAATAAGCCGGGGAGCTTCTCGTTGGATGATCTCATTTTGATCTCCAGCTTGGGGAAGACCATAGGCGTGATAATTGAAAACAGCATAATTCAATGGCAGATAAAGCAGATATTGAACGATGCGCTTGCTGCTCTCGTTGAGGCTACCAATGCAAGAACAAGAGGAGCTATCGATCACTCGAAAAGAGTTCATGAGCTGGCTGTGAAAATGGCAGGGATGCTTGGAATAGAAGGTGAAGAACTGGAGGATCTGAAGCTGGCAGCATTGGTTTTCGATGTGGGCAAGATAGGCGTCAGTGATAGAATACTCAACAAGAAGGGACCACTCAGCGAGGAGGAATGGGAAGAAATAAAAAAGCATGTGATCTTCGGCGAAGAAATTCTTCAGCAGGTTGAGGGAGTTTCGGAAGGAGTTTTAAAGGTGGCCAAGTATCATCATGAACGCTGGGACGGTTCAGGTTATCCTGAGGGACTGGCAGGTGAGAACATTCCTCTACATGCTAGAATAATTGGGCTGTTGGATGCTTTCTGTGCCATGACAGAAGAAAGGCCATATAGAAGAAAGCTGGAGCCCGCTGAGGCGTTATCTCTTATAAAAGAGAGCAATAAATTCGATCCGCGGCTGGTGAAGATCCTGGAGAATGTAATTAAAGGTACTGGAGGGTAAAAGATGTCTGGACTGCTGCATCTGTATCTTGGACATTTGGTAGGAGATTTTGTACTGCAAAATGGTTATATTGCCAAAAACAAGGAGAGACGTTTCGGGGTTTTGATTTTTCATGTCTTGTTGGTGGGTTTAAGCCATGTGCTCTTCCTGCTACCTGGTATCAATTCTTCCGTCATGATAGTGGTGGGGCTCATCGTAGTGGCACATTTCTTCATAGATCTTTTGAAGGTCAAGTTGAGTCTAAAGTATGGATGGGTGAAAAAGGTTGGATATTACCTATTCGATCAGTTACTACATTTAATATCCATAATCGTAGCATCTATTTACTTGCAAGCAGGCTCGTTTTGGATAAGTGACTCGATGGCTCTGTTGTTGATACTGGCAGTGCTGGATGCGTATGTTTTCGGTATACTGGCGTACATAGGCTTTGGGTACAAAAACAGCAACTATTATTCCAGAGACTGGATAGGGTACCTGTTCAGGGGTTCATCACCATTTGTACACATCGTCTGGTGGCCATTGGGCGTGGCAAGTTTGACAGTGGGAGTTCTAGTATCATGGTTTTTGTATGCGGAGAGAAGACGTGAGTTTCTGGTGAGTTTCGTCCTGGCCATGGTGACAAATTTGATGATCATAAATCTCATGAATCAAATCTTTTGGAGGTGATCATATATGAGGAAGCTGCTCATAGTGGTTTTGACACTTGTCACGGCACTTCCAGTATTTGCAGCATTGCTTCAGATAAGCGCTGAAAGTACCGTGGTGGGTGTGGATGATTCGCTCATCTTGTACATCAAACTTGTGGATGAAGAAAGCGGGGAAGTGTTACCGGAGGATGTGGTTCTGGATGTGAGTGTGGATATAGGTGGATTCGCCGACCCTGAAGTTTTCTTCTCAGGATTGGCTCTTTCACAGGGTGAAGCCGAGCTGGTGTATATAGCACCATCCGTGCCTGGAATAGCAACATTGGAATTCAAAAATGCGGATCTGAATGTTGAAGCCACGTATATGGTGCAGATAAGGGAGAAGGAAGAACTCGCTCTGGCTGAGAAACTGGCCCTTAAAGTTCTCGAGTTCAGGGGACAGGTGGCTCTCAGGAGAGCGGGCGAGGAGATATGGAATCCTGTCAAGAAGGACGACATGATTTACGAAGGCGACGAGATGCTGGCCATGAAAGATTCGTATGCTGTGCTGGAAGGGAAGGACGGTATACTCCTGACGGTACCTCCGGAAACTCAGGTACTTTTCGAACGTTTGCGAACCGATGGAGAAAGGATGAACGTCAGCATAAAGGTTCGTAAAGGAGAGCTGTTGAGTGAAATCAATCGTGTACTTACCGGTGGTTCGAAATTCATGGTCAGTGCTGGCTCGGTGGTCGCAGGTGTGAGAGGTACGAAGTTCTCGGTGGAAGCAGGTGAAAACAGTATAGTCAGGGTTTTCGAGGGTGTTGTGTATGCGGAAACAGCAGGTGGGCAGATAGTGCCTATTAGTTCTGGTAACATGGGTGTATTTGGGACTGAAGGTTTCAACATAGCCAGTCTCGACAGATCACTCGATTACTATGAAGAAATGTTGCAAGAACTTGAAAGCAAGGAAGAAGGGGTGACAGAACAGCCGCCAGAAGAGCAACCGGCAGAAGAAGAAAAACAACCAGCGGAAGAAGAGGCTGGACCTCTTGAAGAAGTCGACTTCGGGCCTGTCGAAAAGGGTGGAGTTAGTTACATGATCTACAGTTTCTCGATACCATTGAGCTTTGGACCCTTCGAACTGGGTATAGGAATTAATGCTTATCAGAAAGGTGACATAACCAGTCCTCTCTATTATGGTGTGCCTCCTGCCGATCCAGATACTCCGGACAGCACCAGTATTCTCAGCGCTTTCAATATCGCCTGGCTGAAATTCGAAACACCTGCTTTCGGTATAAGGTATGGATACATGGATGAGTACACATACGGTCTTGGATTGCTGTTGGCGGGTTACACCAGCCAATACGCTCGCGCTTTCGACGTTCGACTCGCTTTCGGTGCACATCAGCTTTCAGTGCACCTACCGTACGAGCTGCTCAGTATATCGCCTTTCAGGCTTGCAGAAAGTTCCAGCATATATTTTGGTAACTACACATTCAATACTGGTATCACAGCTGGAGGGCCGTATCTATCTGTAACAGGTGTGGTGGATATGGAAGAGTTGAGTACACCTTCGACAGCTATTCAGGGCGGTCTCTCTGTGGCGTTGGAGCAGATATTGGTTCAGAGTGGTTTGTTCAACGCCAAGGCAGGTGTGGAGGGTGTTGTACTCCTGGATCAGGATACGATGGGTTATGGAGCCATGGCCGGAGTATTCGGTAACCTTTCAAAGATTACATGGGGAGTTGGTACTCTGTACGCGGGTGAAAACTTCATTCCCTCTTACTACAACAGAAATTATGAATATAACAAAGCACACAACAAGCTGTCTCCTTTGAGCGTTTCTGCCACACCTACATGGGGTTGGTTCGCGCAAGCAGGTTTGGCGCTGCCTCCCATGCTGGAAGTATCTGTGGGTCTCAAGAGTTTCACATCCTTTGCCGAACTTTCACCCATTCTCAGTGCAGAGGGTTCTCTCGATCTCCCGGCGATAGGTGGTTTCAGCGGATTGAAGGTCGGGTTGATGTACGAACAGATACGTTTCAATCCGGATAAGGGATTGTTCAACAAGGACACCACACTCTCTCTGAAATTCGGTTATCCTGTAGGCGGAGTAATGTACACGGTTTATGAGATAACCTACGATGCCGAGAAAGATGAGTTCCAGCATTCGATGTACATCGCGTCGAAATTCTGAAAATCTGAGGTGAGGGTTGTTGGAAAACAACATTCTGAACGTTCTGCTGACTATCAAGCGGATATTTCCGAAGTTGCAGTCCATAACTCTGGCTATGAAAGCGCCACTGAAGGTTGAAATAACCATAGGTGAAACTTCGGAAAAATTGCATCCGATTTCCTTTGATATGGAGAACTATTCGGTGGTATGTTATTTTGGTGAAAAGATCACAGAAAAGGATAAGCTCGTTGTGAAAAACGTTGCCATGTATTTACTTAAGTTCATCAAAGCGGTTTTTCAGAGTATGCGCGTGGAGGCAGAATCAATAAAAGTGCGCCGTGCCGTAGAACTGGCCGGCGCACTTGCTTCCAATCTCAGAATAGACAGGCTTCTGAAGCAGATTCAGGAAGGTATATGTGAACTTCTGGAAGCGGAAGCCGCTTCAATACTCATTTATAACGAGAAGAAGAATATCCTCGAGTTCATGGTGACCACGGGAGAAGTGAGTGGACGTATAGAAAAGATCCCGGTTCCCATGAATTCGATAGCTGGTACTATATTCTTGAATGAAAAGACCATGATATTCAACGATCTTGAGAAAGATAACCGGCATTTCAAGGGTGTGGATAAAGCGAGTGGGTTCGTTACACGTAACATTGTCGGTTCTCCTATATGGTTGGACGGCAAAAAGATAGGTGTCATAGAAGTGTTGAACAAAGAGGGAGGATTCGATGCCGAAGATGCAGAAGTTCTGGAGACATTCGCGAAATTGATAGGATACAAGCTGTCAACTCTTCAGGGTTACGAAGAAATGTCCAGACGTTTAAAGTCGGTGATATTGGCCATAGCCACTGCCATAGATAAACGCGATAGATACACTCACATGCATTCTAAAAATGTCACCGATTATTCGTTGAGGATTGGGAGATTGTTGGGACTGAGTCAGAAGGAACTGGAGGAGCTGGAGATATCTGCTTTGTTGCACGATGTCGGGAAGATAGGTATAGAAGATGCTATCCTGTTGAAAAGAGGTAAACTCACCGATGAGGAGTTCGCCAAAATCAAGAGTCATACAATAATAGGCGCGGAGATAACGAAGAAGGTGCGTTTTATAAACAGAGATATAGTTTCCGGAATTCTGGAACATCATGAAAAGCTCGATGGAAGTGGTTACCCGTATGGAAAAAAGAATGGGGAAATAGGGCTTTTCGGCAGGATAGTGGCGGTTGCCGATATCTTCGATGCACTCACCACTGCCAGACCCTACAAAGATCCTTGGCCGGTAGATAAAGTGCTTCGTATACTTAAGGAAGATGCGGGTGTGAAGCTTGACAAAAAGTGTGTGGAAGCTCTGGAAAAGGTGATTACAGCAAAATAAAGGAAGGTGGGATTTTCCCACCTTCTTTTCTATCAATGCCGAGGGCGGGACTTGAACCCGCACGGGTACGAAACCCACATGGCCCTCAACCATGCGCGTCTGCCAGTTCCGCCACCTCGGCCTAAGATTAGTTTCGCTTATAATTATACAGCAAATGGAATTTCTCGTCAATTAACTGAAGTTTTCAGTAAAGGAATGTGTGAAACATTCACTTCATTGAATGAATAGATTCATGAATTCACCCTTTCTTACATCCACCAATCCCCTATCCGTTATCCTGATTTCAGGTATAACACCGAGTTGTATGAAGGAGAGAGACATGAAGGGATCTTCAAGTTTGACACCCAGTTCGTGTGAGGCGTCTTTCAACTTCTTTATTTTCAATGCAACTTCTTCCATGGGTGCAGAAGACATTAAACCACCTATGTCAAGAGGCAATTCTTTCACGATTTTTCCATCCGCTGCTATGACCATTCCACCACCCATCTCTATAACACGATTTGCTGCTATTACCATGTCTCCATCTTTCGTGCCGACGACGCATAAGTTGTGTGAGTCATGACCTACAGAGGTTGCCAGGGCTCCACGCTTTAACCCGAGATTCGTGACGAATCCTGTTGCCATACTCCTTTCAACATACCTGCTTATCACCGCGACTTTAAGGATGTCATTTTTAGTATCGCTAACGATTTCATTATTGACAGATTTTACACGTTTCTGAATACATTTGGTTGTGATCTCTTCTTTTCCAAGTGCTATCATGTTCACCTTCCTATCGCTTTTTGAACGTATTTTCAATTCCTCTACATTCAAAGATCTGCATTTGAAAGTATTATCCATTTCAGGTAGACCGTCTTTTCTGCCCTCGACTTCCACACACAGATGTCCCTCTTTTGCCACGATCTGCGCGTCTTTTATGACCATAAGGGGTTTGAAATCTTCCAGCGATTTCGTTATCACCATGTCTGCTTTGTAACCAGGCGCTACCGCTCCCATGCTGCGAAGATTGTAATGTCGGGCAGTGTTTATGGTGGCCATGCGAATGGCGATTATGGGATTTACTCCCGCTTTTATGGCTTTTCTTACCATGTGGTCTATGTGGCCTTCATCAAGTATATCCTGAGGATGCCTATCATCAGTGCAGAAGGAAAAGAAATGGTGGTTCATCAATGTTACCGCTTCTATGAGATTATCCAGATTGCGCGCCACGCTTCCTTCTCTTATAAGTACCTGCATGCCCTTCGCCATTTTTTCAAGTGCTTCCTGTGAGGAGCAACATTCGTGATCGGAACGTATGAAAGCGCATATATAAGCATTGAGATCATTTCCTGTAAGACCGGGAGCATGACCGTCTATCTTCTTGTACTTGTGTCTGAACAGTTCTATCTTGGTTATCATCTCCGTTTGAGTATTCAGTACATCGGTGAAGTTCATCACTTCTCCCAATCCGAGTACTCTGGGGTGTTTTTCGAGGAAGCCAATCATGTCCACGACCCGCAGGTGTGTACCGCTCGTTTCCAGAGAGGTTGCGGGAACAGATGAAGGCATCATTATGTAGAGGTTGAGTGGTGTGCCTTCGGTATAGTGCAATATATACTCTATTCCTTTCAAACCCATCACGTTCGCTATTTCATGAGGGTCTGCTATAACAGTGGTGGTACCGCGCGTGAGGACTGCACGTGCGAATTCCACAGGATCCACCATGGAACTTTCTATATGAAGATGGGCATCTATCAACCCCGGGACCACATAAGCTCCTTTTAGGTCAATGATTTTCTTTCCATTTTCGTACTCGCCTATTCCAGCTATTCGTTTTCTATATATAGCTATATTGCTTTTCGTGATCTCACCGCTGAAAACGTCCACTATCCTAGCATTCCTCACGAGAAGATCGGGCATTCTTTCACCTCTGGCGACGGGAATGATATCTTCTATCCTCACTTTTGCCCACCTCCATATTCACACCATTAGTAAATACAGGCTACAAAGGCCCAACGCCATTAACATGAAAGGAAAGGAAATTTTCATGAACTCCAGATACCCCACTTTACTGGCGGTGTGGTTTTCGAGAATACCGATTCCCACTATGTTGGCGGCTGTTCCTGTGATGGTACCTAATCCCCCCAGGCTGGCACCGAGTGCCAGAGCAATCCAGGCAATTTCTTCTCCACCTGCAAGCGTTTTTACTATGGGGACCATCACCGTCACCGTGGGTACCGCACCAATGAATGCTGAAACAAGTCCGCTCAACCATAATATGCCGAGTTTCAAAGCCACCGGATGTCCTTTGAGTGGAAGGAGAGCATCGGCTATGAGATCTATCACACCAACTTCCTGGAGAGCGAAAGCGAGCATGAAGAGTCCCATGAAGAAGAACAGGGTATCCCATTCCACACTCCTGGATATGCTTTCGAAATTCTCTCCAGATATCAATATTGCGAATGCTGCTCCGACCAGTGCTATGGTGGCTATTTCGTAATCCAGTATTTCGTGGAAGAGGAAGAAGACCATAACGGCTGCGAAGATTCCGAGTACCCGTCTCAGCAGTTTTTTATCGGAAATCGCTTTTACGGGGTCCATCAATGTAAGACTGGAAAGGTTTTTATCCATTTCAGGCGTCAATTTGAGCAGAGGTTTGAAGTAAAGTAATAGCATACCGAAAACCAGGAAGGAAGGTGGAGCCATGTAACGAGCAAATTTCACGAAGCTTATGCCACTGGCGGAACCAACGAGGATATTCGGCGGATCACCTATCACAGTGGCAGTTCCTCCTATGTTCGATGCGAGAACGCTCATGAATATCAGTGGAACAGGATTCAATTTTATGGTGTCGGCTATCAACAGCATTATGGGTGACATGAGCAATATGGTGGTTACATTGTCAAGGAAGGCCGAGAGAACGGCTATAACGAATGTGAGAGATATTATCAACCGCCATATCCTTGTCTTTGATGAGCGAACCACCCTTATAGCGATGTACTGGAAAAAACCTGTACGCTTCAGGAGACCAACGATGATCATCATACCCAGCAACAGTCCTATTGTGTTGAAATCTATGAAGGAACCTATATTGTGAAATTTCATGGATTCAACGACTTTGGTTGCGGCCACTATCATACCCATGGTAAAAACCACCACTGATCTGTGAAGCCGGCCAAATATTATGAGAAAATAGGTGAGCATGAAGATGAATGTAACGAGAAGTTTCTCAAACACCGTCTTTTTTCATCTCCCAGAATCCCATGAGGATTTCCAGCGAATTCAGATCGCCGATAATGTTACCTGTGTTGTCCACGATGGGAAGCTCCTGCACATTGTTGTCTATCATGAGTTTGAGCGCGTCTTCCAGCGCGTCTTCCAGGTGAACCTGTAGTGGTGGAAGCATCACATCCGCAGCGGTGTTGGCTGATATACTCTTTATATGTTTTTTCAGCTCATCATGTTCGGGTAATATCCCGGAAAATTTGAAAGCGGTGATTCTCATAAGATGTGATATGGGGATTACTCCCATCAGTTTTCCATTTGCGACGACATATACACTCCTGGTGGTGGGGTCTTCCACCACTTTTTCTATAACCTTTTCTATGGGTGTTTCGGGTGAAACCACGGCGGGTTTCAGGGATATCCATTTACAAACATCCTTGACTTTCATCTCCCTCCCCCATCCTTTTCAGAAAAACGTGTAGATTCAGGATATCGGAAGGTGTCACACCGGGTATTCGAGATACCTGACCCAGGGTTCTCGGATTGATTCTTGAGAGCTTTTCACGTGCTTCAGTGGAAAGATTGGGAACATTGGAATAGTCGAGATCTCTGGGAATACACACCGATTCCAGTTCTTCCATCTGTTTGATATCTCTTTCCATTCTCTCGATGTATCCTCCATACTGAAGTTGTATGGTAAGTTGCTCAGTCACTTCAGGATCCTCGATGGGATTTGGATCGAAGGGTTTCAGGTCGTTGTAACTTAGCTGTGGCCTTTTCAGTAACTGAGCAAAAGAAACACTGTGTTTTAGAGGAGCGGTACCTCTGGCGGTGAGCAAATCGTTGAGTTCAGTGGAGGGGTTTATCTGAACCTGACGTAATCTTTCCAGCTCTTCTTTTACTCTTCGCTCCAGAGACAGAATTTTTTCATAGAACCATCTGGGTATGAGTCCCACCCTGTAACCGTATCTGGCCAATCGCAGATGAGCGTTATCGTGTCTCAGAATCAATCTGTACTCTGCTCTGGAGGTGAGTAACCTATATGGCTCATCGATGCCCTTTGTGACGAGATCGTCTATTAGAACCCCTATGTAGGCTTCGGATCTTTTAAGGATGAGAGGCGGTTCTCCGCGCAACTTCAATCCGGCGTTTATCCCTGCAATCAATCCCTGTGCTGCTGCTTCTTCGTAACCGCTCGTACCGTTCACCTGGCCGGCAAAGAATAGATTTTCGATTAGTTTGGATTCGAGCGAAGGCTGAAGTTGATCAGGGGGAAAGTAATCGTATTCTATGGCATAGGCTGGCTTGACTATAACAGCTTCTTCCAATCCTTTGACACTGCGTATCATTTCCACCTGTACTTCATAAGGAAGACTGGTGCTTAAACCGTTCAAATAATACTCCTCTGTGTTCTTACCTTCCGGTTCAACGAATACCTGATGAGAGGTTCTGTCTGCAAATTTTATCACTTTGTCTTCTATGGACGGGCAGTACCGTGGTCCCGTGCCTTTTATCAGTTTCACACTTCCATAAAGTGGTGAGAAATCCAGGTTTTTTCGTATGATTTCGTGTGTTCGAGGATTCGTGTGAGTGAGCCAGCATGGATATTCTTTCGAAAGTACTCGTGGTTCATCGAAGTGAGAAAAAGCAAAAGGTTCATCTGCGGTATCCTGCCGTTCCATGCATTCGAATTTTATCGATCTTTTCAGAATACGCGCGGGGGTGCCTGTTTTGAAACGGCCGGATTTTATACCGTGTTTTACCAGCGAGAGCGTCAACTTCTCTGCAGGAAATTCTCCCATTCTACCCGCAGGTATAACGTTGCGTCCTATGAATATCCTGCCGCGCAGGAACGTTCTTGCCGTAATGATTACACATCGTGCACTGTATTTCGTTCCAACATTGGTAACGACACCGGTAACTTTACCATTTTCCACCAGGATTTCTTCGACTATGCCGAACCTGAGTGTTATGTTGGGGTGTTCTTGAAGTCGGCGTTTCATGTAAGCGCTATACTCATATTTATCTATTTGTGCACGTAACGCGCGAACCGCTGGCCCTTTCTTAATGTTCAGCATGCGAATGTTTATCATTGTCGCATCGGTTGCTTTCGCCATTTCACCGCCAAGTGCATCTATTTCTCGAACTACAACTCCTTTTGCAGGACCACCTATTGAAGGATTGCAAGGTGCCCATGCAACCGTATCAGGGTTTACGATGAAAGTTATCACTCTGAATCCCATTCTGGCCAGCGCGAGACTTGCTTCAACACCCGCATGTCCTGCACCCACAACGGTCACATCATACGTATATTCGTCGTGTGTATTCATCATCATACTCATTTCAGGAATCCTTTGAAGAATTCCTTTATAGCTCTAGCATTTGCTTCAGGGTTGTACCCACCCTCCTGAACGATCAGCGTGGGTAATCCCAAGCCAGACAACACTTTTCCAATACCATAGTAATCTCTATCGGTCAGCTCAAACCCACCCAGCGGATCTTCTGCATGGGTATCCAGACCAAGGGATACCACTACGTAGTCAGGATCAAAGCGCATCAAAATGTTACACAACATCTCCAGCTCTTTGAGATACAACCGCCCATCGGCACCGGATGGCAGGGGTACATTATGGTTGAATCCCTTGCCTTCTCCAAATCCCACTTCATAGGTGTAACCTGTATATGGAAAGAAGTATCTGGGATCTCCATGTATGGAAAGGAATAAGACATCGGAACGTTCGTAAAATATTGCCTGTGAACCATTGCCATGGTGAAAATCAAGATCCAGTATGGCAACGTAAGCATTATCTGAGAAGACGAGGTATTCGGTGGCAAGAGCCGCGTTGTTGAAATAGCAATAGCCACCACACAAAGTGGCACTCGCATGATGACCGGGTGGTCTGGTGAGAACGTAAACCGCATCTGCTCCATCTATCAAGAGCTGTGCGCCTGTAAGAGCACACTGAGCCGCATTCCACGCATACCTGAAAATGTTTTTTAAGAGGGGAGTGCCATTGTCGAAGCAGTGATCATACCATCCGAAAACCTTTGGGAAGTACTCTTCACCATCTTCCAGGCTCTCACTTCGTTCTTTCAACCATTCCACATACGCAACATCGTGAGTCAGGTTTATATAGGACTCGGGAAATTCCATAGGTCCAACGAACGCATTTGAATACTCCGATTTTAGGGTTTCTTTTATGCTTTCCAGCCTTTCGGGAATGTCATAGTTTTCTCGCCATTCCGTGCCGTCCAGCTCTCTAGTTGGTTTGAAATTCTTGTGTGTGGAGTCGTATACTATGAAGAATCTCACCTTTTTTCACATCCTTCGAACTTCATGATTTTTCTTATTCTCTTTTCGTGGCGTCCTCCCTCAAATTCCGTGGAGTAAAATGTTCTAACGATACTCCATGCCAAATCCCTACCTATGAGGCGTCCACTCAGGACGAGTATGTTGGCATCATTGTGCTTACGAGCCAGCTCAGCCATGAAGGGATACAGACACAGAGCAGCTCTAATACCTTTGAACTTGTTCGCGGCTATTGACATGCCCAACCCTGTCCCACATATGAGTATCCCGAAATCCACTCGTTCATCCATCACATCTCTTGCTACCTTCTCTGCATAATCAGGGTAATCTACCAGTTCTTCTGAATTGACCCCATGATCCAGAACGGAGAATCCTTCCTCTATGAGCTTTGTCTTCAGATACTCCTTCAATTGGTACCCTGCATGATCAGATCCCATTGAGATCCTTCTCTTCATTTCTTCAATGCCTCCACTGCTTCTTCGACCGAGGGAAAAATCCTGAGTATTTTATCCAGGGTAGTTATTTGCATCACTTTCATCACGCTCTCTTGAAGGCTTGCCAAAGCTAAACCACCCCCGTTCATTAGAGCATTTTTATGCAATGCTACCACGGCTCCTATCCCTGAACTGTCCAGGTAATCGCAGCGTGAGAAATCCAGAACAATCAGTTTATCACCTTTCTGTATAAGGCTTTTAACTTCATTCTTGAAGGTATCCGAGTTGAGTAAATCCAACTCCCGTGGAACTGTAATCACGTTCACACCGTTTATTCTTTCGATCCGCACCTTCACACCTCCCTAGGTCCGACTACGTGTACCATCTCATAATACCTACCAATTTTCCCTGAATGATAACCTTATCCACTGGAAGCTCTATGGGGTTCATCATGGAATTGGCTGGCTCCAATACGACCGTGTCACCTTTGTGATGGAACCTTTTCAATGTTGCCGATTGTCCTTCTATAAGCACGACTACTATGTCCCCTTCGTTGGCCCACGCCTGTTTTCGTATAATGGCGTAGTCTCCATCCAGTATGTGTGCTTCTACCATACTATTACCTTTAACCTTAAGTGCGTAGTATTCGTGCCCTCGGTTCAGAGATCGTTCGGGAATAGGAATATATTCCGACACGTTTTCTATCGCTTCTATAGCATCACCCGCAGCTATCACACCCACCACAGGTATGGTATAGAATTCTTCGAGCACCACATCTTGCTGAGCACTTTTGAGAATTCTTATCCCCCGTGATCTCCCTTTGCTGCGTTCTATGTATCCTTTCTTTTCCAGGGCTTCCAAATGTTTTGAAACACCTCGTGGGGAACTTATTCCAAAAGCTTCACATATTTCACGAATGGTGGGGGGATATCCATGTTCTTTCTCATACTCGACGATGTATTCCAGAATCTGACGTTGTCTGCTGGTGAGTTCCATAGCTTCACCCCCTTAAACATCGAAAACGAGGGTAGTGCAAAACATACCATTCACCATTTCCACTTTCAACTCGTGGTAAGTCAGAGCTTTGATTTCCAGCGCAGGCTGATTTTCCAGAGAGTGTAATGTGGCTACAATGTCGTTGCCCTCAATTTTCACACTACCTGGGAAAACTTTTTGGCTGACAAGATACAGTATCTCATTGGTGAAATCGAAGAGATCATCCTCGATCACACCGGCACATTTAAATCTTCTTTTCTCCACCGCTTTTCCTAGTTGTACTTTTAAACAACTTTTGAGTATTTTAACAACCGCTTCGAAAAGCTCGTCAACATTTTCAACGCATACACGATAAGCTATATCAGCTGTGTGGTTGAGCTCTCTTATATGCATTTCACATCACTCCACCATGCTCACAGAAGATATTTCATCGTTCTCGCCGATGGTCATTATCTTAACACCCTGCGTGCTGCGTCCCGTTATTCTTATATCCTTTACAGGGAAGCGAATGGTTTTACCAGATTTCGACACCACGAGTATTTCTTCCTCATCTCCAACATTCAAAACTCCAACCACGCCTCCCACTTTATTCAGATTGGTGATATTGCGTATTCCTTTCCCTCCACGATTGTGCACAGGGTATTCACTCACTTTACTGCGCTTTCCATAGCCTTTTTCAGTGATGGTAAGGATGTATTCCTTTTGTGGATTCACCGGTATCGCCGAAACGACCTCATCGTTTTCTGTCAACTTTATTGCCGTAACCCCTGCAGCCGTGCGTCCCATCTTGCGAACCTGTGAGGTAAAGAATCTTACTGCCTGCCCCATTTTCGTAGCTACCAGGAGCGTCATGTCTTCGTTTCCAGCTGGTAGCACGAAAGCTGAAATGACCTCATCTTTTTCTCCGAGGCCTATCGCTTTTATACCGTTAGAACGTACGTTGGAGAAAGCCTTGAGGGGAGTTCTTTTGACTTTTCCCATCTTTGTGAAGAATACGATGTCTCCTTGATCATCCACGTTTCTTGGTATTCGAATGAGTGCTTTGATCTTCTCGTCTGATTCGATCTTGAGATAGTTCTGTATGACTTTCCCTCTGGTATCTCTGGACGAGAGATCCACAATATGATTATCCAGAATGTACACTTTACCCTTATTGGTTATGAAAGCTGTTTTACTCAGCCTTGTGGTGACAAGGACGTGTTCCACGTAATCGTTTTCCCCCGTTCTCATGCCTACCAGACCCTTACCACCACGGGACTGTCTGCGATAATCGGAAAGGTTGGTAACTTTCAGGTATCCTTCCTTCGTAACCATAACCACTATTTCATCATCACTGATCAGATCCTCTACTTCCATTTCCTTGTATTCGTACACTATCTCGGTTCGTCTGTCATCACCATACCTATCTTTCAAAGCCAATAGCTCTTCTTTTATGAGTCCGTATATCTTGAGAGGATTTTCAAGGAGATCTTTGTACTCCTTTATCTTTTCGTTCAGTTGTGCGTATTCCTGCGCTAGTTTTTCGGTTTCCAGAGATGTCAGGCGTGAAAGTCTCATCTCGAGTATTGCGTCAGCCTGCTCACGTGTTACTTCGAGCACTTCCATGAGGGTTTTTCTCGCATCTTCTACGGTACGGGCC
>Ga0180300_10000608_pt1 | contig 15920 bp, 12 predicted proteins | sample GuaBasSediGuay15_FD_121798 | JGI IMG/M metagenome (GOLD analysis project Ga0180300, IMG submission 121798) | Subseafloor sediment microbial communities from Guaymas Basin, Gulf of California, Mexico - Guay15, Core 4569-2, 21-24 cm | ecosystem: Environmental > Aquatic > Marine > Hydrothermal... | reverse complement strand
GATAATGGGTGAGTACGATGCTTTGCCTGGTTTGTCTCAAAAAAAGGTTCCTTGGAGGGAACCATTAAAGGAAGGAGCTCCCGGCCATGGGTGCGGTCATAACATCCACGGAACTTCAGGAATGGCTGCTGCGATTGCGGTAAAAGTTGCTATGGAGGAAGCAGGGCTTAAAGGGACGATAAAGTTCTTTGGAACCCCAGCCGAGGAGAATTTTAGCGGTAAGGTGTTCATGGCTAGGGAAGGTCTATTTAAAGGAGTAGACGCGGTAATAAGCCATCACCCAGGCTCTATGAATGCTGCAACACTGAAAAGTTGTTTAGCAATCGATTCATACAAGTTTCACTTCTATGGAGTATCTTCCCATGCAGCGGCCTCTCCTGAGCAAGGAAGAAGCGCCTTGGATGCTGTTGAACTCATGAACATAGGGGTGAACTACCTAAGGGAGCACGTGATCCAGGAGGCAAGGATTCACTACGTGATCGAGAAGGGAGGGGATCAGCCAAATGTTGTTCCAGCATATGCACGCTCTTGGTACTATATCAGGGCTCCTGAAAGGGAGCAGGTGGAAGCCATAACAAAAAGGATCCTCGACATAGCAAAGGGAGCTGCTTTAATGACCGGAACTAAGTTGGAAGTTCAGATGATAGACGGCCTCTATAATATCATACCTAACAAGGTTCTAAGCGAGCTAATAGTAAAGAACATGAGGGAAATTGGACCTCCGGAATACACAGGTGAGGAGATGGAATTCGCGAAGGAGATCTCCAAATCGATTCCTCCCGAACAAAAGAGAGAGGCCCTAAGGAAGAGCAAGAGACCTGATTGGGAGAAACTACTTGACGTCCTGATAGATAGGAGCATTCCAGATCCTTGGGGGGAGGGAGAAATAATGCACGGATCCACAGATGTTGCAGACATAAGCTGGCAGGCTCCTACGAAGGAATTTTCAACTGCAGCATGGGTGTTGGGAACCCCCGGACATTCATGGCAAGTCGTAGCCCAGAGCGGAATGGGAATAGGCCATAAGTCCCTCATATTCGCTGCAAAGGTCATGGCGGCTTCAGTAATAGACCTAATGACGAACGAGGAACTCCTTAAGAAAGCATGGGACGAGTTTGAGGAGAGGTTAAGGGGTAGAAAGTATAAGTGTGCGATTCCTCCCGAGATAAAACCGCCTATAGATGCTTGGTCAGAACATTCTAAGGAGTAATCAAAGCCCTTCGCCTTAAGAGCTGGGATAAACCCCTAGGATTAGGTGATACTCAACCCTTTCTTTAGCTTTGCTTAAACCTCATTGAGCGAGCCTTAAACACTTAGAATGGAAGTTCCACCCCTACCTCTTTGGATACTTCCCTCAAAGAATTTACGACTTTCACGTAGAGAGGTACACCGTGCTTCATCCTATACCGCATAGTAAGCCACGACTTCTCTCCGTGAATCCAGATTTTCTTGAACTTTGGATGGAGTTTTGCTGTCTTGAGATGTCTCTTGAGCTCTTCCATTCTCTCTTTAAACTCCTCTAGGGGCATAAAGGCCTCTACATTTATGGCCATGAAGAAGTGGCCAACATTGCTTGGCTCTGGCCCCTGCGTTGGCCCAACAAATGGACCCCAGTTAGCTCCTGTGAGTATGCCAGAAAGTATGTCGACCATGACAGAGAGACCATAGCCTTTGTGGCCTCCCAAAAGCTCCCCTAGTCCTCCCAGAGGGAGCAAGGTACCAGCCTTAAGGGCAACAGAGGGGTCAGTTAGTAGGTTTCCCTCTTCGTCTATTGCCCAGCCCTCGGGTATTGGCTTTCCTCTCCTGGAATAGACTTCAATCTTGCCTATTGGGACAACAGAAGTAGCCATGTCAAGGACGAATTCAGGTTCCTCCTTTGAGGGAGCCGCAAAAGAGATGGGGTTTGTCCCTATTGTTCTTCCTAAAGCGCCTGTGTGAGCCACCAGAGGACGCGAGTTAGTCATGGAGATCCCTATAAGATCCTCTTTTAAGGCCATTAGCGAGTAATACCCCGCTATACCGTAATGATTACTGTTTCTCACTCCTACTATACCGAAAAAGTTCTTCTTGGCCTTATCTATCGCTATTTTCATGGCTTTGTAGGCAACGGGCTGTCCCAAACCGAAGCCTCCATCCACTAGAGCGTGTACAGGGCTTTCTCTAATGATCTTTATCTCAGGTTTGGCTTTAACTACGCCATTTCTTAAGCCATCTACGTATCTCTTCAGCCTTGCGACGCCATGAGAACTTATACCTCTCAGATCAGCTGTAACTAAGTTGTCAGCAGTTATTTCAGCGTCTTTGGCTGGAACTCCGAGTTTCAAGAATACTTTCTTGACAAACTTCTTAAGATCCTCGTGATTTACCCTAATGTAATCCTGAGGAGGAAACAAAACCTCTTTTTCGTACGACTCCTCCAAGAGCTCACCATCCTTGGCACCTTTTTCTTAGCTTTTAACCTTGAATTCCTTTGTTTGTTCTTATTAGAACTCTATTTTCATCAAATTATGTGAATTCAAAGTTCAAAGACTGAATAGTGCTGACTAAGGAATCCATAGGTTCTCTAGGTATGTCCTATTACAGGATGGGGCTTGTAGGGCTCCTCCAGCCTTCTAACATCATCTGGGGTTAGGCGAACCTCTAGGGACTCTACTGCCTGCTCCACATGCTCCACTTTAGTGACTCCAACTATTGGAGCCGTTACACCCTTCTCGAACAACCAAGCTAGGGCAACTTCTGCTGGAGGAACGCCTTTCTCGGCAGCGACCTCAAGCAATGCATCTAACACATCCCAGTCCTCAGGGCGGAAGAAACGTTCTTTAAGCCATCTATCAGACCTGTATCTTGCGCTGTCTGGCTCTTCACCTCTCTTATATTTCCCGGTTAAGAACCCCCTTGCCAAAGGACTCCACGGAATTATGGCAATTCCTTCCTCTTTACATAGAGGAATCATCTCTCTTTCCTCCTCACGATAGCAGAGGTTATAGTGATTCTGCATGCTAACAAAGCGTTCCAAGCCTAAGCGTTCGCTGGTCCAAAGAGCTTTTGCGAACTGCCAAGCCCACATGCTTGAAGCTCCTATGTATCTCACCTTGCCCTGATGTACCAAGTCGTCCAAGGTTCGGAGCGTCTCCTCTATGGGAGTCTCGTAGTCCCACCTGTGTATTTGATATAGATCAACGTAATCGGTTCGAAGCCTCTCCAAGGATCCTTCTATTTGTCTCAAGATGTGGAGGCGGGACAACCCCCTATCATTAGGTCCTTCTCCCATCTTCCCGTAGACCTTAGTTGCGATGACGACGTCTTTCCTGTAATCCTTCAGAAGCTCGCCAACTATCTTCTCAGATCGGCCTCTTGAATATACGTTTGCAGTATCGAAGAAGTTTATTCCAAGATCTAAGGCTTTCCTAATGATGGGACGCACTTCATCGATTTCCAGCATCCATTCTGCACTATTGCCGAAAGACATGCACCCCAAACAGATTCTCGATACCTTAACTCCTGCTCTTCCTAAGTTAACGTATTCCATTTTAGAACAAGAGATGATCGCTAATATAAAGTTTGCATAAGACTGTAATCTCTATTCGACGCCTCCCTCTAGATCAAAGGAGTTAGCTGATAGCCCTTCATCTATCTAAAGATAGAGAAGAGGGTGTCATGCCTTTATGAGCGCACAATCTTTATAGGGAAAACTCCAATGGGCAACTCGGAATGTCAGAGAAAGCTAGAGAAGTTGCTTTTAGTTGGATATCCGAGAATGAGTCCCGTCTGATCGAGATAAGCGATAAGATATGGGAGTACGCCGAGTTAGGCCTCATTGAGTACAAATCATCTAAGTTGCTAGCTGATGAGCTGGAAAAAGCCGGCTTTAAGGTTGAGAGAGGAGTTGCTGGAATGCCTACTGCCTTCGTGGCAACCTACGGCTCTGGAAGGCCAGTGATAGGGATAATGGGTGAGTACGATGCTTTGCCTGGTTTGTCTCAAAAAAAGGTTCCTTGGAGAGAACCGCTAAAGGAGGGAGCCCCTGGTCATGGTTGCGGCCACAATATCCACGGAACCTCAGGAATGGCTGCTGCGATAGCCGTTAGAATTGCTATGGAGGAAGCAGGGCTTAAAGGGACGATAAAGTTCTTTGGAACCCCTGCAGAAGAAAACGCCAGCGGAAAAGTGTTCATGGTTAGGGACGGGGTGTTCAAGGGAGTAGACGCAGTAATAAGCCACCATCCAGGTTCAATGAATGCTGCAACATTGAAGAGCAGCCTAGCAAACAACTCAGTGAAGTTTCACTTCCACGGAGTCTCAGCTCATGCTGCAGGATCCCCAGAGAGGGGCAGGAGCGCTTTAGATGCTGTTGAACTCATGAACATAGGTGTGAACTACCTAAGGGAGCACGTGATCCAAGAGGCAAGAATCCATTACATAATAGAGGAAGGAGGCGGCCAGCCAAACGTTGTTCCAGCTTATGCTCGCTCCTGGTACCTAGTAAGAGCTCCTGAAAGGGAGCAGGTAGATGAGATCTATCAGCGCATCCTTGACATAGCGAAAGGAGCCGCTCTAATGACTGGAACCAAGCTGGAGGTCGAGTTTATAAAGGGAATTTCCAACGTCATACCTAACAGGGTTCTAAGCGAGCTAATAGTGAAAAACATGAGGGAAATAGGGCCTCCTGAGTACTCGGATGAGGATCTTGAGTTTGCGAAGGAAATAGCTAAATCAATCCCCCCAGAACAAAAGAAAGAAGCCCTTAGGAAGAGCAAAAGGCCTGATTGGGAGAAACTACTTGACGTCATGATAGATAGAAGCGTTCCAGACCCTTGGGGAGATGGAGAAGTTAGTCCAGGATCAACAGATGTCGCAGATGTAAGCTGGCAGGCTCCCACGAAGGAGTTCTCCACAGCTACCTATGTGCTTGGAACTCCTGGTCATTCATGGCAGGTTGTAGCCCAAAGTGGAACTGGCTTAGGGCATAGATCTCTTATTTTCGCCGCAAAGGTCATGGCAGCAACAGCAATTGATCTCATGACCGATGAAGAACTTCTGAAGAAAGCATGGGATGAGTTTGAGAAGAGATTGATGGGTAGAAAGTACAAGTCTCCCCTCCCGCCAGATCTAAAGCCTCCTCTCGATCTGTGGGAGAAGGTTAAGAAATAGTCAAAGGTACCCCACTTCCGTAAGCTCAAAGATGTGTCCAGGGATTACTTTTGCTTTAGAGCTTTTCTAAGATCTCTCAACCTATGAATAAGTATGAACTCCTTTGCAGTCCCACCCAGTTTGATGGCCTCCTCTTCGCTCATATGAATCTCTTTGAAATCCTTGTTCTCCTCCCATGTTGCCTCAAGAATAGCTAGATCTGCTCCATGCAACTCATGAGTTAGAGAATTGCACACCCCAGTATCTCCGCTGTAAACTAACTTAATTCCATTGAAAAAGATGGAATAACCAACCGCTGGAATATAAGGCCCTATCGGTTCCGTCTTGGTGCTTCCCCTATGGACCACTCCAAATACTCTCACCCTCATTGGTCCATATTGGAACTCATCTCCATCAGAGACCTCCAAAAGGTCAATCTTGTATGTTAAAGATGATTTTCTGAAAGCTTTTAGCGCATCTATTAGCCTTATAGCAACTGTTGAAGGTCTTGGAACCATGATTTCTAAAGACTCCTCCCTGCCTAATATGTGCATGAAGTCTAGCAATGGATAAAGCCCTCCTACGTGGTCAAAATGCTCATGTGAAATTAGCACGGCCTTTATGTTGTTGAATCGCTCTTCATCAAGATACTGATCCAATAGTAAGTCCCTGAGGGTTCCACTTCCACAGTCCAAAAGCAGGTCAATTCTTTCGTCTATGACCGACACCAAGATCTGAGTTGCAACCCCTGGAAGGGAAAACATTACATTTACTGACAAGCCTTTCTTTTCCCACTCGTAAGACATATTCACCCTCATGTGAGGTGTCCTATAAGATATAAGACAAGCAGTGTATCGTCGTCCAACGGAGGAAAGGATTTATAGAAGAGACCTTAAACTCATCCGATGAAACCGGTCAAGAAACTCCTAATAGTTCAGACCTCGAATTCCATGCTTGGGGGGGCACTTGGAGCAACCGTGCCGCTCCTGATGAGAGCAAGGGGAATAAGTCCAGAACAAATAGGTCTAATAGCTTCTCTTAATCCTGCAATCTTCCAATCCACAAGGATCTTAATAGCCTCAGTCTCCGACATGGTGGGAAGGGTTCCTTTCCTAGGCTTGACTGGTGTCTTATCAGCCCTAACCCTGGGCGTTTACTACACAGCAAGGTCAAAAGTCCAGTTCGCAACCGGTACTCTGCTTGATTCCCTTAGAGGATCTGCTCTTTGGGCTGTAAACAGACCTTTTGTACTAGAACATACAGAAGAAGCAAGAGGCTCGCTAGTTGGTATGATAGGCATGACTATGATATTCTCATCCTTAGGAAGTCTTGTTGCAGGCATAATTTCAGCCAGATTCTCCCTTGATACTACCTTACTCTTCTTTCTCCCTCTATCACTTAGTGCTTTGATAACTACGCTGACAATGCGAGACAAAGTGCAGAGGAAAAAAGTCTCATTTAAAGCGATTTTCTCAGGTCTAAATCCGCTGAAGAGGAGCAAGAGGTTCCAAAAGCTGATAGCTAGCTATATGCTCGCTGGATTTGCAGTTGGAACTCTTCTCTCATACGTAATGCCTCTATTCTATTCCTCAAAGGGACTCACACCCAGTCAAGTTGGAATAGCCCTAAGCATTCAATCCATGACCGCCGGAACGCTTGCCTACTTCGTAACCACCAGGTTCAGCTCTGCAAGGTTCCTCTCCTTGGCCGGGATAATCTACTTTTCATCTCTCTTAGTCCTTGCACTTTCGCCCTTGCCTCCCTTCATACTTCCAATATTTGCGGGAATAGCTGCCTCAATATTCCACGGTACTAACGAGACCTTGCTCAGCATCTTCCCAGAGGAGGGCTCATATGGAGCGGATGTAGCTCTTCTCATGCTGGGCCTTCATTCGGGGAATACAATAGCCCAAGCTTATGCCGGTTTCGTCATCGCAAGCGTTGGATTTCTTCCTGTGTTCCTTATTTCTGCATCAGCCTTTCTGACTTTCTCAATAATCGCTTTCATTTTGTCTAAACGTTGCATCAAAGTTACTGAAAACCATGAAAAACCTAGTACTGAATGTTAACGCTCCAATACCCACTAAAAAATCATAAGACACGCGATCTTCTCTTTTTAAGACCAAAAGATGAGAATTTGAAGAAGCAAGAATTTGAAGAAGCCAGAACCAGGTCCAAACATGATGTGGAACCTGGAGTATGGAATGCACGCCATTTGGGCGGGAGAAGAATACACTCCTTCGATAGGAGAAGCTCAAGCCATCGGGATAGCTGAAGACTATTTGAAATACAAGTTTCCAGGCAGGGATATAGAAATAGAGGAACCTGTCGCCTTCTATGGGTACTACACAATGGACTTCAAGCTTGATGGGGAAATGTACGGCATGTTGAGTGTGAACGCATTCACCGGAAACGTCTGGTATCACTCATGGCACGGTAACTTCCTTTCAGAAGTTGAGATGGACTTGGAAGGGTGAATTCTAGTGTGGCTATGTGGTTGGGGCATGGGCTGGTGGGGAGCTATGATGTTTTGGCCCTTCTTCTGGTTTCTTGCACTTGGTACCCTTGGCCTTCTCATACTTTTGTTACTTGCAGATAGAAGGAGCAGGTACAGGCATAGGCAGGAGGATATGCCTTAAAACAAAGCACCGAAGTGTTACATGAGATGAACTCAGAATCCACTTTCAAGCCTAGAGGGCTGGTCAGGACTCTAATACTCTTGGTTCTACACAAAGGGCCTACACACGGCTATCAGATAATGGATGAGATTGAAAGGCTGACAGGTCACAGACCGAGTGCTGGAGAGATATATCCTTTTCTAAAAAGGCTTGTAGAAGAAGGATACCTGCAGGTTGCGGAGGAGTGTAAGAGAAGGAAGGTTTACAAGCTAACCGATAAAGGAGTTAAGCTAGTTGAGGAGACAGTTGACAGAATGGCCTCTGTTGTTGAGGCAATAGTAGAGTCAAAGCTGGATGTGTGCGCAAACTGTGGAGTGAAGATCTACAAAGGAGGAGTTGAAATTACAATCGAGGGTAAGAAGCTTAGATTTTGCTGTAAACATTGCGCTGCTAACTTTTTGGCGAAGAAAGGGATTAAAACCAAACTTCGAGCAAAAACGTTGAAAAATGACCATTGATGGGAAAAACAAGCGGAAATTTATTTTTAAAAGAGAACAAGGAGTTTAGGAGGGAAGGTCATGGAACAAACTCTTTTCCAAAGAATTAATACCGATCACCCCCATTTTAGCCGCCAGCCCCATAAAATCCCTTTCTAGGGCTTATGCAAGGCAAGAGTTTGGCATTCTGCTTATTTACTTTACGTTGTACATCTCAGCCATAGTCATAGCTTCACTAACTTTCTGGAGGAGAGCGTGGATCTTATTGCTGTCCGGGATTGCAATGGGCTTTCTGTTCGAATTCTTTGGAACAAGAATAGGGCTACCCTTCGGTCTCTACTACTATCAAGAGCTTAGACCTCAAGTTCGAGGGCGGAAGGATACTGAACCCAAACCTCACCGATTACCTACTTCCCACGGCAGCAGACATCCCCGAGGTGGAAAAACCGATCTATGTCGAGGATTTATATGAGTATGGGCCCTTTGGAGCCAAAGGAGTGGGAGAAATGGCTTTAATCCCAACTCCAGCAGCAATAATAAACGCCATTAAGAACGCAACTGGTGTGAGGATAAAGGAGATACCAGCAACTCCTGAGAGAGTGTATCTGGCCTTGAAGCGAAGAAATGAGGTCTAGATCAATAGAGCCCTTTTTTGTACTCTAATAACCCGAGTTCCCTCAGCTTTTCATCCGTTGGCAAGCCAGTACGTCTGTCCCAACCCATGATCTCGTAGAAGTCCTCAAGCATCTCGTCAAGCCTCACCACGTTCCCTTTAGAAGGACCCTCAGGCATCGGCTCCTCCAGAAATCTGCTTGGTAGGGTGTCCATCTCCTTTTTCCACCCTTCCCTAATGTTAAACAGCTTCTCAATGTTGTATATCCTTTCAGCGGCCAGCATAAGGTCTTCTACTGTGATGTCCCATCCGGTTACGGCTGAGACCATGACTGCAATGTCCTCTGGGGGTATTATACCTCTTCCAAAGGAACACATAGTTACGGAGTCGTATATCGCGTACCTGAGAGCCCATTTCCTCATAACGACGCCTTTTCCCTTTGTTTCGAATCTATCGGTTTCTCTTTTGGAGATCTCTGCGTAATACATTGAGTTCATGTTATGACATGCCCCTCTGTTTGCTGTAGCAAACGCAAGCCCAAAACCCTGCAAACCTCTTGGATCGTATGCTGGGAACTCCAACCTCTTCACATGTGGTGCGAAGAATTCGCCACCTACCCTTTTAGAGAGTTCTTTAACGCCGTCTGCAAGCTCAGAGCCGAATCCCTGTCTTCTTGCTATCATGTGAATCAACTGCATTGCTGAATCCGCATCACCAAACCTCAACTCAATGCCCCCTGTGTTTTCCTCTGTTATCAGCCCTCTCTCAAAGCACTCCATCGCAAAACCTATGGTTGCGCCCGTTGAGATTCCGTCTAACCCGTAGTCGTTGCAAAGTCCGTTCATCAATATTATGGCTTCAACATTTGATATCCCCAAATTTGAGCCGAGCATCGTCAGGCACTCGTATTCAGGTCCTCCTGTGAAGACTTTGTATTTTCCTTCCTTAACTTCATGGAACTTCTTGCATCTTACAGCACATCCGAAGCAGCCAGAAGACTTTACCTCATATTTCTTCAGCATTTCATGCGATATGAGTTCTGCTCCCTCAAACACGCCAGTCTGAAAATCTCTGGTCGGCAAGAATCCAAGCTCGTTGTGCAACAACAATCCTTCTGGAGTCCCATATGTTGAGAGCCCCTTAAGCCTCTCCCTTATTTGTCCAACAATTTCTACTGCCCATTTCCTTGTTTCTTCCTCAGAGTAAGGGTGATATCCTCTCCATCCTTTGACAGCGATGGCTTTCAACTTCTTGCTCCCCATTACAGCTCCCACACCGCCTCTTCCCGCGGAATTTACAAGACTCGTCATTATGCATGCATATTTGACGAGCTTCTCTCCGGCTGGTCCTATGCAGGCTACGCTGACGTCCTTTCCATGTCTCTCCTTTAGGATTGAGTCTATCTCAGAGGTTGACTTGCCCCATAGCTCCTTGGCATTTAGCAGCTCAGCGCCATTTTCCCCCAAAAAGAGGTATACTGGTTCTTCGGAGGATCCTGTAAAAGAGATGGCGTCATAACCAGCCCTTTTGAGCTTAGCGGGAAAATCTCCTCCCACCATAGATCTGTCGTAAAATCCAGTTTCAGGGGACTTCGTCACAACAGCCATTCTGGACGTAAAAGAGATTGGCGAACCGGTCAATGGACCTACAGCGAATATCAACAAGTTTTCTGGTCCAAGAGGGTCTGTTCCCTTGGGTAGGTTCTCAAAAAGCAATTTGGAAGCAAGACCCCTGCCGCCTATCCACTTCCTGTAATCCTCCTCCTCAAGGCCCCTTTCCTCAATCTTGCCATGAGATAGATCAACCCACAAGATCTTTCCTGCAATTCCATGAATCTCTTTATCATCAACCATACCTCTTCCTTCTTGCTCGCAAAGAATTTATTCTTTGTTCAAAGGGCTTCTCAAGTTGTGAATTCGTGATGGTTATCCTGGGCTTGACAAACCCCTCTATCCCACCGACCCTATCAATTCAGCGTTTTCATAGCTTTTGTAGCATGAACAAGATAACATGAAGGAGTTCTACCCTAGAAGATCTGATTTTCCAAATTAAACGCTTAAAACTGATTTTCTTAAAACCCATAGCAAGGCTTCTGGATGATAACCTTTTTACTCTTTCTTATGCTTACGGAGATTGATCTACCACATGAAGGAAGGAGTCATAGGAATTCTGGGAGGAATGGGTCCCGAAGCTACAGCTGAGTTATTTTTCAGAATAATAAAGGTGACCCCTGCAAAAAAGGACCAAGATCATCTTAGAATCATAATAGATAACAATCCAAAGATACCCGACAGAACAGCTGCAATCCTTCATGGAGGACCTAGTCCTCTTCCAATGATGATCGAGACTGCCAAAAACCTTGAAAGGGCAGGGGCGAGCTTCTTGATAATTCCATGTAACACATCGCACTATTACATCAATGAACTTCAGAAGGAGATTGGAATTCCAGTTGTAAACATGATAGAGGTAATGGCCTCAAGGCTGAAGAGGAAGAACTTCAAGAAGATCGGACTTCTCGCAACGAATGGAACGGTAAAAACAGGATTGTATCAGAACGCGTTGAGAAAGAAGGGAATAGAGGTAATAGTTCCTCAGGAAGACCTTCAAAAAGAGGTGATGAACGCAATATACGACCACATAAAGGCAGGTGATCTTGATGCTGGCAGGAAGATCGTTCTCAGGATAGCAAACGAGCTAATTAAACAGGGAGCTGAGGCTGTCATTTGCGGATGCACCGAGATATCGCTCGTACTTAAGGAAGGGGACATTTCTGTTCCTGTGGTAGATCCTCTTCAAATATTAGCGGAGGAGGCTGTTAAATTGGCATTTGAAATGAGCAACCCTGGTAAAAATGTTCTCTCCCCTATGGTGAGGAGGATAAAGGAGTCAGCTACCATGAAAACCTTGGAAAAGGCAAAGGAAGTGGAAAAGAAAGGAATAAAGGTAATCTACCTAAGTATAGGAGAACCTGATTTTGACACTCCTGAGAACGTGATCGAGGCAGCATTTGATGCCATGAAATCTGGTTTCACACATTACACATCAAGCCAAGGGATTTTAGAGCTCAGAGAAGCGATTTCGGAGAAATTCAAAGAAGATAACGGGCTGGACTATGATCTTGAGAGCATAATTGTAACTCCTGGAACAAAATTTGCGGTCTTCGAAGCCATTATGGCTTTAGTAGAAGACGGAGACGAGGTCATCGTACCTGCACCTTATTGGGTGAGCTACAAAGAGATAGTTAAAGCAGCAGGAGGAAAATTAAAGGCAGTTCCAACAAAAGAGGACTTTTCACTAGATATTGAAGAAATAGCCAGTTCCATAGGACCAAGAACGAAAGTTTTGATTTTGAACACCCCAAATAATCCTACTGGAGCGGTATACGACGAGAAATCTTTGAGGAAATTGGCGGAAATCCTAAGCGAGAAGAAAATATACGTGATATCCGATGAGATTTATGAGAAGCTGATCTATGAGGGCAAGCACATAAGCATTGCATCGATGGATGGAATGGAGGATCTAACAATAGTTGTAAACGGTTTTTCAAAGGCCTATGCCATGACAGGATGGCGTCTAGGATATGCAGCAGGTCCTAGGGAAATCATCTCAGCTATGAACAAGATACAACAACATTCTATATCCTGTGCTCCAGCTTTCATCCAGAAAGCTGCCGTTACCGCATTAAAGTCTACCACAGAATTCGTCAAAGAGATGGTGAAAGAATTCAAAAGGAGGAGAGATTTCATCGTGGAAAGAATATCTAAGATACCATCGTTCAACCTTGTAAAGCCTAAAGGAGCATTCTACGTTTTCCCAGACATATCAGGAACCGGAATGAGCTCTTCTCAGGTGGCTGAAGCTATGCTATACAAAGCTGGTGTTCTAGTAACTCCAGGGAAAGCGTTTGGAGGTTATGATACCCACATAAGGATCTCTTTTGCCAACTCAATGGAGAACTTAAAGGAAGCTATGGATAGGTTAGAAAAGCTCTTTGGATGAGGTGTTCTACCCTTACTTCCTTCTTTCGATTGTTCATAAACTGTCTGAGAAGAGTGAATAGGTTTTAGTGTATCCTCTCTCACATCTAGCACGTGAATCGCATTTCAATGCAGGTATGGAAACCAAGACTCATTGAAAAGCGAAAGTTATTTCCTATCTCCTTTCATCCTTACAAGGATGAACATGTATGAGTTGAGCCAGAAGGAGTACGAGACCAGGAGGGATAGAGTAAGGGAAGAACTCAAAAGGAGGAATCTGGATGTCCTGATTTTCTTCAGCCCCTTACGGATATTCTATCTGACAGGTTACCATCTTCTTGCCACGGAAAGACCTTTGGCTATGATATTTCCTAGGGATGGTGAACTCATCTTCTTCGTCCCTAAGCTTGAAGAGGAGCACATTAAGTACAGAGTTCCTTGGATTAGCAAGCTCTTCACATACTTCGAATATCCTGGAACCGAGCATCCTCTAAAAGAGCTTCTAAAAGTTCTACAAGAGGAAAAAATCCTGGATAAAAAGATAGGAGTAGATTCTGACGGTTATCCCGGGAAGTATGGTTACAAGGGCCCTGCTTTCAGCGAGATAATTGGAAGAAAGGTTCAAGTCGTCCCTGAAATAGTGGACGATATGAGACTCGTGAAGTCTGAGGAAGAAATATCGCTTTTAAGAGAAAGCGCTAAGTGGTGCACTCTTGTCCTTAGGTACTTGCAAGAATACTCCATTCCAGGCACTTCTGAGGTTGAAGCATCCCTGCTGGCCTCTATAGAAGCCTCGAGTGCTATGATAAGGGTCATGGGACCGACAACATTTGCGTGGATCCCGCCCGCAAAGGCCTACTTTAGGGGCCAGGTTGGAAGGCTTTCATTTTACCCACACATGATGTACAACAACGTCCTGATAAAGGAAGGAGACGTGTTAATTGGGGAGGCATCTGCTTACGTAGGTGGATATAGTGCTGAACTGGAGAGGACGATGATAGTGGGCGATCCAAGCGAAGAGCAAATGAGGTACTTTAGAGTCATGATGAAGGCGAGGAATGAGGCTCTAAAAGAGTACAAACCAGGAAACCCATGCTATGCTCCCAATAGAGCTGCTTTCAGAGTTTTTAGGGAGGAAGGCGTGTTAGAAAAGGCGTTACATAGAACAGGACATGGAATAGGGCTTGAAGGCCATGAACCACCGTGGATTGAGGAGGGAGATTCTAGGGAGATGAAGCCCAGCATGGTCTTCAGCTGCGAACCTGGATTATACATACCGGATCTAGGAGGCTTCAGGCACTCAGATACCGTTGTTATCACGGGAGATGGTGCCGAAATAATAACAAGATACCCTACAGAGCTTGAAGAACTCATCATAAGATGAATTATCTCGAACAAGTGTTTGGCTCAGGTTTAAACGATTTCCGTTACAAGGTTGAGTGAACTGAGATGTTTTCACCCCAAGAAATAGAGAGAATAAGGGAAGATTTTCCCGTTCTCAAGGAAGTTGTGCATTTAGCTTCAGCAGCAACCACTCCAATGCCCCTTTCTTCAATTAGGGCCGTTCAAGAGGCAATTGGAAGGATGTACTTGAAATGGGATCGAGCTTGGGCTAAGGACTTGCAAGAGGAATGTAAGAAGTCCATAGGCCGGCTTGTAAACGCAGATTCCACTGAGATAGCGCTTATATCAAGTACTACACAAGGGATAAATGCAATTGCTTCAGGAATCTCCTGGAGAGAAGGGGATAACTTGGTGATAGATGACCTTGAATACCCTGCAAATGCCCTACCCTGGTATCATCAGGCTAAGAAACGAGGAGTAGAGGTAAGAGTTGTCAGGAACCGAAACTACACATTGCAAATGAAGGACTTCAGCAAACTGATTGATGAAAACACAAGGGTGGTGGCCGTTAGTCACGTGCAATTTGTGAACGGATTCAGGATAGAACTTAAGGAGCTATCTAAGATGGCTCATGAGGTAGGAGCCCTTCTATTTGTTGATGCCATTCAATCACTCGGGGCAGTTAGAGTTGACGTGAGGGAATTTGGAATAGACGCAATGTCGGCTGGAGGCTACAAGTGGTTGTGCGGGCCAATTGGTACTGGTCTACTTTACGTAAAGAAAGAGGTAATAGAAGAAATAAATCCGGCATACATGGGTTTTGACGGACTTGAGGACAAAGAAAGAGGAGATCTTTGGTCAAAGGTAGTTACTAGTCTTGACTACGTTAGGGACTATAGGCGACTATCAAAGAATGCCAAAAGGTTCGAATACGGCTACAAGAACCCAGCTTTGGTGGCAGGTCTAAAGTCATCGGTAGAATATTTACTAGGAGTTGGGATCGAAAGGATAGAGTCAAGGATCTCCTATCTGGTGGATTATCTCCTCAATAAGTTGGAAGAAAAGGGATTCAGTACCATAACTCCGAGAGAGAAGAAGTATAGGGCTGGAATAGTGAATTTCAACCCGGGAATAGATCTTGGCACCGAGGAGAAGGCAGAGAAGCTGACAACCAAACTGAGAGAGGAAGGAGCCGTAGTAACAGTGAGAGGAGGAGGAATAAGAGTATGTTGTCATTTCTTCAACACTACAGAAGATATTGACAGGTTCTTTGAGGCTCTAGGAAAGATCTTGGCTAGTAAATGATCTTAGAAAAATAAGAAAAGAATGATCTCTGTCCATAGCCATCCTAGATCTAAGCGAAAACTTCAGCAGTGATCTGAGCTTTCAAGGACAAGCGCTCTACATTCAGGTTTGGAGACTTAGTACTTTTCCTGGTAGCTTCCCTGTATGCTTTCCCTTTTCAACTACTATCTCTCCGTTAACGATTACGTACTCAATTCCTTCAGGATATTGATGAGGTTTCATGTAGGTTGCCCTATCTATTACAGTCTTTGGGTCAAAAATCACTATGTCTGCAGCCATTCCCTCTTTTATCACTCCTCTATCCTTGAATCCGAGCTTTTTTGCAGGTAGAGAGGTCATCTTTCTAATTGCTTCTTCCAAGCTGATTAACTTCTCTTCCCTAACGTACCTTCCGAGTATCCTTGGGAAGGTCCCGTAACTTCTGGGATGGGCAACT
>Ga0180300_10000607_pt1 | contig 15921 bp, 16 predicted proteins | sample GuaBasSediGuay15_FD_121798 | JGI IMG/M metagenome (GOLD analysis project Ga0180300, IMG submission 121798) | Subseafloor sediment microbial communities from Guaymas Basin, Gulf of California, Mexico - Guay15, Core 4569-2, 21-24 cm | ecosystem: Environmental > Aquatic > Marine > Hydrothermal... | reverse complement strand
TATCGATATCCCCCTTGGAGTGGACCTCCGTCACGCAGAAGAGGGCCGTCTCCCCCAGCTCGGGGAACTCCCCTCCGAGGTACTTCCCCCCATGGATCCCCCTCTGGAGGAGGCCCTCATGGACCTCCCGGTAGCTCAAACCCTCTAAGCGGAGGGTGAACTCCTTGAAGTGGAAGGAGTTGAAGAGGGGGACCCTAACGCCTGGGAGCTTGGAGAGCCGTCTCATGGCGTAGTGGGAGCGGGAGACGATCAACTTACATAGGTCCCTGAGCCCCTCGGGGCCGAGGAGGGAGAGGTAGACGGCGGCGGCGACGGCGCAGAGGGCCTCGTTCGTGCAGATGTTGGAGGTCGCCCTCTCCCTGCGGATGTGCTGCTCACGGGTCTGGAGGGTGATGCAGAAGCCCCTCCTCCCTCCCTCAAGCGTCGTCGTGAGGCCGACGACCCTCCCGGGCATCTGCCTCACCATCCTGAGGTCCCCCCTACATGCGAAGATGCCCAGCAGGGGTCCCCCATAGTTCATATGGTTCCCGAGGGGCTGCCCCTCCCCCACGACGATATCAGCCCCATAGTCCCCGGGCGGGCGGAGCAGCCCCAGAGAGATGGGGTCCACTCCCACGACGAAGAGGCCTCCCCGCTCATGGATCATCTCCGCGATCTCCTCAACCTTCTCCTCCACGAAGCCGAGGTAGGAGGGGTTCTCGACGTAGACGCCCGCCGTCTCCCGCGACACCTTCCCAGCCAGGTCCTCGAGGTCCATCTGCCCCGTCTCATGGTCGTATCCCACCTTGACGACCCTGATCCCAGCCGGCTCGGCGTAGGACCTCAACACCTGCAGCCTCTCCGGGTGCATCAAGGCGGGGACGAGGAACTCATTCCTCCGGGTCAGTCTACTCGCCATCCTCGCGGCCTCGCCGAGGGCGGTGGCCCAGTCGTACATGGAGGAGTTCGCCGCGTCGAGGCCCACGAGTTCGCAGATGAGGCTCTGGTACTCGAAGAGGGCTTGGAGCATCCCTTGGCTGATCTCGGGCTGATACGGCGTATAGGAGGTGAGGAACTCCGCCCTGTGGACGATCTCATCCACCACGGCGGGGACGTAGTGGGGCCAGACGCCTCCTCCAAGGAAGGGGGGGCAGACGAACTCCCTGTTCTTCCTCAGGATACCCTCGAGGGTCCTCCTCACCTCAGGCTCTGGGAGGGGGCCTGGGATCTCGAGGGAGCTGGTGAACCTGAGGCCTTCGGGGATATCGGAGTAGAGGTCGTCGATAGATCCGATGCCGATCTCCCTCAGCATCCTCCCCTTGATCTGGGGGGCGCTGTTTGGAAGATAGGGGTGGGGCTTCCTCATCCTATATCTCCCCTCTAATCCTATGGAAACTATCCCACCAGTTATATAAGCTCTCCAATCCGGAACCCAGTGAGAGCTGATTGCCTCTTCGGAATTTTTAAAACAGGGGTGGATGCTCCTAATATAGGAAGATGTCCAAAGCGGGGAGGACCTCGGGGTATTCTCTGATTCTCCTACTATTCTTCGCCCTCTTCATGGGGAGTGTCGTCCAAGTCCGTGGCGAAGGGGCATCGCCCATCGTCGAGGTTCACCGCGAGGTCGAGGTAATAGAAGGAGGGCTCGTGGTCATCAACGATACCTTTGAGGTCTCCCCCCCTCCTAATGTGACCTCCCTCGAGGTTAGGGAGTTCTTCATGGGACTTCCTCCCCCCTTTCCGGGCTATACGGACTACCACGCCTTCTACAGGCTGTATAACGGTACCTGGATCTCTCTGGCATCAACCCTCAGCGAGTCAGAGGAGGGCGTTAGGGGATTCAGGGTGATCCTCCCCACCCCGGTGACCCTGGGGGAGGGGGAGACGTTGGTCCTTAGGGGGATTCTCCTCCTCTCGAGGGTGGTAAGGATCTACGAGCAGCAGATGTACGCTTACTTCCCGCTCTACCCCTCCCTCCCCCTTAACATCTCGACCTGCGAGGTTGAGATCAGGCTTCCCAGGGGCGCTATATTGATAGCCGTCGACCCGGCGGTCTTCTCCAACTCGACGCAGAATCTGGTCTACGTCCTGAGGCATAGCCGGACGTCGATCCCGCCCCTTCAAAAGACGGTGGTGAACCTATTATACCAGGCGGGGACGTCCTCTAACACGATCGTTGAATGCGAACATCTCAAAAGGGTCATGGAGGTGAAGCCCCCGTCCCGAGTAGAGATCCGGGATACCTACACCCTACTAAACCTGGGCCCAACCTTTCATTATTACAACCCCCTCATCGTTAAGATCCCTCTCAACTCCTCGAACGCCAGGGCGAGGGACGACCTCGGCCTGCTCTCGACAAACAGCCTCACGAAGGAGGGCTGCATAGAGCTCCACGTGAGGCCCAGGATCCCCATAAGGACGGGGGAGAGGTGGATCTTCACCGTGGAGTATTCCCTGCCCCTTGAGAGATGTGTTGAGAAGGGCGGAGGGGGCAACTTCCTCTTGAACTACGTCTTCCTATCGAACTTCAGCTTCACCATCAGGCACCTGGAGGTCGAGGTGGACCTACCTGAGGGCGGAGGATACGTCACATCAACGCCCACAGGGGAGGTGAGTAAGATCGGGCCCTTCAGATACGCCGTCCACTATGCCATGGAGAACGCCACCATCTTAGATGACCTCGGATTCCAACTCGCCTATAGGTACAACCCCCTCTGGATGACCTTCAGACCCACCCTATGGGCCTCCATCTTGGTCCTGGTCGCCATAGTCGCTCAGCAGGCTCTCCGACTCAGGAGACCGGAGGAGCGCAAGATCCCGGAGGATCGACTCCTCCTCAGGGAGTTCGTTGAACTCTACGAGGAGAAGCTTGCCCTCTCGGTGGAGCTGGAGAGGCTTGAGGAGGAGATCGACAGCAGGAGGATCAGCAGGTCCGAGTATAATAAGAGGCGGAGGGTCATAGAGTCCCGGTCCTCGAGGGTTGAGAGACGTCTGAGGGGCGTTAAGGGTAAGATCAGGCAGACGATGCCACAGCTCGAGGAGGTGCTGAGGGAGATAGAGGTCGCCGAGGTGGAGATAGCGAGTGAGCAGGGCAACCTCAGGGAGCTCCAGGCACGCCTCCGGGCGCGGCGCATATCCCGCGGCGCCTATAGACATCTCAGACGGGAGTATCTCAGGCGGATCAGAAGGGCGAGGTCACGCATCGAGCGGACCGTCCTCTCCCTCCGCGAGCGAGTCTCCTGATCCTGGTGTTTAAAGAACCTCAAACCTTTTAAAGGGGGATTCAAGGGGATTTATGAGATCGGTTAAGAGGAGGTTAAGGAATGCCGAAGGTCACAATCGACTACGATAAATGCCAATTCTGCCAGACCTGTGTAAGCGTCTGCCCCATGGGCGTCTACGAAGTCCAAGGAGACAAGGTCGTCCCAGCAAACCAAGATGAATGCATCGCCTGCAGAGCCTGCGAAGCCGCCTGCCCCGCCGGAGCCATAACCGTTGAGGAGTAGGAAGATCCAAGAAATCCCTCCAAGGACATCCCCGACGGGGATGTCCCCTTTTTTCTTGATATCTGAAACGGCTCGAGGAGATCTCTTAGTAGATGTGAATTAGGTGCTTTTTACAGAGATACGTCGCGATGATTATGTTCTTTAGGAGCCTTCCCCTCGTCATCAGGCCTACACCCCCGAGGTTGGGCGTGATGTAGGAGGCCTTCTCCCGCAGTTCCCTGAACTTCCTCCCTCTGGGCAGGTCGAAGTAGAGCTTGCCGGTCTTGGGGTCCTTCCTCACACCCACGCCGACGACGACTGCACCTTCCTTGATCATATCAGCCTCCAGCCTGAACCAACCCTGACTGTACAGCTCAGGAGGCCTGCCGGCCGCGCAGACGACGAGGTCAGCCTCCTTCAGGAGCCGTCTCTTGGTGGATTCCTTCGTCCTCGTGTGGCAGCAGGTGACCGTCGCGTTCCTGTCCTCCAACAGCTTCCTGAGGGGCTTCCCCACGAGCTCGCTCCTCCCTATGATCGTGGCGTCCATCCCCTCCACCTCGACGCCGTAGTGGTCGAGGAGCTCTATTATGCCCACGGGTGTGCAGGGGAGGAGGCTGCTCTTTAGGTCGTAGCTGCTCATCAGTACGCCCTTGTTGTAGGGGGTGAGTCCATCCACATCCTTCTCGGGGAGAAGCCTCTCCAGCGCCCCGTACTTATCTATGTAGTGGGGGAGGGGCATCTGTATCAGGACGCCTGTTATGTCGTCCCTCTGGTTCGCCCTCTCGATCTCCTTAAAGAGTCCCTCGTTCAGCCTCTCCGGGGGGTAGACCTCATAGAGTCGGCAGATCTCGGCGTAGATCCCCACCTCCTCGCAGTCCTTCTTCTTGAGCCTGGCGTACATGGCCGAGGTGGGGTCGTCGGTGACGAGAATCGCCTCGAAGCCTGGCGTGATCCCCTCCTCCTCCAGCTTCTCAACCTCCTCCCTCACCCTCCGCTTCGTCTCCCTGAAGATCTCCTTAGCAGACATCAACATGGCGATCTCAACACCTCCTCGAGGGCGTGTCTCTTCCTAGCCCAATATCTCTTCTGGTGCTCGATGAAGGGTTGCTCCCGCTCCCTCCACTCCTCCTCCCAATCCTCGTCGTAGTCCACTATTGTCTTATCGCCCAGGACCCTTATCCTCCCCTCGGCGTGGAGTTGTATCGCCTTGGAGTAGAGCCTGTGCTCGTGGACGAGGACCCTCTCGGAGAGCATCTCGACGGCCCTCTCCCTGTCCCCAGGGAGGTCGGAGGAGTAGAGGGCGATCTCCTCCTCCCTCACCTCAACGGGCTCCTGGACTATGATCGGCCCCCTGTCGACGCTTATATCGACGTAGAAGACCGTCGCCCCCGTCACCTTCACCCCATACTCCAGGGCGGCCATGTGGACGAACCTCCCGTTCAGACCCTTCCGCCCAAAGGAGGGGAGGAGGGAGGGGTGTATGTTCATCAGCCTCCACCTATAGGTCTCGAAGAACCTGGCCCCCACGATCTGGTCCCACCCGGCGAGGCAGGCGAGGTCGACGTCGTACTCCTTCAACGTACCGAGGACCTCCTCCTCGAAGACAGTTCTCTTCTTCCCACGGTACTCTATGAAGACGGAGGGTACGGCGTACTCCTCGGCGATCCTCGCGACGTTTGCCTCAGGGTGATTGTAGATCAGTACGGCCACCTCCACCCCCTTGAAGACGCCGAACCTCTCATGTTCGACGATCGCCTGGAAGTTTGATCCTCGGCCCGAGGCTAAGACCGCTACCCTGAACAAGGCCTCCTCCTCCTACAGCCTATACCCCTGGGGCATGAGCACCCCGTCGACGTAGACGTTCCCCTTATCGTCTATGCCGTATCTTCCCTGGGCGATCATCTCCAAGGTCTTAGGGAAGATGACCCAGTCCCCCCGCTCCTTCAGCCTCCTCTGATTCTCCCTCACAACCCGCTCCAAGAGGGACCTATTCTCTCTTAGCCGTAGATCCTCTAAGGTGACCCCCTCCGGCAGCCAGACCTCCACGGGCTTAGAGCGCATAAGGATCTCCCCCTCATCCACCCTCTCCCTCACTATATGGGTAGTTGAGTATAGGAACCTCTCCCCAGCGAGTATGGCATCCCTGACGGCGTGGAGGCCCACGTACTTCCTCCTCCCCCCCTCCATCACCGAGAGGTCCGCCGGATGAACATTAACGATCCTTCCAGGGAAGGCGTCGAGGAGGGGGCGGCTGACGATGCTCATATACCCGCCGAGGGCGATGACATCGATGTCATAGTCCCCTATCATCTCCAGCGTCATCCTGTCGAACTCAGGACGGAGGGAGAGATCCCGGATCGTCCTACGTCCCCTGCTTCTGTAGAAGTCCCTGATATCATTACAGATGTAGGGAAGATGGAACCTCTCGGCGATATCCTTCGCATAGCACCGCTTCTTCCCCGTCCGATCCATCCTCTCATCCTTCACATCCGTGAAGATCAAAACTACCTCATAGGGGCAACGCTCCCCCCGAGACTCATAGCTAAGCTGATGCTCGATGATCTTGACGACATTAGTCCCGGTCCCGGACATGAAACAGGCCACCTTCATCGGCAGCCCTTCAACACCCGGATCGTAGAGTAGCCTAAACCTCATAATCCCCCAGAGGCTAAATTATCGCTGATTTTTTTTAACCTTTCCCACCTTTGGATAACAAAGCACAGTAAGGAACCCCCCAGAATCCCTCATGAGGGGGTATCACTTACTTCAACAAAATTCTTATTAAGATTGAAGTTTCAATTCTCTAGGAAATGAGCATAGCGGCGGTCGGGCCAACCCCCTTTGTGACCTGCTTCGAGCTCATCGGGGTAAAGGGCTTCGAGGCAGAGAGCAGAGAGGAGGTAGTGAGGGTCCTCAGAGAGCTTGTTGATAAGAAGGAGTTCAAGCTTATTGTCTTCCCTGAAAGATTCGCTGATGAGACCTACGAGATCCGCTCTCTCGTGATGAAGAGGGGGGAGATCTGGCCGATCTTCGCCCTCATTCCAGATCTCACGATGATAACCGGGATGAGGCTCGAGGAGCTTAAGAGGGTCGTATCACTGGCTATTGGGGCGAAGTTGGAGTTGTGAGAAGAGTGGAGATAAGGAGGTACATCGAGGTAAGCGAGAAGCTGAGGAAGATGCTGGAGGACGCGGAGAAGCAGGCCAAGGAGATCATCGCCAAGGCCGAGGCTCGAGCGGAGAGGATAATCGCTGAGGCGAGAGAGGAGGCCAGAAACCTGAGGCTTAGAGCGGAGACCGGAGAAGCCCTCGACGAGGTCGTGAAAGAGGCGGAAGAGAAGGCAAAGGAAGAAGCAAAAAAGGTCTTAGAGGAGTACGAGAAGAGGGTCTCCGCCCTCAGGGAGATCCCAGAGGAGCGATTTAGGGAGGCCGTGGAACTGATCCTCAAGGAGGTGCTACCGTGATGAGCTCCAAGGCTGTGGAGTTGGAAGCAAAACTCATAGAGAAATTCGTGGGGAAACGGGAGGAGATCCTCTCCAGGGCGGAGATGAGGGCACAGGAGATCATCGAGGAAGCACGAGAGCGCGCTAGGAGGATCCTAAATGAAGCACGGGAGGCACAGATGAGAATCACGGGGACTGACCTAAGGGCCATCAGGGACAAGGTCCTCGGAGAGGCGGAGCAGGAGGGCCGCAGGAGGCTGATGGAGGAACGAGAGAGGTTGATCTCAAGGGTCTTCGAGACGACGGAGGAAAGGCTAAGGGCGATAGCCGAGGGGAAAGAAGAGCATGTGGACTACCAAGAGATGCTATTGAAACTGATCTTGGAGGCGGCATCTGCAATAGGTGAGGAGGAACTCGTAATCGCCGCAAATGAGAGGGATGGAGAATTCCTGAGACAGGAGTTAAGGAAGGTCGAGGAGACCGTCAGCAAGGCCCTGGGTCACAAGGTCCAGTTAACTGTAGAGGAGAAGCCTATAGAGTGTATTGGGGGGGTCATCGTATACGATCCTCCAAAGAGGAAGATCTACTATAATACCCTTGAGGGGAGGCTTCTTAAGGTGAGAAGTAGGATGAAGGCCGAGGTGGCTAAGGTTCTGGGGGTGACATGATTTGGAGATGCTCGGGGAGATAGTGAGGATTAATGGCTCACTTGTCTTGGCGAGTTTTCCAGAGAAGCCAAAGATAGGGGATCTCGTAGAGGTAGGGGAGCTCAGACTCATGGGGGAGATCGTAAGGCTAACTGAGAACATAGCGGCGATACAGTGCTACGAGGCGACGAGCGGGCTGAGGCCAGGAGAGCCTGTGAGGGACACCGGCAAACCCCTCATGGCGGAGCTTGGGCCCGGGCTCATGGGGACGATCTTTGACGGTGTCCAGAGATCTGAGGTAGAGCTCTGGAAGCTTACAGGGCCCTTCATCACTCGGGGGGTCACCATACCCCCGCTGGATAGGAGGAAGAAATGGGACTTTATACCACGGGTTAAGGTGGGTGACGAAGTCGTCGAGGGGGATATCATCGGGACGGTTAAGGAGACGACGGCGATAGAGCACAGGATACTCGTTCCAGTGGGCCTGAAGGGGACCATCTCGGACATAAGTGAGGGGAAGTTCACGGTCACAGAGCCCGTCGCGACCCTCAAGACGACGGAGGGGGAGAGAAGTCTAACAATGGTTCAGATCTGGCCGGTGAGGGTGCCAAGGCCCTTCAAGGAACGTGTCCCCCTCACGATGCCTCTGATAACAGGGCAGAGGGTCATAGATACCTTCTTCCCAGTGGCCAAGGGAGGGGCGGCGTGCATCCCCGGGGGCTTTGGGACGGGGAAGACGGTGATGCTCCAGCAGATAGCGAAGTGGGCCGATGCTGACATAATCCTCTACATCGGATGCGGCGAGAGAGGGAATGAGATGGCCGATGTCGTCACCCACTTCCCCGAGATCACCGACCCAAAGACGGGGAGTAGGATAATCGAGAGGACGATCATCGTGGCTAACGTTAGTAACATGCCTGTCTCCGCGAGGGAGGCGAGCATGTATATGGGGATCACGATGGCGGAGTACTTCAGGGATCAGGGCTACGACGTCGCCGTCATGGCGGACTCGACGTCGAGGTGGGCTGAGGCCTTGAGAGATCTCTCTGGGAGACTTGAGGAGATACCTGCGGAGAGGGGGTACCCCGCCTACCTCGCCGATAGGATAGCTGAGATATACGAGAGGGCAGGGCGAGTCCGTACCCTTGGAAGCGAGGAGCGGATCGGGTCTGTCACCATCCTCGGAGCGGTCTCGCCGCCGGGGGGCGACTTCAGCGAGCCCGTCACGACCCATACCTTGAGATTCGTCGGAACCTTCTGGGCCCTGGATAGCGAACTTGCCTTCCGGAGGCACTTCCCCGCGATCAACTGGCTAAGGAGCTTTACGAGATACCTCTCAGTCGCCTCTAGGTGGTGGAGCAGATTCGACCCTGCCTGGGAGCAACTTAGGGCGAGGGCCCTGGGGCTTCTGGAGGACGCCTCTGAGATCGAGGAGACTGCGAGGATCATCGGGGAGAAGGCCCTACCGGACGAGCAGCGCCTCGTCCTGCTGCTATCTGAGATGATAAGGGAGGGTTTCCTCGTACAGAACGCCTTCCATGATGTCGATACCTATTGCGATGCTGAGAAGCAGGCGAGGCTCCCCCGGGTCATAATTGACTTCTATGATGCGGTGGAGCCCTTGGCGTCTCGTGGAGTGCCCATTGAGAAGATCAGGGAGCTCCGGGTCATAACGGAGATCATGAGGCTTAAGGAGAGGAGGGAGATCGCTGAGATTGATAGGGTGAGGAGGGAGATGCTCGCTCAGGTGGGGGAGCTCGCCCAGGAGTATGAGGTGGAGTCGGAATGACCGTGGAAGAGGCCGGTCTCGTCTATAGGACGACGAGGGAGATTAAGGGGCCCATCCTCTTCGTCGAGGATGTAAGGGGGGTCGCCTATGACGAATTGGTGAGGGTGAGGCGCCCCGACGGAACCGAGGTTATCGGCTCTGTCCTCGACGTCTCTAAGGACTGGGCGATGGTCCAGGTCTTTGGGGAGACGGAGGGGATGGACCTAGATGTGGAGGTACGGTTCACAGGTGAGACGCTGAAGATCCCGATCTCCGATGAGGTGATCGGCAGGGTCTTCAGCGGGAGCTTTGAACCCTTAGATCATCTGCCGGGCCTTCTGAGCACTGACCTCCGAGATATCCATGGGGGGGCGATCAACCCAGCGGCGAGGGATGTCCCGAGCGAGTTCATCCAGACGGGCATCTCCGCCATTGATGGGATGAACTCGCTTGTTAGAGGCCAGAAACTCCCCATCTTCTCGGAGTCTGGCTTACCTCATAACACCCTAGCGGCTCAGATCGCTAGGCAGGCGACGATTCCAGGGAGGGAGGAGGAATTTGCTATCGTCTTCGGTGCGATGGGGATTAAGCACGAGGAGGCGGAGTTCTTCAGGGAGGAGTTTGAGAAGACTGGGGCTCTGAGCAAATCGGTGATGATCATGAACTTGGCAGATGACCCTGCCATCGAGCGTATCGTCACACCGCGGATCGCCCAGACTATCGCTGAGTACCTAGCCTTTGACCTCGGTATGCATGTCCTTACAATACTGACAGATATGACCAATTACGCGGAGGCCCTGAGGGCCATCTCGATAGCTCGAGAGGAGATCCCGACGAGGAAGGGGTATCCGGGGTACCTCTACAGTGATCTGGCGACGATCTACGAGAGGGCAGGGAGAATTAAGGGGAAGAAGGGGTCCGTCACGCTCATGCCGATCCTCTCGATGCCGGGCGGGGATATCACTCACCCCGTCCCAGACCTCAGCGGATACATCACAGAGGGCCAGCTCATCCTCCAGCGGGACCTCTATCTCCGGGGGATTTACCCGCCAATAAATGTCCTTCCCTCCCTCTCGAGGTTGATGAAGGATGGGATAGGGGAGGGGCGGACGAGGAAGGATCATGGCGATGTCTCTAATCAGCTTTACATGGCCTACGCCGAGGGGATGAGGGCGAGAGGTCTTGTCAGGATCGTCGGGGTCGTCGGCCTCAGTGAGAGGGAGCGGACTTGGCTAGAGTTCGCGGATAGGTTTGAGAAGGAGTTCGTCAACCAAGGGGTCTATGAGAACCGGTCTATTGAGAGGACCTTGGAAATCGCTTGGGATCTCCTATCCATGTTGCCTGAGGAGGACCTCATCAGGGTGAGGGAGGAGTACATAAAGGAGTTCCACCCCAAGTACAGGGGGAAGTAGGCTGGGGAGATGTCGGTAGTCGGTGGAGTCAGGCCCACGAAGGGCTTCCTCCTCGAGATGAAGAAGCGACTCTCCTTCATCGAACGGGGATGCGAGTTCCTGAAGTTGAAGAGGGACCACCTAGCGAAGGAATTGACCGTCGCTCTCGATGTCCTGAGGGGAAGGAGGTCCAAGATCAACGAGAAGCTGAGGGAAATCTATGACGCCATAGTCACAGCCTACCTCGCGTTGGGGCCCTCTGAGGTGAGATCCCAGGCGAACTCTATCAAGAAGACCTATGAGATAGAGATCCTGCCTAAGAGCGTCATGGGGGTCCAATACCCCTCTATGAAGGTCGTCTCCAAGCCGAAGATCGAGGGGAAGCTGGACCCTGTTCTCTTTAAGGCTGCCTCTCTCATGATGGAGGTCTTCGAGGAGATCCTGAGGTTAGCCGAGTTCGAGTCGAGGGCCGAGAGGGTCGCGGATGAGCTGGGGAAGACGAACCGTAAGGTGAACGCCCTGGAGAACATCGTGATACCCAGCTATAAGCAAGTTATAAAGTTTATACAGGATAAGTTAGACGAGGAGGACCTGGAGGAGCTCGTTAGGACTAAGCTGATAGGAGGTGTAATAGCACGTCGAGGGGAGTAAGCCCAAGCTTAGCTTACGTCATCGTCAGATGCCACGCGATGAGGGCGGAACTCCTGGACTCCAATACCCTAAGAAATTTAGCTGAGGCCAGAGACTTTAAGGAGTTCCTTGAGATCCTCTCTAAGACGCCTTATGGAGAGGAACTAGCTAATGCGGAGATCGACGTCCTAGAATTGGAGCAGATACTCAACAAAAAATTCCTAGAGAGATTGAATAAGATTATTATTTCCTCTCCAAAGGAGATCTCAGAATTTATCAAGGATTACTACATTATGGGACTTGAAATAAAGAATCTAAAGAGGATACTGAGAGGAAAGTTTTCGGGGATGCCTTCTGAGTGGATCGCAAGGTCTCTTATACCTATGAGACCTTATCTCTCGGTGAACTTTGAGGAGTTATTGGAGACCAAGACCCTTGAGGAATTTGTTGAGGCACTGAAGGAGACAGCCTACGCCACTCTAAGTGAAAGTTTGAGGATCTGTGTGGAACATGAAGTGCTGTGGCCTATGGAGACGCGCCTCAACGGTCTCCACGTTGACCGCATCGAGGTCTCCCTTATGAACCTCTCCCCTGAAGACCGAGTGATCGTGAAGAGGGTCCTCCAGACGAGGATGGATATTGAGAATCTACTCGCGGCGGACAAATGGGGAAAGGAGTTCGGGAGACAGACGCCTCCTAGGGGTTACTTCTACCGCATTTATGGGGTTCCCTTGGAAGTTCTTGAGAGTTTGATTAAAACCGGGGACCTCGAAGAGATAATAAAGAGTTTAGGGCCGCCCTATTACCAGATACTGAAACCACTTTTAGAAGACGACGTCGCCCTAGTTAGGCGATATCTGCAGAGATACATCTACGAAGTGCTAAGGAAATCCAAGACAAGAAGCGACTTTGCCTTTCCCGCAATTTTCTTCCTACTTACCTCATTCGAGAACGAGATTGAGAATTTAGCAAGTATCGCATGGGGCAAGGAACAGGGAGTGCCCCCCAAAAAAATTCTTAAATATATACTTCTACCCTCATAGAACCCCCTTTCCAAAATTGAGGGAGTAAAATTTAGGAAACCATGATCATCAGTATGGCTACTATCAGCCCATAGATGGCGAGTCCTTCCCCGAGAGCCACGAAGAGAAGGGACCAGATCGTCAACTCCGGCCTCTCCGTTATCATCTCCGCCCCAGCTTTAACGGCAGTTACAATACATGCCGCGGCAGCGAATCCAGCACCTATCATCGTTAGGGCTCCCATTATGACCCGCCAAGCGGCCTCAGATATCATTTCTTTCCCCTCACCTCCTTTTTAAACTCTTGAAAGTCTAGAGGATCTTCTACTTCCTCTAACATATATGGATAAAACGACCCCAAGGATCACCATTACAAGGATTACTGATAGAGCCGTTATGACAAAAAATAACGGGAGAATATCTCGCATTAAAGCCGTTAGTCCGGAAAAGAGACCTAAAAATAGGATTAAGAGACCACTTATACTAAGGGCAGTACCCCATATAGATGGTTCCCCTTTTTCTGCCATTGTTGATGCCCCAATGGTCATCCCTTGGACTAGACACCAAGCTGCGGCTATAAAAGAGGCACCCATTATGATCGATGTGGGTATAAAGGACGCGGTTATGCCAGTATCGACTTTTTCAATGAGAACCTCTATCTTTTCATCCTTCAAATCTGTCCTTATCTCAAAGAAGACAGTATTTTCGTCAATTATTGATTGAAGTTTCACTATGACCTCTGTTTCTTCTAATGCTATCGAATATTCCTTCCCTGTATCCATCTTCGTGATTGCAATCAACTTATTGACGTCCTCTTTATCTCCAACACATAACCAGAGTTCCCCCTTCGAGGCATTAATTCCTTTAAACCAAATATAACAGTAGGCGTGTTCGTTGAGTTTAATGAGAGCTGTCTCATCACTTTGCAGTTGGAGAAGATAGCTATCAGCTGTGACATGGATGCAATTCAGGGCTAAAATTGATAAAAGGAACGTGAAGATAAAGATGCTTTTTTCCCTGCTTAACGTGGAACCCATCTTCCAACATAATGAACCGGTTGCATTTATATAATTTTTCATGGAAGAGAGGCGGCGGTCCATCTCTATTTCACCTGCTGGGTTTTAAGTTGAAAGGGTTTGAAGGGTATCCCTCCACCGTGGAAGAACTTTCCCATGAACTCGTAGTACAGCAGCCTTAACGACTGGACGGAGCTTGATATAAACTCAAAGGTCATGCCGATGAGATTCATTAAGATGATTCCACCAGGGCCCATGAAATGCGTCATGGAATGCGCGGCAATGGCGAGGGATGCATGTGCAAGGGCGAAGGCAGCAATTCGGAGGAAGGAGAAGAAGTTGGCGAGAGACTCTACAAAAACCATAAGGAGGCCCCCCATACCCTCCCCAAAGGCCTCGAAACCCAGCTCCTTGTGAACTGTGAGGGAGGAGAGCACAGGCTCGATGAAGGAGAGGGTCAGACCAGCTATTATCATGAAGAAGGACCAGTGGGATAAGAGGGCGAAGATATCACCGGTTCTTAGGAAATACTGGGCCCCGAAGTATAGGCCTACTATGCTGAGGATAAATCCAAGTCCATGCTCCCCTAGGGCTCCTAAGACATGACCGGACTTGATACTGTTGATCATGCTCAAGATCAAGCCGAAGACTAACTCAACGACTGCAATACCAAGGACTAACTTCATGAGCCGCCCCACGTTCTCCATGGGACTGAATAGCAGAGGGTGTAGGAGCCCTTCGACGAGGAATACTTCCCCATAGAGAAACCCGAAGACCATGGCGGAGATGCCCATAGGGATGAACATCACCCCAAGTTTAGACATCATCCCCTTCTTATACTTTCTGTGCAGTATAAAACCCAGGATGAGGAAGACTAAGCCTTGACCAACATCCCCAAACATCATGCCGAACTGAAAACTGAAGACAAGTATCGTTATCCAGGCAGGGTTCACCTCATGTGCTGAGGGCCACCCACGGAGGGAGGTGAGGGTGAAGGCAGGTCTGAGGAAAGGAGGCAGGGCTGAGGGGGCGTCGGATGGCACCTCCTCCTCAGGGGAGGGCTCCTCATACTGGACTACCATTAACTCCCCCGTCTCCTCTCGGAGTTCCCTTATCTTCCTCTCCAATATACCTTGGTCCTTATCCGAGACCCACCCCTGCATAATAAAGATCGCCCCGGATTCCAAGACCAGGGTTTTCACCTTAGATATGATCCCAAGGATGTAATCCACCCTCTTAATCTCCCTCAGGAGAGGCATCACCCTATCTCTCATTACTTCAACAAGGGATTCCTCCTCGAGCTTAAGAACCTCCTCCTCACGCCGCTTTATCTCCTCCTTCCTTCTCTCAGGGTCAAGTACGAGGAGGGTATCTCTCACACCCAGGACATCGAAGATGTCTTTAATATCCAGTATATAAAAGAGGGTCTCGATCCAGGGCTTCCTCTCCTCAGGGCCAAAGATGAACACGAAGCCTTCCTCAGGAGATACCTCCTCGACCTTGTAAGTGGTATCCCCCAGCCGCTTTATATGCCCCTCCAACCGGGGCAGTACCTCGTATTTGACCAAGCCAACCATTAAGCATCGCTTCAATTCCTCAGGTTTTAGGGAACGCATACAGGCGAGCTTCATCTTCTCTTCGTTCAGCAAACGCCTCGTCTCTTCCCTCTCCTTTAACTCCCTTGACACCTCCCCTACCTTCTCCAATACAGCCTCTACCACTCCCTCAGGATCGTTCCAGACCCTTCTAAATTCCGCAGATGAGACCTCAACTTCGATGGACTCCTCGATCTTAAGATGCTCAAGAAGACGAGCAGCCGCCTGCCTCAACCGGTCCCTAAGCTTACCGTAGTCTACTTCCTTCTCAGGAGACCTCAGGAGTTCGCTATACTCTGGACCAGAGACCTCCTTTAGATGGATAACTCCCGCTTCTCCAAGCTTCTCAAGGACGAGGCCCCCATAGTCGGATAAAGTAAGCACTGTGATTTTTTTCATCACTTTTACTCCAATATAAGGAATTCCAATTCAATAAAAGATTTTCTATGGTGAAGTATGGGGGGTTACCCCTTACTCAGGAACTTCCTCCAGATAAGTGCCAGTGTGATGATATATGGGATGACGGAAACAGCGATCCCCAACAGCAGAGGGGGCTTTAGTCCCTTGAAGAATCCTATCAAGATCATAGCCAACACCACTCCCAAGAGGGGAAGAAGAAGTATGGCCATGATCGTTAAACGACTTCGCTTTAAGACATCTGAGAAGGCATCCATAAACTCCTCTCCGATCATTCAATTTCTCGCCTGTCATATTTCGAGCAGTGGGTGGAAGGAAGCAAGGGCCAAGATAGCCACGGCCCTGAGGATATCCTTGTCCGTCACTATACCCACCAGCTTCTCCCCCTCCATTACCGCTAATCTACGGATGTTGTGGCGTCTCATCTTCCTTATCGCCTCGAGGATGCTGCTGTCCTCACCCACTTGAATAAGTGGGCTTGACATGATCTCTCCTATCGTCGTCTTTGAGGGGTCCCTCCCTGCCGCTAG
>Ga0180300_10000606_pt1 | contig 15925 bp, 14 predicted proteins | sample GuaBasSediGuay15_FD_121798 | JGI IMG/M metagenome (GOLD analysis project Ga0180300, IMG submission 121798) | Subseafloor sediment microbial communities from Guaymas Basin, Gulf of California, Mexico - Guay15, Core 4569-2, 21-24 cm | ecosystem: Environmental > Aquatic > Marine > Hydrothermal... | reverse complement strand
TAAAGGGAGATTCCGATGCCGAAATTCAGACATACAGAAAAAATATTGAAGATGCTTAGAAACAAGGAGAATATTCGAGACATAGGGATAATCGCGCATATAGATCATGGAAAGACAACGATGACAGACAGTCTCCTAGCGGAAGCTGGGCTTCTATCACCCAAGATAGCTGGAGAGGCTAGAGCTCTAGACTATCTTGAGGAAGAGCAGAAGCGGGGAATAACGATAAAAACGGCGAACATATCCCTTCTGCATGAGGCTGACGGGAAGGGCTACATAATCAACTTGGTTGACACGCCGGGACATGTCGACTTTACTGGCAAGGTCACCAGAGCTCTAAGGGCTATTGACGGCGCAGTTGTTGTTGTAGACGCAGTTGAGGAGGTTATGGTTCAAACTGAAACCGTGACGAGGCAGGCTTTAAGTGAAAGAGTGAAGCCTGTACTCTTCATTAACAAGGTTGATAGATTAATTAAGGAGCTCAAGCTATCTCCTCAGGAAACACAGAAGAAGCTAATACGTATAATCCGGGACTTCAACAATCTAATAGACATTTATGGAGAACCTGAGTTCAAGGAGAAATGGAAGGTTGATCCCGCGAATGGAAACGTAGCGTTCGGCTCGGCGCTTCATAAATGGGGATTCACCATAGAGATAGCTAAGAAGAAGAGTATAATGTTTGATGATATAATTAAGGCCTACAAGGAAAATCGCTACGAGGAACTTCAAAAAATCGTTCCACTTCATGAAGCTATTCTCCAGATGGTTGTGAATCACCTCCCAAACCCAATTGAAGCTGTGAAGTATAGAGTGCCAAAGATATGGAAGGGAGACATAGACTCTGAGATAGGACAAGCAATGCTGAATTGCGACCCTAATGGTCCAACAGTAATGTGCATAACAAATGTTCAGCTCGACCCTCACGCCGGGGTCGTATCGACTGGAAGACTCTTTTCAGGAGACATAAAAGAGGGCGACCAAGTCTATCTGGTTGGTGCTAGGAAGGGCTACAGGGTACAGCAAGTCTCGATGTATATGGGTGCCTTTAGGGAAGTGATTGACCATCTAGATGCTGGAAATATAGCGGCGGTTCTCGGACTGGATCAGGCGAGGGCTGGAGAAACCCTTGTCGATTCAAGATACTCAGATGTCATGGTGCCCTTTGAGAGAATCACGTATGTCTCTGAACCTGTTGTCACCATAGCCCTTGAACCTAAACATCCAAAGGATCTGCCTAGGCTTGTAGATGTTATGAATAGACTTTCGATAGATGATCCAAACCTTGTTACAACGATTAATAAAGAGACTGGAGAGTACCTTCTCAGCGGGATGGGAGAGCTCCACTTGGAGATAGCAATCAAGTTCATGAAAGAATATGCTCCGGGACTCGAAATAATAACATCGAAGCCCATAGTTGTCTATAGGGAGACCATAAGTAAAGCTGGAATAATCGCTATGGCCAAGAGTCCAAACAAGCATAACAGATTCTGGGTCAGGGTTGAGCCGTTAGAAGAAAAAGTAATCGAGATGATCGAGGCTGGAGAAATAGATGATATTATGGGCAGAAGAAAAATGGGGGAAATTCTATATCGTAAAGCGGGATGGCCGGCTGAAGAGGCTAGAAACATATGGGCTATCGAGGAGCATAAAAATGTTCTAGTGGACATGACTAAGGGAGTTCAGTACATGCGTGATGTGAGAGATATGGTCATCTCAGGGTTCAGATGGGCTTGCCAGGCAGGGCCTCTATGCGAAGAGCCGATAAGAGGAATAAAGGTTAAGATACTGGATGCGCAGCTCCATGAAGATCCTGTTCACAGAGGCCCAGCCCAGATAATGCCCGCTATCAGAAGAGCAATCTTCGGCTCGTTCCTAACGGCTGATCCTATAATCCTAGAACCTATCTACAGGATACAAGTGACCGTTCCGGCAGATTGGGTTGGGCAGGTCAGCAGCTTATTGACGAGGAAGCGTGGGAGAATATTATCCTCAGAACAGAAGGGAGCCTTACTTGCCGTCGACGGATATATACCAGTCGCTGAGACCTTCGGATTAGCCGCTGACCTTAGATCTGCAACTTCAGGACATGCCTTTTGGCAGAGCCAGTTTGATCATTGGGAAAAAACTCCGGAAAGCCTTGCTAAGGGAATAATCGCTGAGATACGGAACAGAAGAGGATTGCCTCCGGAGATACCAAGCGCTAAGAAGTTTATAGATGAAGCTTAAGTCATGAATCTTTTTAGGGTGCTTCTACAGTAGGCCGTTCCGTCACAGATATTCGTGTTAAGCCATGGGAAACCCTCACGGCAAGTTGCGAAGGCAAGTCCATAGATAAGAACCTTTCTCCTTATCCGCTCTATGATTTTCAACCTGACCTCTCTATTTAGGTACTTATATCCCATTATCCATTCTCCGTCTCTATATGCTTCTCTTAGACTATCGAAGAGTTTTGGGTGCTTCTTTTTTAAGGTCTTAAAGAATCCTCTAACTGGCTTAAGCGTCGAGACGGTTATCTGTTTGACACCTATCTCCGTGGACTTGGAGATTATTGTTTCTAGATCCTTCTCATTCGTGTTAAGCGTGGGGATCACGGGATCTATCCTAACAACTGTGGGTATACCTTCATCCGCGATTCTTCTTAGCGCGGATAGCCTCGACTTAAACGATGGAGCATATGGTTCAATTATCTCCGCTATCTCTCGTCTAGGAGTAGTTATGGTCATGGAGACGACTGTTCTCGTCTTTTTGAAGATGTCTATGTCTCTAGTCACCATATCTGACTTCGTCACTATAAGAAGCGGAAAGCCCTTATTTGCTAGAACCTCTAAACATCTTCTTGTAACTTCATATTTTCTCTCTATAGGTTGGTAAGGATCAGTTGCATCACTGAACATAACGGGGAGGCGAGGATGCGTATTCTCAGCCATTTTCACAATGTCCTCTTTCAATCTCAAACGTGGAACGATTGGTCCTCTAAAGCTCGGAAACTTAACAGCATAGCAATAAATACATTTGTATGCACATCTCCCAAGATATGGATTTATATTATATTTTGGAGGACATGTGCAGAAAGCTGACTTAACAATATTGAATGATGGAAGCCTCATCTCCATACGGCTCTGGAAGAGACAGTTCTTAAACAGATTATGGTTTAAGTGGGCATAAAGTTTTTTCACGGTTGAAAATGTATTTTAGGGAATATCATGGCATTTAATATCGGTGGGATGAAATTTTATGGATGAAAGAGAATTTAAAAATCCATCTAAGATTTATAGGCCTTCTCCATTTTGGTCGTGGAATGATGAACTGAGCGAAGGGGAACTTAGATGGCAGATTCGCGAGTTCGCAGATAAAGGATTCGGCGGATACTTTATGCATGCTAGAGTCGGACTTGCAACTCCTTACCTCTCCGATGAATGGATGAATTGTATACGCGCATGCTTGGATGAGGGTAGAAGGGAAAATCTAGAGTCTTGGCTATATGATGAGGATAAATGGCCGAGTGGCTTCGCTGGCGGCTTAGTTCCGGCTGAAAGCGATGAGTATCGCATACATTTCCTGACAATGGAGAGAGCTGAGGCTGAGGATCTAACCCGCCTGCTCAAAGAAGAGATGGTACAAGCATTTTTTGAAATCTCCCTCTCATCTGGGAGAATTGAGAATTTCATACGTATCTCTAAGCCGGAAGACTTTAGCGGCAAGGGGCGTTTATTCGTCTTTAAAGTTAAGGCTGAGAAACGTGGAAACAACCGGTTTAATGGAGAGACTTATGTAAATCTCTTAAATCCAGAAGTTACTAGAGAGTTTATTAAGGTGACACTTGACGCCTACGCTGAGAGATTCAGAGAACATTTTGGGGAATATATGCCTGGGATCTTCACGGACGAGCCGAACTATGCTATGGGAAACTACGTTCCATGGAGCAGAGACCTGCCGGAATATTTTAGGAAGCTAAATGGCTATGACCTGCTTGATAAGCTGCCGCTTCTATACTTTAAGGGCGAAGGATACTATAAGGTTCGACATGACTTCTGGAAAACGGTTACGCTGAAATTTGTCGAATCATACACGAAGATCTATGCGGAGCGTTGTGAAGAATACGGATTGGAGCTTACTGGTCATGTGCTATGTGAGGACAATCTTAATATTCAGATTAGAAGAATCGGCGCCGCTATGCCACATTATGAGTACATGCAGATTCCGGGAATCGATCATTTAGGAAGGAACATTGATAATCCATTAACTCTTAAGCAATGCTCCAGCGTGGCTCATCAGTTTGGTCGAACTAGGATTCTCTCAGAACTTTTTGGATGCAGTGGGCATAGCATGACTTTTGAAGATCAAAAGTGGATCGGAGACTTCCATCTGGCATTGGGAATAACTTTCTTCTGTCCTCATTTGACGCTCTACACGATGAAGGGAGAAGCAAAGAGGGATTACCCGCCGACCTTCAGTTATCATCAGCCCTACTGGAGATACTTCAAATTCATAAACGATTATTTCGCTCGGGCGAGTTACATGTGCTCCCGAGGAGAGTTTCAGGCTTATATACTTCTTCTCCATCCGATAAGCAGCGCTTGGGCCACCTTCGATCCATTAAGCGAAAAGCCGAATCCTGATCTGTGGAGCTATAATCAAGAACTCATTAAGCTCCAAGAGATTCTTTTGGGACTGCATTGGGACTTCGATTATGGAGATGAGATTATAATTTCTAAGCATGGATATGTTGAGAATGGAAGATTCATCGTAAACAAGAGCGCCTATAGAGTTGTAATCGTTCCACCTTCACTGACCTGGTTTAGCTCAACGATAAATCTGCTTGAGAAGTTCCTCGAATCCGGAGGTAGAATAATATTCGTCGGCGAGACGCCGAGACTCATAGACGCCGAGCCCGCCGAAGAGAGATGGAGGAGAATTCTTACACATCCAAACGTAAAGAAGACAGAGAATGAAGCTGAAGCCGTATCTAAGGCTTTCAATGCTATTCTAGATAGAGCGGTGAGCATAATAGATGAAAAGGGCAGAGAGATTAGGGATATCCTTGTTCATCATAGGATAGAAGGCATGAAGCATATCTACTTCATGACTAATACAAGCCGAAGGAGCACATACGACGCGGCTATAAAGTTCTCGCAGATCGGAGAGGTTACTGAATGGGATCTCTTCAACGGGAAGATATTTCGTGTTAAGGCTGCATCGAGAAATGGGAAGACACTCGTGAAGACTACTTTCTATCCCGCGGGAAGCCACGTCTTCGTGATTGACGCCTCTAAACCTCAAGCTTCAGAGGAACCTCTGCCCACACATAAAGTTCTAGAGAAGACTGAGAAGATTCCAGATGAGTGGAAATCTGAGCCCCTAGACTTAAACTCCTTCGTTATCGACTCATGCGAGTACCGTTTCAACGATGAAGAATGGAGGCCCAAAACATCAATATGGAAGATTCGGCGCAGAGCTTGGATGGAATCTGGACTCGGAGAATATATTGGAATACAACCTTGGGTTCTGAAGAAGAGAAATATAAGGCCGCCTAGGTCCCTAAAGATCGATCTCCGCGCGCATTTCAGGTCGGAAGTAAAGCCTAAGCAAATATTCCTAGTTATTGAGAAAGCATCCGCCTGGAGCGTCAAGGTTAATGGAGTTCAAGTCTCAACGGAGACCTCAGAGTGGCATTGGGATAAACAGTTCAAGAAGATTAACATAACTGATCATATTAAGGTTGGCGAGAACATTATTGAGTTACTATCAACATTTGACTGGAACCTACCCATAGAGAATCTATACGTTGTAGGGAGGTTTGGAGTTAAGAAGATATCAAGTACAGAATATATGATCACAGATGAACCTGCAAGGCTGAGAGATGGCAGCTGGGTTGAGCAGGGATATCCATTCTATACGGGGATCATGAGGTACAAGTCCACCTTTATCATGGATAAGAAGCCAGAGCAGGATGAACGAGTCTTAATACGGCTTCCAGAGGCGAGAGGCGTCCTCTTCCTTGTAAGCGTTAACAGCTCGGAACCTAAACCTATATGCTGGAGACCTCTTGAGGCAGATGTAACAGACGACGTTAGAAAAGGCTTGAATGAGATAACGATAGACGTCGTCGGCTCCTTAAGGAATACCTTCGGCCCCCTACATCATAAAGCTGGAGATCTCTACATAGTTGAGCCGTCATCATTTACTGACGAGAAAAACTGGACAGACAAGTATCAGCTTGTACCCTACGGCTTAACGCAAGGCGTCGAGCTCGTAATCCAAAAAATAAGCGACAAATAAATACTTGAACTATCTAGGAGAAGCTTTTGAGATAAATATAAAGCGTCGAGCACTCGTAACTCTAAATTCTGCTGGATAAAGGTTCACATGACAGTAAACTAGATAAAAAAGTAAATGGTTCGCTACCTAAATTTAAAAACTAATACTTCTAGATTAATATTGAATAGGCAACCTTCAAGTAGCAAGCATCAGATGTTAAGGCGCTATCGTAAAAGCTTAATCTCTAAATCCAAAACATAAACTCTCACACAAAAGATATGAACAAGGATAATCATCAAATTTATGACTTATCTCACGTCCATATTGAAAGCATTCCTTGATTACTTGATTTTTAACTACCAAGGTGTCTTCTTCAATCCAAGTAGATACGCCATCGCATTAACTGTTAGATGAATAGGAACAGTTAAGACAAATATTATTATTGCCATAAGAAGAGTTGGAGGCTTAACCAGAGTGGCCATTAACAATGCCATAAGAGTAAAGTCTATCTGGTCGACTATTGGAAGAGGAACTCCAGGATTCAATTTTAACCTTCTCTTTATGAAGGAACCTAGGAGATCGCCTATCATAGCTCCGAGCGAGAGCATGAAGCCTAATAGAACGCTGCCTTTCGGAAAGCCAATAGCTGGAGCTATAGCCTCCTGAAGCCATCCCACAAATGTTCCTATGACGAGCCCAGCTATGAAACCCCGTATGGTTTTATGCGATCCGAAGAGAGGTCTTCCATCTATGAAGAGCTTCCCAGAATCGATTGATCTCCCGCCTCCAAAGATCACTGGAGCTCCATTCGCACAGTACGCTGGGAAGATATAGTAGAGAGCATCGAAAACTTCAATGAGCAAGTTGTTTAATACCTGCATCCTCTAGGCTTCCACCATCTTCTCAGAATTTACTTTTTCTAAATTCTTAAATTTATCGTAATAGCTACAAAAACCATAATTGCATGAAATGATACTATTTCTACGAGGAGAGATGCCAGTAGTCATAGTTGAAATGTGGAAGGGGAGAACAGACGAGCAAAAGGAGAAATTAATAAAGGGCATAACTGAGGCTTTCGAGAGGATAGGTGTTCCAGCTGAGGCGCTTAACATAATCATCCACGACATCCCGAAGGCAAATTGGGGCTTACATGGAAAGCAAGCATCAAAGCTTTAAGAAGAAACTATTCATACCAGGCTTTCCTGATCGTGCCTAGTTCAACCTCCACTATTCCATTTAGCTTCTCCTTGAGAGTTATAGTCTTAGCAAGCGGTGGCTCCGGAAGCCTGTTTCCGTAATTGTCATAGCCTATGCGAATTCGCATCGGATTCATCTTCCTTATCCAGTCGACGAATTCAAAGTCGAAGTCCAGAATAGGCTCTACAACTACAACTTTATATTCCCAATCTAGATCTCGCATCGCCTCAAAACGTTCTTTTGGGGAAGGAGCACACGTAACCTTGTATGGCCTGTTACTCTCTATAGTTGCCCCTAGAATCATATTACTGGAGAACATATGCCTAAACTCATGATATCTCTTCGGATTCTTTGTTAGGAAGAAGAAGAGCGAGTCTCTTTTAGTCCTAGCAACGCGGAGAACACGCTCTATCCATTCCTTCCGAACCCAGTCTCCCCACATATCCCCCATACTCGAGACGAATACCACATCGTGCTTCGGGAATCTCTGCCTAAGCCTCCACTCTGCGAATGCCGGTTTGAAATCATGAGTTTTGTAGGGTTCGATTCCCATTTTAGCTAGTGTTTTAGAGTATCTTCTAGCCCAGCAATATATACAGTTATGCAGACAACCGGTCACGGGATTCCAAGTAGTCATGTTCTATGCCTAGAGGAGAATATACATAAAAAATATCTTGTTTTCTACTTAATAGTGTTAATTAAAAGTTTATCGGCTGGATCTTATACTTCACGCTCAGCTATCTCTCCATGAGCTGATAGTCACGTATCCCATCGTTCCTTATGATAAGCAGGAAGGATGCTTTAGCTTCAGCGCCTCCAACTTTCTCAACTGAAACCTTGATCACATTTCTTGTGTCAGTTTTTGAGAGCCTTATAACGCTATTAGACCAGAACTTCAATATTCTCGTGGCCACGGGTATGAAATCGGATCCTTCCATTGAACTTCTCACTTGGCTGAGCAATAGAACAGATAATGGAATCGTCTTCGCTATCTCCGTGAGAATCGCAACTTGACGGTTCAGCTCCCGATTTAGACTGAAGGTTTTGTTTCTCTCTGCGAGTTCTGAGCGGTAAAGGGAGGTAATAGTATCGAAAACTATGAGTCCAAATCTCTTGTTGATAAATCTTTCAAGGCTATCAATTATCTCATCTTGCTCTTGAAACGTTGAGGGGGTCAAAAGTATAATCATGCTTGAGACTTCTTCGATGTCTCTAGATGCTATTTGCTTGAGACGTTGAGGAGTAAATGTGCCTTCACAGTCGACATAAAGAGTTTTAAATCCCATACGGGCCGAATTAACTGCACATTGAATCGCCAAGCTGGTTTTTCCAGTTTCAGCCTCTCCGTATAGAAGCGTCACTTCTCTCCGAAGTAGACCTCCATCTAAGACTCTATCTACGAATATGCTTCCCGTGGATATATGCTCTTTCAATATTTCATCTCTCCATGTCTCATGCGCCTCAGCGAAACATCTTCGCCATCCTTAGCTAGTTAGTTCATGCGGAGGCTTCATCTTCCTAAGAGGAGGATAAGCATTGGGAATATAAAGAAATTCCCGTAGATCTTTTAAGATTTAAATTGTTGATCTCCTCATTCTCTTTTCTAGCAAGAGGCAGAGTGTTTATATGCGGCGGAAGATAGCTGTGGCTACAGTTTCGGGGAAAGCCTATTACTGGCTCGTGAATGAGTTGAGCAAGAGGAGAATTCCATTCCTAAGCGTGATTCCCGGAGAGAGTATTCCGCCGTCTATAAGAGTGGTTATAACAACGAAGGGGGAGAGCAAGCATATTGATCATCCATCAGTCTTGGTATATGATCCAGAGGAGAAGCCCTCCATAATCATAGATGAAGCTATGCGAATAATTGAGGGTAAGAAGATCTATGATGAGCTAGTTGTGGGGATAGATCCGGGAAAGAATTTCGGAGTAGCCGTTCTTGGAGACGGAAATGTCTTGGAGAAAAAGGGACGGTTAACCTTAGAGATGGCAATAGATATGGTTTTAACCGCTCTAAAAAGGCATTCTGCTAAAAAGCGAAGGATAAAGATCGGAAATGGTGTTCCAGAGATAGCTGAGGAAGTCGCAAGTCGGCTTCGGATAGCTATCCCTGAAGACACGGTGATAGAGATTGTCAGCGAGGCGGGGACGAGCAACGTGAAAGGTCATAGTTCCGGAAAGAAGGTAAGCGATGCAGATGCGGCTGTTAATATAGCTAGGAAGGAAGGCATCTGAGAATTTTTTTAGAAGGATGAGCGATGAAACGGCGAGTTGGCGAGAGAAAGATTCTTCTCATAGATGGACCTGCTTCCGTATATCTTATCTTCGGGAAAGCTGAGATTTTAGGAGCAGAAATGAAATCTGGGATGAAAGTGGTTGTGCGACGTGGCAAGAGGATGCCTTTCGAAGCTCTTTCGGAATGTGAAGCTGAAGTATGCATAAGTGAAGGAGGATCATACATTGAAACGAATACTCCGGCAATACCGTCATCGTGGCGAGCGGCCGTTCAAGAGATACTCTCAGAGAAGAATATCAAGTCGGTTCTTATCCTGGGAGGTATAGACTCCGGAAAGACGAGTTTCTCGGTTTACCTAGCAAATGTGGCATTGAGGAAAGGCTGGAAAATCTCTATTCTAGATTGCGACCTTGGACAGTCGGATTTGGGTCCTCCGGGAACCATCGGTCTATCCTTCGTCAATAAACCATTCACAGATCTTTTCACGCTCTTTCCAGATGAATCGATCTTCGTAGGGATTACAAGCCCCAGCGAAGTCACAGATGAAGTTATTAAGGCCGCTGTGAAGTTGAAGAACGTAGCCTTCAGCAATGGGAAATATCTACTTATAACTAACACTGACGGATGGGTTGAAGGAGAAGACGCTGTAGAATACAAAGTCAAACTTATAGAAGCTTTGAATCCAGATTACATAGTTGCCATTCAAGCAAGCGGCGAGTTAGAGCCGATAATATCCTCAGTTGAGGAGAGAACGGTCATCTCAGTGAAGCCTCCCGAGAAGACTAGAAGGAGAGATAAGGAGACAAGAAGGTTTCTGAGAGGATTCGCCTACAAAAAGCATCTCAAAGGATCCAGAACGCGCATATTCCCCCTAAAATGGATTCAAGTTGAGGGATCCATAAATCTAAGCAGTCGAGTAACTGAGCATCTCAAGGAGAGAGTTGAGGAGATACTCGGAGAAGAAATTCTGTACTGCGAAGAAAAGTCGGAGTGCTTGCTTATAGTGACTGAGAAAGATACGTGTCTAGACGTGGAACGGTTGAAAATGACGGAGGCGGAGATTGGAAAAAAGATAATTGCTCTTCAGAAGGGAAATGAGAAGGGAATACTCGTATCTCTTGAGGATAAAGATGGAAAGATGCTTGGCATAGGAACGATCGAGAGCATAGACTTTAGAAATAAAGTAATTAAGATACGCACACCTGTGAATAAGCCTGTTTCCAGAATCAAATTAGGCAGGATAAGGCTTGATTCTAAGGGAAACGAGAAGGAGATACTCCCGAGGCTTTAGGGCTTAGAAGGACATAAGTGACGAACGGGACACTTATCATGTCTTGGATTCACGGCTTTACAGAACCTTCTTCCTAACGAGATAAAGAGCATGTGAACCTTGAAGTATTCCTTGGGCGCGTAAAGCGTCTCAAGAGTTTTCCTGACTTCTTCATATCCAGCTTTCTCGGGGACGAAGCCAAGCCTCTTGGAGACTCGGTTAACATGAGTGTCAACTGGGAGAACTGGTTTTCCAGCGCAGAAGAGAAGCAGAATATCAGCTGTTTTAGGTCCAACTCCGGGAAGTCTTAAGAGCTTCCTTCTAGCCTTCTCAAGCGGATCTGAATATATAAAGTCAAGAGAGCCACCCATATCCTTCAGGATAGCCTCAGAAACCCTCTTAATGATCCGCGACTTGTTTCTATATAGTCCCGCGACAAATAGGGCTTCCTCGATTTCCTCAACGTCTGCTTCTGCTAGACCCTTGGGCGTCAAAATTACCTTTTTGGAGAGATTCTCATAAGCTCTCTTGGTGTTAATCTCAGCCGTAGACTGGCTTATTATCGTTCTTACCAGAACCTTAAAAGGGTCTCCAGCAACCTTCGAGATGCTTGGAACCTTAAATCTGGACTCTATCGTCTCTAATACGAGCTTGGCTCTAGCCCTATTCTCTTCCTTAAACATCTCTATTAGAATTAAGGATTCTTCATGCCGAATATAAGTATCTTTATCTATATTCAAATCTAGTTTATTCTCCGTCTCTTTTATAAGTGGAACAGCGCATTTATCTTCTGGAGGGAAACATGTTGGGAAAGAATAGGCTTCGGGAACTACTCAGAAAAGGTGAGCCGAGCGTCGGCACGCGCATAGTTGCTGCGTGGCCTGGACTTGTCGAGATGATTGGCTATACAAGAGTCTATGATTACGTTGAGTTCCTAAGCGAGTATGGTCCCTACACCCTATATGACTTCGACAATCTGGCTAGGGCGGCTGAGCTCGTCGGAATCTCCTCCATGATAAAAATAGACCAAGAGCCAAGAGTATACCTGGCTGAGAGAGCCTTAATGGCGGGTATCCAGAATATACTCTTTGCAGATATTAGAACGGTGGAGGATGCTGAATTAGCTGTCCGCGCGGTTAGAGCTGAACCTAAAGGTGTAAATGGATTCAGAATGGATAGGCGAGTGGGATACGGAGCCCGCATAGCCTCGGCTGAGGATGTCGTTAAAATATGCGAGGATGCAGTTGTGGCGTTTATGATAGAGAAGAAATCAGCCGTTGAGAATCTTGAGGAGATACTTTCCGTCAACGGAGTAGATATGGTTCAGTTTGGGCCTGCAGATTACTCGCTGAGTATAGGACTACCCGGACAGTATAATCATCCGAAAGTTAGGGAGGCTGAGTTGAAGACTATAAAGGTGGCCTTAAAGATGGATGTAGCTCCCAGAGCTGAGATAAATAATCCTAAAGATGCAGAGAGATACTTGAAGCTTGGAGTGCGGCACTTCAGCTTGGGAACGGATGCGAATATTCTATATAGCTGGTGGAAACAGAACGGAGAGAATCTTAAAAAGATACTCTCAAAGATTTAGAGGAAAAGGTTAAAACAGAGTTCCTCCGCTTTTTGCTTTAGGCACTTTATTGTTTGAAGGGTTCTTAATTGCTAAAGACAAAGATTTTTAGAGAGATGATTAAGGAGAAAGAAAAAACATATCTAGCCACAATGATTAAGGTTAAGAATGCCTACATTTTCCTCTTAAGCGAAGAAGAAGAAAGATTTGGGACACTCGCCGTGTCTGTGCCTCAAAGACCCGGCATGGCGGGGCCTCCCCTATCCTCAGTATTGCTTGGGGAGAGAAACTCCCTACTTAGTCGAATGTTGGCAGAGAGCCTCGCCAGAAGACTCGGGAAGATCATTCTCCTATCAATCTTCACGAGGCAGGAGGCAAGCAGGGAAGTCTCACATATATTTTTAAGTCTAATAGACAAACTATTAAAGAAAGCGGAGGCTGGAGATGAGTCTTAGAAGCTTTCTGAATGATCTTGAGGAAAAGGGAGAAGTTCTCCATATACATGAAAAAGTTTCTCCAATATTCGAGACGGCCTCCATAATCCAGAAATTAGCAGATGGGCCGGTTCTGCTCTTCGAGAAAGTTGAAGGTTACGATGTAAAGGTTGTGGCGAATCTCTGCGGAACGAGGGATAGAATCTGCTCAGCCTTGAAGACTTCTCTGAATGAATTATACACAAGGCTATCTGATGCTCAAAAGAACCCTCTTAAGCCGGAGATCGTTGAGGAAGCCCCTGTGATGGATGTTCATGAAAAACCGGACTTAAGCAGGATTCCAATACTACTTCATTTCGAGAAAGATGCGGGACCCTACATAACGGCTGCAGCGGTCTCAGCGCGGAGTCTAGATGGAAAAGTTGAGAACGTTTCTGTTCATAGGCTTCTTGTGCTTGATAAGAATCATCTGGTCATACGGCTAGTTCCCCGTCACCTATTTAAGCTCTGGAGCGTCGCTAAGAAGAGAAAGAAAGATCTGGAAGTCGCGATCTCGATAGGGCTTCACCCATCTGTACTACTAGCAGCTGCTTCCTCTCCTTCATTCGGCGTAAGTGAGTACGCCGTAGCGAACAGGCTGCTTGGCGGATCTCTTAAACTCGTTAAATGCATGGAGATAGATGCATATGCACCTGCCGAGGCCGAGCTCGTACTTGAGGGGAGAATCTCATTTGAGAGGAAGGCTGAGGAAGGGCCTTTCGTAGACATAACTTGCACATATGATATAAAGCGGATGCAACCAGTGGTAGAGATAGTCAATATCATGCATAGAAAAGACTATATCTATCAAGCTCTTCTCCCCGGCGGTCCTGAGCACCGCTTGCTGATGGGGCTGCCTAGGGAAGCCGCAATATATGAGGCAGTGTCAAAGGTGGTTCCGGGAGTTAAAGCTGTGAATCTCTCTGATGGGGGTTGCGGTTGGCTTCACGCTGTGATCTCGATAGAGAAGCAGACTGAAGGTGATGGTAAGAATGCTCTTCTAGCCGCCTTCGCGGCTCATCCAAGTCTTAAACATGCGGTAGTTGTCGATTCGGATATTGACGTGTTTGATTCGCAGGAAGTTGAGTGGGCTATAGCGCTACGATTTCAAGCAAGCGAGGACTTGATAGTTGTGCCTAATGCTAGGGGTTCAACGCTTGATCCCTCAGCGGATCAGAAGCGTGGCTTAACCTCGAAGATGGGGATAGATGCCACTCGGCCGCTGAATGTTCCGGTGGAGAACTTTAAGAAGGCACGTATTCCATCCATTCAAAAAACCGCTGAATTAATTAATAGACTTAGGAGAAAGATGAAATAGTGAGAAGCTGCTACTCACAAGCCTCTTCTATGCACTTATCAAGAGATGAGAAGATGGTTTCAACTCTATTCATTGTAGGAGCATAATATGCAGTCTTAGCCGAGTTCGTCATTAAAACATCGATGCCGATCTCTTTAAGCCACGTGACAACAGCACACGCATCTGATAGAACTTTCCCGCCAGCTGCCTCTATAATCCCAACGTACCTCTCAGCCTTCTTTCTAACATATCTGGAGGTGCAGATCCAAAGCTTGACGTCTCTCCTAACCCTTCTACCCTCAATTTTTAATGCTACACGTTTGACTTCCTCAGCTGAGCAGTGTGGACAACCTATGTAAACCATGTCTGGAGACTCATTAGTCGTTGATAGAGAGTCAAAAGTATTCTTCAAATCGTTCACGTCAACGCTCACAACCTCGAGCTCTCCGGAAATCCTCGGGCATGAAGTATCCGGATAGAATATGGATGTCATGCCCGTGGAGGCCATAGCTGATCCTAGATGCTTCAGTTCAGTCTCTCTAGTGTGTGTCAGTCCGCTGAAGCATGGAATTTCATCCTTCAGAAGCTTTCCAACATGTGCTCCAAGCGCTCCATGCTCCGCCTCACTCTTTAGGCGCGGCTTAACCTTTACCAAAACTTTTGCGAGGCGATTCTCAGGCTTGTGAACACCATAGTTTGGGGTCTTACCGATCAATGCGGCCGCTAAGGCGCTCGGTCCGCCTTCCCTATTTGTCCATGAGTGCAGAATAGAGTTTGCATAAACTACGGTTGAGGATTCAGCCCATGCCAGATGCGTATTTTCCTTAGGCTTATTAATATAGTAGGGTGTACATGTTAGAACAGTTTCTATCCCCATGCTCTTATATATATTGATTATTCTATCCTGTTTTTCCATAATTTCGGGAACTCTTATCATCTCTTCTGGATGGTTATAGTCTATCCCCGCGGGGTTCATCGTTGACCTAACCTTCACCTTTGCTCCTGATTCTCCTAGAGCCTCAAGGAACTCAATAGATGCATCCCCAATCGTCTTATAGGAGACACCGGAGATATGAGCTGATTCTATCGGTATTAGCTTATCCGCTTCAAAGAGGTCGCCGAGCTTCACAAGAATCCTCATGGCTACTTGATACGCCCAGCCCTCCTCACCGTTGAGTACTCTCTCCTCCTCCCTACTTAGGTACATGAAGATCTCTCCTCAAGTATTATAACTATGCCTTCATCACCGTTAACCTCAATGAGATCACCTGTTCTTATCTTGGAAATGTCAACTCCGTCAACCATGGGAACATCAGCGATCACCGCTCCGACCACCACAACGGGATCGGCCTTCTCATTCACTATCGCCTTAGGACCTATGCCCCTTCTTACAAGCGAGTAAAGGACGTAGCTTCCAACTGTTGATCCATGCCCATGAGGAAAACATAGAATAGCACCTCCGACCTTCTCTCCATTAAGGTCATGATTCTTCTCAATTATTCTTCCGGTTTCTGGATCAACTCCACCTAGGAAACTTAATGGATCCTTAGATACAAGGGCTCTTCCTCGAGTTCTCCCTCCCATTATAGGTCTTCCCTTCAGAACTATAGGCAACGCTTTTCCTCCC
>Ga0180300_10000605_pt1 | contig 15943 bp, 17 predicted proteins | sample GuaBasSediGuay15_FD_121798 | JGI IMG/M metagenome (GOLD analysis project Ga0180300, IMG submission 121798) | Subseafloor sediment microbial communities from Guaymas Basin, Gulf of California, Mexico - Guay15, Core 4569-2, 21-24 cm | ecosystem: Environmental > Aquatic > Marine > Hydrothermal... | reverse complement strand
TTTCTAGGGTAATAAATATCTGGATCAACTCCCAACTGAGGTAAAATTTCTATCCTCCCCTTATACCCCCTCTTTCGCAATATTTCAGCCGCTTCCTGATTACCACAGATAGCTAAATCCGTATGTTTCAAATTATATCTTTCAATCCATTTCTTAGGAGGTAAAAGGGAATAAGGTAAATTCCACCAAGTAAAAAACACCTTTTTAGGTGGTGGAATTAATTTTCGAGTTTTTGAAATAACCTGAAAATATACTAGTGCATGAGCCCCTTGTTCCACATGAATTATATGAGGTTTAAACTCTTTTATCACTCTTGAGATTTCTCCTCGATACACATAATATGTTTCTTTACCTGTAAAGAAAGTATTCATAGCTATATGTGTAATCCTTTCCACATCCTTTAGTATTTCTACATTTATATTAAAAAGTTTATGAGGCCAACACTTTGGTGTTATCAACATGATTTCAATATCTCTATTCAGCTTTGCCATTTGTATCCACTTCTCCTGATTTACTCTAATCATATATGTATGTCCAACAACAAGTAAACGCATCAAAAGTATCCTAACCCTTCCAATTTTTCCTGAATACTCTTTATCTCTTCTTTTGTAAACGTCTTATCTTTAGTTTCTCTCTCTTCCACAGCAATATCTGCATATTCCACTTTATGCTTTTCCAGATAAGATTCTTCTATAATCTCTTTGAAAATATTTCCCGTAAGCCAATTAGGTAGCTTTACTCCCGTAAGATACAACAAAGTTGGAACGAAATCATAAATACGCATTTTATTGGAAGAAAAATAGTTCTTTTTTATATTTCTACCAGCAGCAATAAAAATCCCTTCTGGAGCATGCTTGCCATATTCAACCCGTGGAAAGCCAAATTTTTCTTCCTTAGGGAACTGGAATAAAACATCTACTCCTTCATTTGGCTGAAAAATGATATCCGGTAATAAACATTTTTCTTTTGCTTGCCAAACTTCTTCCACAAACCATACTTTTGAAAAAGCATTTTTCCCATTCAAAGGGTTTTTCACTGACTCCAAAATTTTTTTAACTAACTGCTTAACTTTCAAAACTTCACCTGCAGTAACAACACCCAGAGGTTCTCGTCTCTTTAAATTCAAATAAAGTGGGCCCCATCCACCGAAAGCATAAACCTTTGTCTTCTGCCAATCAATATTTGAATAATAATTCGCTAATCCTGGATAGAATTTTAAAACCACAAAAGAAACAATTTTTTGCAACCAGAAAGGGGAACAATGCCAAATTTTAAGCAAGCCATTGCTTAAAAACATAAACTTAGGAAAAAATCTTTTTATAATACGTTCTATTGCTTCATTAGCTATTTTAGGTTTAAAAGCCAATAAACCGGCTTCCTTCAAGATTAAACTAAGATTAATCCTGATCTCTACTGGTTCACTTCCGTGATCTGACAAACAGAATATCATTGTATCTTTCGGCATTCTATCTATTAAATATCCTATAAACTCATCAGCCATTCGGTATACCTCTTTTATGTATCTCCTATCATTTGTGCGATGATTGATAACATCTGTAAACTGAAAGACAGTCATAAGACAATTACAAGGAATATTTTCAATTAACTCACCTAATATTTCTTTCTGCAAATCTACAGCATTTCTTATTTCACGTATATATTCATCAAGAGGAATTCTTTGATGATGCGGATTCGAATGAATAGCAATATAGTGTTCTTTATCAAGCAAAGCAGAAATTTTCTCTTTTAATGTCCTTCCTATACTGGGAGGATAACAAAAATCATCCTTTCCACGAGGTGTATCAAAACCAGAAATAATATAACCCTCTATCTTAGAGGGAGGGTACGTCATAGGCACATTCACTAGTCCCACTTTCAAACCATAATGGTTAAGTATCTTCCAGAAAGGAACCCCTTTAAATCCTTTTAAATGGGTTGGGATAATTTCATAACTATTATTCTTCCGTACTGCTCCATCTATCACTCCGGTTACAGCGGGGGAACAACCAGTAAGCAAAGAAGACCAAGCTTGAGCAGTAAAAGGCACTTCTGTAGACAAAAAATAACTGGAACTACCATTCTCTATCAAATACTTCAAGTGAGGTAATTCTCCCGATTTCAAAAAAGGGATTATATATCGAAAATCAGCTCCATCGAGACCGATAATCAATATCTTATCACCATTCATCTTTAACCTCCTTATATTCCTTTTGCTAAAATTTCACGATAACAGAATAGTTGTCTTTTTTCTGCTAAGTATAGAAAAATTAAATATACCAAAATCATTATTAAACCTATAAATCCCATCAAGAAAATAGCTCTTCCTGTTACCATCTGCTTAATTAATACCCCACTTATCGCACTAACTATGCCCGCTAAAATTGGTACAACGAATATTTCTAAAACTTGTATCTTTAAATCTCTGACCACTTCCCTAAAAATAATTAAAAAACTTATCAACATAGTAAATCCTAAACTTAAAGCCGCCCCGTTTACGCTCCAAATCTTAACCCCAAAAAACAAACTCGGAATAAAAAACAACCCTGCTATAGCACGCGCACGAAATACAATTTGAGGTTTTCCTTGAGCATGGAGAAATATCTTAGAAATATTAAACAAAGGATGGATAATAGCAAACAGCAGTAACATTCGAAAAATATGCGCTGCCGAAACCCACTGTTTACCATAAAGATTCTCTATTAACTCGGGAATCAATAAACCTAATAAGAAATAAAAAAATAGAGAGCTTCTAAATACCAAACCAAGGGTTAACGAATAAGCCTGTTTTAATTTATCTGGGCGATTTTTAAGCTTAGCAAATGTTGGTAGCGCAGTTCTGGTAAGAGCTGGAAGAACAGCTAGAGGAAACAATTCCGCCAAAAAAAATGCTCTCGTATATAAACCCAACCAGTGAGCTCCAATAAGGGTTCCTATAATAAGTTTATCTAAACGTTGAAAAATAACTTCCATATTACCTGATAAAAATAAATTTTTCCCAAAATCGAAATACCACTTTGCCACTTGCTTATTAAACTTAAAAGTTGGCTTCCATCTACACACTAACCAGTAACCTACCGCACTAAAAAAGAGGTTAAAAATCTTATACGTTGCCAATGCCCATACTTCCCACCCCAAATAAGCTCCGGAAATTCCAATAAGTGCAGATAAAAATATGCTGATGAATCGTACAATTGCGTCTTCTCGCAATTGCAATCTTTTTTGCAACAGCGCGCCATGAAAAAAACAAACTATCTGAAAACTTCCCACCAAAACTAATATCATAAATATCTTAATAACTAAAGGAGAAAAAAATATCTTCAAAACAGGAAGAGCAAAATAAGAGATCACTAAAAAACAAATAGCTAAAATAACTTGGATCCAAAAAATAGTAGATAATACTTCTTCTTTCTCTTCCTCAAATTGGACCATTGCTTCATTAATACCCCAACCGGTTATCATTTTAAAAAAGTTAAAAATAGTTAGTGCCAAAGCAACAACTCCGAAATATTCTGGTATCAATACCCTAGCCAAGATTATATCTGTTACAAAATTTATACCCTGAAAACCATAATTACCCAATCCCTGCCAAATAACACCGTGTATTGCTTTTTTAGCCAAACTCATCTTTTTTTATTCTCTATCTCCTCAAGCACTTGAATAACTTTCTCCATCCGTTTGAGATAAGTTTCTTTTTGAACCTTCTGATAACCTGCTTTAGCAATTTTTTCTCTCTCTTCAGAATTCCTTAAATAATAATCTATTTTTTCTCTCAGATCAGAAATATCTGTAAAATAAACCGCCTCTCTCCCTTCTGCTAAGAATTCTTTCTGCTCTGGGGTATCTGTAGCCAACATAAATCCTCGGCAAGCAGGAATTTCAAATGTCCTCATATTATGAGCCGGGCGATTCTGCTTTCTCACCAAATTCAATACTATCTTAGCAGAACTAACAATTTTTGCCATCTGGGGACCATATTTAGCTGAGCCCATCCAACATTTCCTAAGGGGAGAATTCTTCCTCACACTATGCCAATTATTGCCCCATATTGCCAAATTATAATCTGATATCTTCTCTAATACTTCCTCCCTCTCTCTATCCCAAGTCCCTATAAAAATCACATCATATACCGAACTAATGGGAGCTTCTTTTGGACTCTGGTCAGGGAAATGAAATTCTGGGTCAAAAGCAAACGGCAAATATTCTACACGTCTAGCCCCTTCATCCAATAATCGTTCTATCAAAAAACGTCCCCAAGTAAAATGACAGTCATAAATAGGTATAGACTTTAAGTACTCTTTTGTTGATGTAGCCATATTAAATGGATTATCAGGATTCCAGTTAAAAAGTATAATACCTTTTCTACGAATCTTTTCTAAAATTTTAGGAGAAATAGACTCCCCCTTTAAAATAAACACCATATCTGGAGCGAATCTATTAACTTTATCAATAAGGTTTTTACCCACTATAAACGAAATCAACCGCTGAATTCTTCTTTTTCGTATAAATCTCGGACCAAACCTATAATCATATAATCTAACATCATGCCCTAAAGAAACTAATGCTTTATAGCAAAAATAACCTAAGGAACCTCTCCAAGTTTCAGAAAAAATAATTATCTTCCACTTACGAGTAATCATGCTAAACTGATTTTGATAATATTCTCTGATACTCTCTAATCATCCTTTCTCCATAATCATCCCAAGTAAAGCCTTTCTGGACTTTTCTTTTAGCCGCTTGTCCCATTTCGTAACACTCCTTGGGATTTTCATAAAAAAACAAAATTTTTTCCTTCAATTTTTCAACATTCCTTATTGGTATTATAAACCCCTCTTTACCGTTTTCAATCAAATCCTCTCCGCCAGTATTTGTTGTACAAATTATTGGTAAACCACAAGCCATCGCCTGAACCTGAACCATTGCTAATCCTTCTTGAATTGACGGCATTACAAAAACCGAGCCTTGGGAATAGTACCTGTACAATTCCTTTTTGGGTTTATGTCCAATCCATCTATAATTTCCTTCATACTTTCTAAAAAATTGCTTCATTTCATTATTCATCTTACCAATCAACAAAAGTTCTGATTTAGGTAACTTAAGTTCAAAAAACGCCTGTAGCAAATAATGCACTCCTTTTTGTAAACTCATTGCTCCAACATAAATTACTCTAAATACATTATCCTCTTTTGGCACCTGCTTAAATTCTCCTAAATCCACTCCATATGGGACATGAATCAACTTAGCTTCAGGAATGCCCTTCTTTAAAAATGTCTTTTTGACAAACAACGAAGGAATAGAAATATACTCTGCTTCTTTATACTCTTCTAATTCCTTTTCTACAATCCTTGGATGTGCCCCTTTAAATTTTAAACCAAACTTATCATATTCTTCTTTCAAAATTTCCTGTTGATATTCTATATGCGAACTTCCTCGTTCTACTATAGTTGTAGCTCCTAACTCTTTTGCTTTTCTTAAAGAATGTAAAGAAAAACTCGACCAACCAACAAAAATATCTGCCTTTTTTACTTTCTTAGCTGCAATTCTGTCAAAAGAATCGGAAATAAAAAATTGTGGATTATAAAATTTTTTTATAAAACATGGAAGTTTTCCCCAACTTCTCTCTAAAACTTCTTTAATAATTATAGAACTAACCTTTTCCAATGGAATTTTATATTTTCTAACTTCAAACTTAGGATACGAAGTAATTAATTGCCTCAGATAACCTCTCTTTAACAGTTGTTGAGCTAGATAGAAAGCATGAAACTTTCCTCCAACCGATATTATTACTTGCATATAGTATTATCCTCTGTCAACATTTTGTTATATTTCTTTAATCGCACAAAGAAGTATACTTCCTGATGTTAACAAAGGATGGAACCAATTAATCCCATCTTGCTTTTTATGCTTCATACTTAGTATCACTCAAATGCAGCTTATCATATAAAGCCACTGTCTCTGTGTAATACTTTTCCTGAAGCTTCTTAAAATTTCTCATCCCTCCCCCTCAGGGCTTTTTAATATTATCCAGGGTCTTCTTAACGGCTCTCTGCCAGGAAAACTCGCTCACTCTTTCTTTTCCCTTCTCAATAAAACTTCTTCTCAACCCAGCATCTGAAAGTAACTTTATAATCGCCTTAGCAATACTATCCACGCTTTCCGGTTCTATAAAAAATGCTGCATCTCCAACTATCTCTGGTATAGCATGCTTAGCAGAGGTGATTACTGCAACTCCGGACGACATAGCCTCCAGTATCGGATGTCCAAAACTCTCATACATAGTTGGCAAAACAAACAAATCTGCTGTCTGATAAAGCACTCTTAATTCAAAATGCCCTAAATTGCCCGTAAAAATCACTTTATTATTCAAACCCAATTTATCTACCAATTCAAATAAAGCCTCCGTTTCAGAATGAATGCCTTTACCGGCAATTACTAAAGAGTATCTTTCAAATTGTTTTTCCTCTTGAACCAATTTAAAAGCTTTTATAAGATTCTCCGCTCCTTTGTATGGCCAAAGCGCAGAAACAAAAAGTATAAACGGTCTACTAATTTCCAAACTCTTAATAACCATATTTTTCTCTCGTTCAGGAACAGCTTCAGCCCAATATTCTTTTTCTACTCCATGAGGAACCACTACAATTTTCTCTTCTTTTGCTTTAAGAAAATTCAACAAGTCTTCTTTAATATCATGACTAGGAACAATAATCTTTTCAGATAACTTAACAGATATCCAACTCATAAATCTACGATATAGGTTCTTATATAGAGGAATTTGTTGTGGATAATGATAATAGAGTGTACTTCTTATTGCAACGATCTTGCGCTTCAAAAATAGTGGAGAGATAAAATTTCCTGGAAAATAAAAAACATCTATTCCCTTTATGAGGGCCAAAATAGGAAGGATTATCTGTTCTCCCAAAACCTTAAAGTATTGATTCCAATTAGAAAATGGGACCAACACAAAATGAAAATTCTCAGGAAGAGAACCCCATATATTTTCTTTCCAACTACTTAAAAAGATATAAATTTCATCCTCTGTTTTATACCTAGCAAGATACTTTATAAAATAATACAGATATGTTTTACCTCCAGTATCACTAGAAACTTTACCTAAAGCGTTAATTCCTATTTTCATGTCTACTCAAAAGTCTTTCAGCTGCTAAAAGCACTTCTTCTACAGTTATCTCTTCCATACACTTTCTATGCCAACATCTCCACTTCCTGCACCCAGCACATTCCAATTCCTTTCTAATGATAATAGAATTTTCATTTTCGATACGCCAATAATGTCCTTTATCTTGAGCTCCCATTAACACTACTGTGGGACAATCCAAAGCAGCAGCGATATGCACTGGCCCAGAATCAACACTTATAAGCAAATCGCTCTTGTCTAAAAGTGCTCCTAACTCTCCTATGCTAGTTTTTCCTGCTAACGAAATAATATTTTCACCTCTAGTTTTACTGATAATATCTTCGACTAATGTGCAATCTTTTTTTGAACCAGTAAAAATTACTTCTGCTCTAAACCGCGATACTAACTCCATTGCCAAACGAGCAAACCTCTCTTTAAACCACATCTTACTGGGTCTTTTAGTCCCTGGATTTATCACAATCAAAGTTTTTTTTGCCCTTCCTTCTAGCAAACTCTCTATTTTTCGTTTATCTTCCTTACTATAATAGAACGCAGTTTTAGTCACTACTTTTTCTACACCCAAAGCATGAGCCAAATTCAAATTGTTTTTAAGAAAACTTACATTAGGGTCGAATGGAGGACAAATATTGTTCAAAAAACCCTTTCCTTCTCTGTTAAATCCCACTCTTATCTTAACTCCTGTCAAATAAGCAATAAGCGAATAACGAAATGCACTCTGACTCACATCTAACACAACACAATCATACTTATTTTTTCGAATTTCCCTCATAATTGAAATAAACTCTATCCATCCTTTCAATCTACCCGTAACCCACGGAGTATTTTCCCACACATAGAAATTATCAATCGCGGGATTATTTTTAAATATTTGATAACTTACGGTATTACATAACATATCGATTCGAGCATCAGAATATTTCTGTCTTAAACCACTCACAACAGGAGTAAATATCATACTATCACCTATAAATTGAAGACAAATTAACAATATCTTATTCATTCTTTTCTGTAAACTCTGTAAACAATATTCCCTTTTAGATGGTATAATTTTATCTATAGATTGAAATGGTAAATCCCAAATTTTTTTGAAAAATGTATGCAACATAATTATTTTATCACCTTCAATTCAAAATATATATCTCTTGCTCTAAAAATACCACTTAAATAAAACTCATAAATTTCCGGAAATGAATTCGCAAATGTTGAAACCCCCAACATTCGCAGAAATTTTCTAAATAGTATCTTTATCTTTATAACTTCAAAATTAACTTTCGAATAATATTGCCTGGGTATGGAATCACATCCTAATAAATTATTTAATCTCCTCCTTAATTTCGAAACTCGTGGGGATTTCTTGGAAAAAAAATAGAACGTACTAAAGGTAAAATGATGATGATGTGTTGGATCAGCAAAAGAATAAGGACTGGAAAAATGTGGAGTCAATCCTTTAATAATTGCATTAGGAGCAGCAACTCTGTATATTTCCTCCAGAAACCGAACCACATCGGAAATATGTTCAATAATATGATTCATTATTATCAAATCAAACTGGTTGTCTTTAAAGGGATACGGATACTGATTTAAATCATATATAACATCTACCCCTGGCAGCTTCACTTTATCCACACCTATTGCGCCAGGAAACTTTCTATTTCCACAACCAATATCAAGTATTTTCATTGATTGCCCCTCTTTTTTACTGTCCTTCGATGACTAATTTCAAAACCCAAAGGTAGCCAAAGATACAAAAGCACATCATGTTTATAAAGAAAATTATCTACCATAGACCATATAATGAGTATTAAAAAGCCAACAATAAGATAAGTATCTAAAGCAATAAGTAATCTATTGGAAGTCTCCCTTAAATACATTTTCAAAGCATACAATAGAGCAGAGAGTAAAAATAGTACATAGCAGATAGAAGCTATAATCCCATTGGTAAGTAATACATAAAGATAATCGTTGTGCATCGGTTTACCTACAGACTTTACATTGCCTGTCCCCTTTCCTAACAAAAAAGTTAAACCATTCTCTGTAACTATCTCTAAACTTTTCTTCCATATGGTATATCTACCAAGTGTATACCAATCAATAAACTCAGGGTTTTTACAAAACTCCTTAAAACTTAACCCAGCATATTTTTTCTTAAAATAAAGCTTATCTTGGAAAGTAACTCTCTTCCATACTGGTAAAAATAATCTATAAGAAAAAACTGCTATAAGAGTTAACATCGCTATTATTGGGATAAGGGCACTCTTCTTTTTACTTTTATACAAGATTAAAACGAGTATCATTAAACTCCCCAAACTCATTAAAACAAGCCCCACCCTAGTAGCGGTAAAAGCAGTACTAGCCACTGAAATTCCAATTAAGGCAAAACATCCAAGTTTTGATAAAACTCCACGAACATAAGCTGCTTGCGTTAAAAAAAATTCTACCATATAGACCATAAACATAGCACTAGAATTAGGTTCTCCCAAAGGGGTTACAATTCTTTTCACGCCATAAGCATCTATATAGTACCCTTTCCAGAAGTAGTTCCTGAAATAAATTATTCCTGCTATAATATCTGCTAGTGCTAACCATATTATAAATCTTTTTACATCTTTCTCAGTAACATTTTCTACAGAAACTACAATAAAAAAAGCTGCCAAAGGAGCTAAATATTTTATGAAATTCTGAGTTGCAAAAAAAACATCTTCATTCATCACTATTCCTATTAAACTAAACGCAAGAAAAATAAGGTATGGAATAATTATTTTCACAAAATTTATTTTCTTCTTGCTTAACAAAAAAATTACTGCGAAAACAATAACAATAATATTGCGAAAACCAATTAAACTCACTTTGCCTACTACATGAGCAGCGGTAGTAAAGTAAACAATCCAGCTATACGTGAAAACCAAAAAGTATATGCCATATATTCTGCGATACAAAAACGATATTGTCAAAGCTAGCAAGTATAATAGAGTTACTCCTATTTTACCTAAACCCATCCAACAACCAACCTACATGAAAACTTTTCTTCAATCATAGAATAAAAAAATTCTCTATTTAAATTTATCATCCCTGTTGTTATGATGTAATTACTTAATTCTTATCTCTCCCATTCTCTAATATTCCACAAAAATCTATAACCAACTTCTGACTATCTACTTTCAAATCCATAAACTTCCTATGTTTCACCATGAATACAATAATATCTGCCTTCTCAATAGCCTTCCTATAATCAACAAGTTTTATCTTCTCTAATCCATCGATGTGTGGCTCAACCGCCAATATTCTGAACCCTTCCTGCATCAATTGGTAAGTAATCTTGAGTGCAGGACTTTCTCTTAGATCATCAATATCGGGTTTATAAGTTAACCCCATACAGGCTATCACAGGTTCTCTCTTCTGTTTTCTTTTAAACTTCTCAATTTCTTCCTTAATTTTATTTACAACCCATTCTGTCTTATCCCTATTAACCTTCCTTGCCATTTCAATAAGTTTAGCTTTTTCTTTAAAACTACTAATAATAAACCATGGATCTACGGCTATACAGTGTCCCCCAACACCTACTCCAGGGGATAGTATATTCACCCGCGGATGTTTATTAGCAAGTTCAATTAACTCCCACACATTTATTTTTGCCTCATCACAAATCATTGACAATTCATTGGCAAAAGCTATATTGACATCTCTGTAAGCGTTCTCTACTAACTTGCACATCTCCGCTGTCTTTGTATCTGTACCATACAGTCTACCTTTTACAAATAACGCATAAAATTCCTTTGCTTTATCAGTAGATTTATCGTCTAATCCACCAATTACTCTATCGTTATGTTCTATTTCATATAAAATCCTTCCAGGTAAAACTCTTTCAGGACAATATGCTATATAAACTTTATCTTTAAGCTCGTCTCTCCTAGTAAAAAGAATTTTCGCCAGTTCTTCTGTAGTACCCACAGGAATTGTAGATTCTATCACAATCAAATTACCAACCTTTAAATATGGAAGAATCATATTTACAGCAGATTCCACATAAGAAATATCTGGTTTATATCTCTCCTTAAAAGGCGTAGGGACTGCGATAATAAACACATCTGCTTCGGTAGGTTTTGTATCAGCTCTTAAGTATCCCTTCTCTACATTATATTTCACTAATCCCTCAAGATCTGGCTCTGTAATATGTATTTTACCCTCATTTACTGTTTTCACAACATCTGGATTAACGTCTACACCACGCACTACTATTCCTTTACTAGCAATTAAAGCTGCCGTAGGTAAGCCTATATAACCTAGCCCCATTATTACAACCCTAGGCTTATATATCATTTTTTATCTCCCTACTGACTTTGTTCAATTTTTGAACATTTTAGTTTTATCTTTGATTTTTGTCAAGATGATTTTTGTTAAAAAAATCTTTAACTTTCTTAACTATATACTCTATCTCTTTTCTTTTTAATTCTGGAAACATGGGAAGAGTTAAAATCTCTTTTAAAATCTTTTCACTTACTGGAAAATCTCCTTTTTTGTATCCAAGATGTTTATTTGTTTTTTGTAGATGCTGTGGAACTGGATAATATATTCCACAACTTATTCCATTTTCCTTCAAATACTCCATCAATCTATCTCTCATCTTCTTTCCATTTTTTATTCTGATTGTATAATAATTGAATGAATGTCTTACATCCGGTGCAACATATGGTGGTATAATTTCATCTATCTTACTTAATAATTTTGTGTAAATTTTTGCATTTTCAATCCTTTTTTCAATCCATTTATCAATATATTTAAGTTTAACTTTCAAAATTGCTGCCTGAATTGTATCAAGACGACTGTTAAATCCGTGGAGTATTTGATAATTCTTCTTTTTACAACCATGGACTCTTAAAATTCTTATCTTTTCTGCAATCTTTTTATTGTTGGTAACAATCATTCCACCATCTCCATAACAACCTAAATTCTTTGCAGGAAAGAATGAGAAACATCCATAATCTCCTATACTTCCAGCCATTTGCCATTTGCCATTTGCCATTCGCAATTTTGATCCAAATGCCTGAGCACAGTCCTCAATAACCTTCAAATTGTATCTTCTTGCAATATCCATTATCCTTCTCATATCACAGGGATGTCCGTATAAATGGACTGGAACTATTGCTTTAACCTTACACTTTACACCTTTTCCCTTACATTTTTCTAAATATTCCTCAATCTTATCAGGACTGATGTTATATGTCCTTTCATCAATATCAACAAAAACTGGCTTTGCGCCTGCTCTTATTATTGATTCGGTTGTTGCAACAAATGTCAACGGTGTTGTTATAACCTCATCACCTTCTCCAATTCCAGAAGCAATTAAAGCAAGTAAAATTGCATCTGTTCCCGAAGCAACTCCTATAGCATATTTAACTCCACAATATTTTGCCACCTCCTCTTCTAATTCCTTTACCTGTTTTCCAAGAATAAAAGAGGTGCTTTCTATTACTTCTTTAATTGCTTTATCTATTTCTTTCTTTATCGTTTGATACTGCCTTTTTAAATCACAGAATTGTATCATTTTTCTACCTCTTTCATTCTGATTTCTCTAATTTTTTTATAACTTCATATTTAATTTCTTCGGCAACTTTTATTGAATTCTCTATATCTTCTTCTGTGTACTCAACATCGTATCCAACAGGATATCTTGTTTCAATATAATAATTGGTTATTCCTTCTATTTCAGATAAGAATCTCTCAAAAGAATTATCAATCTTTATCACATCTTTCAGAAGTTTTACAAGGTCATGGATTTTCTTCAATTCCCATCCACTATTTATTAAAAATGCTTTTAAATATTTTTCTATTGCCTGATGGATAAAAAAAGCAACATCTTCAAGTGGTCTTTTATAAGAGAATAAAAATTTGGCTTCCTCTAAATCCTTATCTGCTTTTGAAATCCAATTTTTAATCTCTTCTTTCATACAAAACTCTTCCATCCTTCAGAATTTTTAAAATAAAACTATTACCTTCTGAAATTTTCCTCTTTACCTCATCCGGTCTGTATATCAATACATCTATCGGAACCTCCCCATTTTCTTCACTTATAATCCTTCTTACATTTCTCAACTCTTCAGATCTTTTTCCTTTAAAATCTTTAACTATAAATATATCAACATCCGTATCTTTCTCTGATCTCTTCCAGGCACACGATCCAAATAGGACTACCTTTTCAGGGTTTAATTTAGTAACTATCTTCTCTACAATTTTTCTTATAATAGAATCCCTAACCATTTTGTTCAATTTTTGAACATTTTAGTTATTTTAGTTGATTTTGTCAAGATAACCCCTATAAAAATCTTTTTCCTATTTCAATAACAAACTTTACTTTTTCAATGCATTTAACAGCATCTTTTACGGTGTATTCTTCTGTCGGAATAAAATCAACATCTCCATAAAATGAGAGTTCTCTCTCCTTCCTTAACTCCTTTGAAATTTTTACCAGTTTTCTAATTTCTCTTAAAGATATATCTTTAAATCTCTCCCTGTATTCGATAAGCAATCCTCCCACATCATGAATTTTCGGTGGTTCAATACCACGAATTCTTAAAATTCCCTTCAGGACAAGTTCAACTATCTCCTGAGACTCCCTTATAACGTCTGAATAATCTCTGTTTTTCAAAAGAACCTCTAAAGTATCAAATCTTGCTATTGCCTTTCTTATATAACTTTTTCCAAGTTCAGCAAATGTCATAACTCCATATCAGGGTTTAAAACCCAGTACCAGTAACTCTCCTTCTCAATTCTCTTTGCACCGGACTTTTCCAATCTCTTTTTCAAATCCAAAATCTTATTTTTAAAAAAATCATTCCTATCAAAAAGTATAATGCTATTCTCAACCATATCAAGAAATAGAGGACTACCAAGTTCAACCTCTTCTTTTGTTTTTATAATTGGAGATAAATATGTATAAATCCCTTTCTTTTCAAGTTGCCTTAGATACCAATCAATCTTATTCTCCACCTTTTCAAACTCTCTCACCCTTTTCATCCTTCCTCTTGGAAGTTTCTCTGCTACAATTAATAAATCAATATCTGAATCATAACTCGGACACCCTCTTGCCAGAGAACCAAATATCACAACAGAAATTAATCTATCTTTATAGTATTTTTTAATTTCTTTTAAAATTACCTTTCCAATCTTTTCAAACTCTTCCCTTAACATTGTTCAATTTTTGAACATTTTAGTTTTGAGACTTTACTTACAATATCTCCTTAATAAATTTCTTATTTCTCTATACACCCTTAAACTTTCCATCTCATCAGAAATTTTCTCTGCCCATTTTAAAAGATAGTTTCTATCAAGTTTCCTAGAATGTCTTATTACAATACTTTCGGCATCTGCTATATCTTTTGGTCTTCCTGAAATGATCTTTAACAATATCAGATCCTCAGGGGTTGGAAATCTTGCATTAACACCATGAACTTTTAAAATCCTGCTTCTTGCAATTGCTTTTCTTTCCAGTTCTATGGAAGATATTATAAAATCAATATTGTAATCATTATACTCAATCTGAAAGGTACCTGTTCTTTTAATCCTCTCCTTACATTCTTTTATATCTACTTCAAATCCCTGTTTTTTTAATTTTTTCAAAAGTTCTATTGCCTCACTTTTTCTAACCATGATATCAATATCTATATCCACTGTTGCCCGGGGTTCTCCCAGAATACCTGCTGCAAAACCACCAATTATCATATATGGAACTCCCTCTTCATTCAAAAATTTTACTATTTTCTTATATACCTTTATTAAACTCATTCCTTATAAGCAACTTGAAACTGACAGGATCATCTTTTATTCCTTTTTTAAAATCAAAAAACTTTAGAATCTCTTTTTGAATTTTTGCTGCTTTTAAAAAACTTAAATTCTTCAATCTCTTTATTTTTCTCTCTAAAAACCACTTAAATCTATCTCTATCAAATTTTTTATTCATGATTTTGATAACAAAAGTTCTGCTAAATATGAGTCATCCTGACCGGTGATGCCAGTAATTAATGCTTTTTTCATTTTTTCTTCTTAAAAATCTTATTGCAAATCTCAACAATAAAAGTAGCATCCTCTATTGCTTCTTTCGCATCCTCATAATCAAACTCTTCTTCTGGCACAAAATATTCCTCTCCATAAAAAGCAAGTTCCCTTTCCCTTCTTAATCTTTTGGAAATTTCACAGATTCTTCTCAGATTTTTCTTAATTTCTTCTGGCATTTTATTCAAATTACTCTTAATGACTCCTGAAACATCATGCCATTTTGGTGCCTCGATTCCAAAATACCTGAGAATACCTTTCAGAGCAAGTTCCACTATTTCCTGTGACTCTCTTATTACATCCGGATAATCTTTTAATTTCAAATATTCCGGTAATACTTTTAATCTCTTATTCGCTCTATCAATATAACTTTTTGCAAGAATATCACTCTTCATATTTCAAATATCTCTCCTGGCTTTAAATCCGGTTTTAAATCCCAGTACCATCTTCTTCCAATAGTAACTCTCTTTGATCCCATCTTATGTAATTTTCTTTTCAACTTCAAAAGTTCCTTTTTAAAAAAATTACCTTTATCATATACTATTTCTGATCTTACTGTCATATCAAGAAGTAGTGATTGAAAATTTCTAAATGAATCTTTCAATTTTATAACAGGATTAACTCTATCAACAAACTCTTTTAATTCTTTATCAGTTACATTTTCAAAAAACTGTGTAAACTCCTTTATCCTCATAGGATGAGTCCTTAATCCCTTCTCCAGAACAATAAAAACATCTATATCACTAC
>Ga0180300_10000604_pt1 | contig 15944 bp, 19 predicted proteins | sample GuaBasSediGuay15_FD_121798 | JGI IMG/M metagenome (GOLD analysis project Ga0180300, IMG submission 121798) | Subseafloor sediment microbial communities from Guaymas Basin, Gulf of California, Mexico - Guay15, Core 4569-2, 21-24 cm | ecosystem: Environmental > Aquatic > Marine > Hydrothermal... | reverse complement strand
CGAAGCCGCATGGATGCGGATGAGAGCGAAGCTGAAGCAGGACGCTGAACCTTCGCGTGGGTCGTTTTGTGGATGTGAACGAGGAAGAAAGCGAGTGCCAGCTGTGTGAGCGTGGCTTGCCAGAATCTATCCCTACCTTTGCCATTGTTGAGTTGTCTACAGCGGCTGTTGTTGCTACATCATTACCAAAACCTACCATGGCTGTACTAAGGATGGGGGATCTGTCTGAGCATATCGAGTTTGTGTGATTTTTGTCGTTTTTCCTAAAATCAAGGCAAAGACAGACGATAATTACTATGAAGTGAGCCACATGGAGGTGGGTGCGTTGGATTTGGAGCGTATTAGTGCGGACCGAGCCCACATGGATGTGGTGAAATTTGCTGAGGAGACGCTTCACGTCGATGCGGTTCGACATGAGGAAGGTCCTCCCGTCGATGGGGAACGAGGCGAGGAAAAAGATGTGGCACAGGATATGGATCGTATTGTTGACGAGCTTGAGCGCAAGCTTCGGAAGCTCGTGGAGCTCTTCAGAGGTGAAGCCGAGTTCAGCATTGATAAGGAACTCGACAAGATCATAGTGAAGATTAAAGATAGGGAAAGCGGTGAGATCATACGCCAGATCCCCCCTGAAGTGGCGATCAGGATTGCCAAGAGTATAAACGAGCTCGTTGGCCTTCTTTTCGATGAAAAGGGCTGAGATGGGGAGAAGGTGATTTAGGTGGCTTACCAAGATCTGTTAAGAATAACTGGCTCTCCAGGTGGCGTAGGGGAGACACAGTTTCTCGGTTTGAGTGGAATCGATACCGGTGCAATAATAGATGCCATCATGCAAGCCAAGAGTGCCCCACTGGAGCGCCTTCAAATTCAACAGGAAAAGCTTCAACTCCAGCAAAAGTTGTGGCAGGAGATAGACGATAGGCTCGAATCTTTCAGGGATAGCATCTTCTCTATGAAGCTCACTTCTGCTTATTACCAGTATACCGCCACCAGCTCGGATGAAAACAGCCTGCAGGTCAGCGCGAGCGCGGATGCGACTGCGGGGACATTCTACGTCAAGGTAGAACAACTGGCATCCAGAACTGTGTATCGAAGCGGAGAAACGTTTGGGAACGTGCCTCCTTCTACCACGCAGTTTTCTGATCTCGATACGCGTGTAACGCCTCAAGCTGGCACATTCACCATCAACGGAGTGGAGATAGTCGTCAACGATACCGACACCATCGACGATATCATCAACAAGATCAATACTTCAGATGCGGGAGTGACTGCAAGCTATGACAGCGGAACGGGTAAAGTGTCCATCACCAGTGCCAGCGAGTTTACCCTCGGATCTCCCACCGATACCAGCAATCTTTTGGAGGTGTTCAACCTTTCCAGTGCACCCATTTATTGGAACGCGGATTCGTCCGTATACCAGGTTGACAGTACGGCACACTTGGGGGCGATCTCGACAAGCAAGACACTTTCAGAACTCGCGAGCATCGATGGTGTAACGTTTACGGATGGTACGATTACTGTTAACGGGACCACCGTTTCGGTGAGTTCTACAGATACTCTCGAACAAGTGTTGGAAAGGATCAAATCTGAAACAGGAGTGACGACCTATTACGACGAGAACGGGGACAAGTTGATCATGGTCAATAACACGGCGGGAAGTCAGGGTATTTCTTTTGACGATGGTGGAACAGGATTCTTCAAAATTGCGGGTTGGTTGGATGATGCTACGGGAAGCGAGATCACCCAAAAAGATCCTGGAAACAGCTCAAAGGTGTTGGTTAGTTACGATGGAACGGACAGCACCGCCGTGACTTATTACGCCAACGGCAACAGCCTCACGGTTAACGGCGTCACTTTGAATCTCAAAGCGGTGACTTCTGACTACGTCACGGTGAATGTTGATCTCGATGTTGATTCGGTGGTGGAGAACATAACCAACTTTATAGAAGCCTACAATGACACGATGGAGTACCTTTATGGCAAATTGAACGAAGAACCGGTGGAGGATAAAGAATGGGGCGAAATGACGGAAGAAGAAAAGATGCAGGGTTTGCTAAAAGATGACAGTTCACTCAGAAAGATCTTCGAAGACCTTCGTGGGTGGATCACCTCCATGATAGAGGGTGTTGGTCTTTACGACACGTTGATGGACGTCGGGATCTCGACCAGCACGGACATAGGTGGCGGATACGAGAACATGATGAAGGGACATCTTGAGGTCAACGAAGACACGCTCAGAAGCGCGGTTAGGGAGCATCTTCAGGACGTGGCGAAGCTCTTCACCGCTACCGAATCAAACGACGGAGCCGATGGACTGGTAACCACCCTTGACTCGATGCTCTACGAGTACACCAAGTTCGGTGGCTACCTTGACAACGTTGCGGGCATCAATGGTAGGCTTCAACGTGAACTCACACTGGTTTCAGAGCGTGTGGTGGAAATGGCTCAGCGACTTCAAAAAGAGTATGAGACACTCTATAGAAAGTTTACAGCCATGGAACAAGCGGTGAGTTACTTCAACGCACAATCCGCATGGCTGGCGCAAACCCTCAGCAACCAGACCCGTTAATCTTTCGTTTCTTTCCAAAGCACGATGGCACTGTAAAGGAAGAAAAGGCTTGTGAAAACCAGCGACACCATTCCCATGGTGATAAAGATGGAATCATGGGCGAAGGGTTGATCGCTCAAAAATTCCACTCCTATCCATTCGAATCCACTCCTCAGTATCTTCACCAGCTGTATCAACAGTGAGGCACCAGCGTTGCATGTCGCGAAGGAATAAAACGTGAACGAAAACCGCTTCGTTTGCTTCATGAAAGCTCCAAACTGGAAAAATAAGCCGGAGAGGCCAAGAAAGATCACCGCCCCCAACGCCCATTTTGCCTGGTAAACACTTACCTCGAAGACGTTTCTAAGTACTGGAGACAGAACATTTATGACGGCGTACACCGCCACCCCCATGAGACCCAGTAGAAAGACGATTTCGCCCAAAATCAGGTGTAAAGATGAAACGAGGGAGCCATTCTCTCGCTCCCTCTCATTCGTTGTTCGTCTTCTTGCCATTTCCATTGGATTTCGAACCAACTTTCTTGGTATTTGATTTTCGGTTGTCTGTCACGTAGAAGCCCGATCCTCGAAAAACGACGCCCACGTTACCGATGGTCTTGAGAAGCTTACCGCCGCAGTGCGGGCAGTATTTCAAGGGTTCGTCTGACATCTTTTGAAGGACTTCCACTTCCCTTTCACACACGGTGCACACGTACTTGTAGATGGGCATCGCTGTCACCTCCGCTCCCTTCAAAGTCCCTGTATGAGTTCCTTCACGAAGTTTGGCAACGCGAACGCCGCAATATGGACTTCAGAATTATAATACCTCAAATCTTTCTGGAACTTTTCCACCCTTTTCGAGTCGAAATCTTTCACTGGGTCGATACCTTTGGAGGCGAAGGTATAGGACCAGCATCCCGACGGGTAGGTACTCATAAAGCCAAGGTATAGTTTGGTAACAGGGAACGTCTTTTTTATCCTCTTATAGGCGAGCTTCACCCACCCCGGGTCGAGCACTGGGCTCTCCGTTTCTGCGGAAAAGACCCCGTTTTCCGTCAAAGCGTCATAACAGGATCTGTAGAACTTCTCTGTGAAGAGATGGCCACCCTCTCCTGCCGTTGGATCTGTGGAGTCCACGATAATCACATCGAAGGCATTCTTAAAATGGTTTACAAATTCCACGCCGTTTTCATTGACGATCTTCGCTCTCGGGTTGTCGAATTCCACCGCGCTTTTCAAGTACTTACGTGCAGCCTCGATCACTTTGAAATCTATCTCACACAGAATAGCTTCCTCTACTGTACCGTGTTTCAAAACCTCTCTCAGCGATCCCCCGTCTCCACCGCCGATGATCAACACGCGCTTTGGATTGGGATGGAGAAACATTGGAACGTGGACAAGCATCTCATGGTACATGAATTCGTCCATCTCCGTGGTCATGGTAATACCGTCGAGAGCAAAGACCCTGCCATACCTATAGGTGTCGAATATGTCTATACGTTGGTATTGCGTCTTTTCTGTGTGCAGGAAGCGCTTGACCAGCATGAAATGACCCGAAGTGTTGCCTGTAAAGAATTCTTTAAACCAGATATGAGAGCTCTGATCGAGATCGTTTGTTGTGCTCATATCATATCACCCCGCTACTGGCGCGAACTTATGTGGGGAGGATTCGGGTATCCCAATTTCTTGGTAGACACCCCTCAAATGTTCCGCTACCGATGTTCGTCTCGCGCCGAGCTCTTCTTTCAGATATTCGAAGGCCTTCCACGGGTCCACCTCGTCTCCACAAGTGAAGAGGTCCACCGCAGCGTATCCGTATTCCGGCCACGTGTGTATAGTGAGGTGCGATTCCGATATCACGATTACCCCGCTGACACCGTAAGGAGCGAATTTGTGGAATGTCGAGTTTACTATCGCGGCGCCCGCTTTCAGCGCTGCTTGATTCATATGTTTCTCGATTTGGACCACATTGTCGAGAATGTCCGGTTTACAATCGTAGAATTCCGCTATCAAGTGCCTGCCAAGTGCCTTCATTTCACATCCCTCCCCACGTGTGATTTTCTTAGTCTATTTCTATCCAAAGAATCACCGCTTTCTTTTTCTTATCGGGATTCCGAACCTTATGCTTCTTATCCGCCTTGTAGTAAAAACAGTCACCCGCTTCCAGTTTGTGCTTGGTATCGTCGAGCCATAACTCGATTTTCCCCTCGATTACGAAGCCGAATTCTTCTCCTTCGTGGTATCCCTCTTCTTCTGTTTCAGCCTCTGGTTCTAACACAACGTAAAGGGGATCTATCTTCTTGGTTTCCACGTCGGTCATCAATATCTGCGAGTGCACACCCTCTGGCTCGTCGTATATGGGTACTCGTTCTTCCTTCTTGAAGATCACCTTCTCTTCCTTGAAGTCCGAGAAGAATCTTCTTAGATCGCTTCCAAGCGCGCGCAATATCTTTTCCAGCGTATCGAGTGATGGTGATGTCTTGTTCGTTTCGAGTTGTGATATGAAACTTCTCGTTACGTCAGCTCGCGTAGCAAGTTCTTCCTGAGTCAGTCCCCGCGACAGGCGGAGACGGCGTAACTTTTCCCCCAGTTGCATTTACTCACCACCGCTTTGTTTTTAAGACCTATTTGTTCAGTAAAAGTTTACCAACCTAAAAGCACTGTGGATAATAATTACCATTTCTTTCAAGTCCCTGGATAGGTTGGTCATGGAGCGAATAATCCACAGTTAATGTTTTTTATACTTAACAAACATGAGGAGTTTCATAGGCATTATACCCCCCCACCCCCACCATGTCAATCCGTGAGTTTAGTTGTTGAATTTTCGATACAGAGACTTAACCTATGGTGTCTACTGCATATTATTGCATGCAAAAAAACGCAATATGTGCAATAATATGCACGTAATCTTTCTCATCGAAGAGCTTACAGATCAGCTTTTCTGCACGAAGAAGAGTGTGGCACGATGTTGCTATATACTACAATGAAGGGGGTGTATTCATGAATTACAAATCCAAGTTGTCAAAACTGGCCGAAGGTATCACATCTTCTATCATTCGGGAGCTTCTAAAATTTGCCTCCGAACCAGGATTTATCTCATTTGGTGGGGGCGTTCCCGATCCTGAAACCTTTCCAAGAAAAGAGCTGGCTGAAATAGCGAAGGAAGTGATTGAAAAAGAGTACAGATTCTCTTTACAATATGGGACCACGGAAGGCGATCCTCTTCTTAAGGCGCAGTATATCAGGTACCTCGAAAGGTGGGAAGGGTTGAAGGGGCTGACCGAAAACAATTTGTTGATCACCGTGGGATCGCAACAAGCTCTCGACCTGATTGCGAGGACCTTTCTCGATGAAGGAAGCATCGTGGCACTAAGTCTTCCTGCCTACTTGGGGGCTGTTTCGGCCTTCAAGATGAGAAATCCCAGATTTCTCACGGTTCCACTTTCTGAGGATGGAATGGAAACGGAGATTCTTGAGAAGAAGTTAGAATCGCTCTCCAGTGAAGAACTCCAAAGGTTCAAATTCGTTTACACTGTTCCCAACTTCCACAACCCTGCAGGTGTGACCCTCTCGTTGGAGAGAAGAAAACACCTTCTCGAGCTGGCAGAGCGCTTCGACTTCTTCATCGTCGAAGACGATCCTTACGGTGCTCTCCGCTTCGAGGGTGAACACGTGCCATCCATCTTCAAACTTGGCGGCATGGACAGGGTGGTTCTACTCAACACCTTCAGCAAAGTGCTGAGCCCGGGTTTGAGGATAGGTTTGGTGATCGCTCACGAATCGGTGATTTCGAGGTTGGTACGGGTAAAACAAGGTGTGGATCTATGTTCGCCCAGCTTGACTCAGAGGATCGCTGCACGCTATATGGAACGCTACGATATGCTCGCGAAGCTCAAAGAGACGCTCGAAATCTACCGCGAAAAGAAAGACGTCATGATGAAAGCCTTCGAAAGGCATTTATCTGATATCGGTGCACGCTGGACAAGACCAAAGGGGGGGCTTTTCAGTTGGATTGTCTTGCCCGAGGATTTCGACACCTTAGAGATGCTGGAAATTGGGAAAGAACACAAGATCCTCTGGATCCCGGGTTCAGCGTTCCATGTTGATGGGAGCGGTCAGAACACCATGAGAGTTTCTTACTGCCTTCCTTCAAAGGAAGAGATTGGAGAGGGAGTTGAACGAATGCGGCGAGCAATGGAAGCGTATAAGAAGGCGAAGGTCCCTTCGAGGTGAGAGTGTGTACAGAATATTGGTCATAAATCCAGGTTCGACATCCACCAAGGTCGCCATATTTGAAGACGAGAAAAGTATCTGTGAAGAGAAGCTCTCTCATAAGGTAGAAGAACTGGACGGGTTCGAAAGAATTACAGATCAAGAACCCATGAGGCGAGCTGCTGTGGAGGAGTTCTTGCGATCTCATGGATACAGCGTGAGAGATTTCAACGCTATCGGTGCACGTGGTGGCATTCTCGAGCCGATCCCTGGCGGAACTTACAAAGTAGATGAATACATGGTGGAGTATCTCTTGCATCGAGCTCCAGTGGAACATGCTTCCAACCTCGCAGCGATCATCGGATATAAACTGGGCAAACCATACGGCATTCCATGTTTTGTCACGGATCCTATCTCAGTGGACGAAATGTGGGACGAAGCGAGGTTCTCAGGTATTCCGGACATAGAAAGAAAGAGCTACTCCCATGCGCTCAATACCAAAGCCGTGGCTCGGAAGGTCGCCGTGGAGCTGGGTCAACCGTATGAGAAGTCGAAGATGGTGATCGTGCATTTGGGAGGGGGTATTTCGGTTAGTGCACATTTCAACGGGCGTATGGTGGACGTCAACAACGCTAACGATGAGGGCCCGTTCAGCCCTGAAAGAACTGGTGAACTGCCAGTAGGCGATGTGGTGAAAATAGCGTACTCGAGAAAGTACTCAGCAAGAGAGTTAAGAAGGAGGTTTGTGGGTAAGGGTGGACTCGTGGCGTACCTGGGAACCAACGATCTACGCGAAGCTTTAAGCATAGCAGAACGTTCCGAAAAGGCCCGACTGGTTTTGGAAGCCATGGCCTATCAGATCGCTAAAGAAATCGGAGGTATGTGCGCCGTATTGGGAACTAACCCCGATGCCATCGTTATAACGGGTGGAATGGCTCATAGTCAGCGTTTCGTTCAAATGATTACACAGTACGTTTCAAAGTTCGGTTTGGTTGCGGTGGTGCCGGGAGAATTCGAGATGGAGGCCTTGGCTCTCGGTGCGTTGAGGGTACTTAAAGAGGAAGAGGAAGCGAAAGATTACAAAAGGGCAGTGCAAGGGAGGGAGACGGAAGGATGAGGAGACTCGGTGAGCTCTTCGATGTTGTACGTTCTTCTGGGAAACCCGTCAAGATTGCCGTGGTAGCGGGACATGACGAGAACGTCTTGAAATCCGTTGCAGAAGCACAGAGTATGGGTATCGCCGAGTCTATCCTCTATGGGGACACCAAAGAGACAGAGAAACTGGCAGAGGCGTTGGGCGTGGATCTGAGCGAACTGCGGCTGATCCACGCCCCTGACCCTCTTGAAGCGGCGAGGATGGCAGTAGAGACGATTTCTAAAGGAGAAGCGGATCTTCTCATGAAGGGGAAAATCAAGACGGGCGAGCTAATGTCTCTCGTCCTCCAAAAGGAGTATGGACTCAGAACTGGAAGGACTCTCTCCATGGTAAGCGTTTTCGAGATACCGTCTTATCCCAAGCTCTTGATCGTCTCTGACGCAGGGATGATCATCTCTCCAGACCTTCAGCAGAAGGTGGACATGATCGAAAACACGGTGAGAGTGGCTCAGATACTTGGTATCGATACCCCAAAGGTCGCGATCATTGGGGCGGTCGAAGTGGTGAATCCCAAGATGCCCGTAACGTTGGACGCCGCCGCGCTGGCGAAGATGTCGGATCGTCACCAGCTCAAACATTGCGTTGTAGACGGCCCCTTCGCTCTCGACAATGCAGTCAGCAGAGAAGCAGCGCTTCATAAGGGTATAGAAAGTCCTGTTGCGGGTGATGCCGATGTGTTGATCATGCCGGACATAGAAGCGGGCAACGTTTTCTATAAGGCAATGGTCTTCCTCGCTAACGCCAAAGTGGCAAGCTCCATTGTGGGGGCTCGAGTACCCGTTGTTCTCACATCCAGAGCTGACAATGATGAGACGAAACTCCTTTCCATTGCGCTGAGCGCGTTGATAGCGCTGAAGGGGTGAACGTAGTCCGAGAGTTTCGTGTCATCGTTTTACGCTTTTAAAAAGCACGAGAGGTGATAAGGTGTTTCATATACTCGTAATCAATCCAGGGTCTACTTCGACGAAGGTAGCAATTTTTGAAAACGATGAGATGGTCAAGGTACAAAAGCTCTACCACCCAGTCGATGAGCTTAAAGCGTTTCGCCACGTGGTTGATCAATTGGAGTTTCGCGAGTGTGTGGTGAGGGATTTTGTCGAATCTTCTGGATACAAACTGACCTCATTTTCTGCCTTTGTGGGTCGTGGGGGGTTGGTGGATCCCATCCCCGGGGGTACTTATCTTGTTGATGAACTCATGATCGAAACTTTGAAAACAGCGAAGAATGGGGAACACGCCTCGAATTTGGGTGCTCTCATTGCCTACGATTTGGCTTCCGAAGTCGGTGCACTGGCCTACATAGTTGATCCCGTGGTCGTTGATGAGATGGAAGAGATCGCTCGTTTTTCTGGTCACCCTGACTTTCAGCGAAAGTCCATCTTTCACGCTCTCAACCAGAAGGCTGTGGCCAGAGAGGTGGCTAGGTCCATGGGAAGAGGGTACGAAGAGATGAATATGGTCATAGTTCACATGGGAGGGGGCATATCTGTAGCCGCACATCACAAGGGAAAAGTGATCGACGTCAACAACGCTTTAGATGGAGACGGTCCTTTCACGCCGGAACGTAGCGGTACCTTGCCATTGACTCAGCTCATCGATTTATGTTTCAGTGGCGAGTATACCTATGAAGAGATGAGGAAGCGTATAGTTGGAAGGGGAGGCTTGGTGGCGTATTTGGGAACCAACGATGCGATGGAAGTTCAAAGGAGAATCGAGCGCGGAGATGAGTATGCGAAACGGGTGTACAGGGCCATGGTTTATCAGATAGTCAAGTGGATAGGTAGAATGGCGGTGGCTTTGAGAGGCGATGTAGACGTGATCGTTCTGACAGGAGGCTTGGCTCATGATGAAAAGTTTCTGGTGCCCTGGATTCGGGAAAGAGTGAGTTTCATCGCACCTGTAAAAGTGTACCCTGGAGGTGATGAAGAAAGGGCTCTCGCTTTAGCGGTGCTCAGGGTACTCAAGGGAGAGGAAGCCGTCAAAGACTATTCCGAAACGGTACGAAAACGCGCGGTGGAGGTACCATGATACATATACTGACGGGTCCTTTCGGTAGTGGAAAGACGGAATTGGCCATCAACCTCGCACTTCACTTGAAAAATGCTGAAGAAGATGTGAGTCTTGTGGATCTCGACGTCATCACACCTTACTTCAGAATACGCGATGTAGCTGACTTTCTGAGTGAGAAGGGTATAGACGTAGTAACGGTAAAGCGTGAGTTGAGGCACGTGGATCTTCCTATACTTCCGCAACGACTGGTAGAACTTTTCACACAAAGGGAACGTCACGTTGTGGTGGATCTGGGTGGCGACGACGATGGTGCGAGAGTTATCAGCTCGCTTAAACCTTTGTTAGATGGCCGTCAGGTGCGGGCATATTTTGTGGTGAACGTTTTCAGACCATTCAATGAAACTGTGGAAGAGATATGTCAGAACATCGGGAGGCTCTCTTCCAGATCGAGGCTACGATTCAATGCCCTTGTCAACAACGCCAACCTGGGGGATCAAAGTACCGAGGAAATCGTCGCATTGGGGGAAAGGATGGTATCGGAAGTTTCCAAGGTCACGGAGCTTCCCGTTCAATGGACAGTTTTGAGTGAGGAGCTTGCGGAACGGCTTAATTTCTCGGCTTTTAAATATCCGGTTTTCGTCATAAAGAGATTCATGCGAGTGTCGTGGGAGGACAGGAGGTGAAACTGTGGCGAAAGTACAAGGGTACATCGAAATCGATTCAGAGAGGTGCAAGGGTTGTGGTCTTTGTATTAACGCGTGCCCAGTAAAGGCGATCGAGTTCTCGTCAGAGTTCAACTCGAAAGGATATCACCCCGCTAAGTACAAAGGTGAGGGTTGTATAGCGTGCGGTTTCTGCTACTTGAGTTGCCCTGATGTTTGCATAACCGTCTTCCATGGAGCCCGAAGAAAGACACCTGTCGGTGTGTGAGGGGGACAACGATGAAGACGGAAAAGTTGATGATGAAAGGTAACGAAGCCATAGCGGAAGCCGCAATAAGGGCGGGGTGTAGGCTTTATTTTGGGTATCCCATCACGCCTCAAAGCGAGATCGCTGAATACATGTCGAGAAGACTCCCCGAGGTTGATGGGACCTTTCTCCAGACGGAGAGCGAAGTGGCAACTGTTAACATGGTCTACGGGGCGGCATCCACCGGAAAACGCGTGATGACTTCCACATCTTCTCCTGGATTCAGTCTTATGCAGGAAGGCGTCTCTTACATAGCTGGTGCTGAATTGCCCTGCGTCTTCGTCAACGTTGTCCGAGGAGGTCCTGGTTTAGGAGATATCCAACCTGCTCAAAGTGATTATTTTCAAGCAACAAAAGGAGGAGGACATGGAGATTACAAACTCCTCGTATTGGCTCCTTCGACCATTCAAGAAGCTGTGGAATTGACACAGTTGGCTTTCGATCTTGCAGATAAGTACAGAAATCCAGCTCTCATACTGGCTGATGGAATGATAGGCCAAATGATGGAGCCCGTGGAGCTTCCACCCATGAGGGATCTCTCCACTTTGCCGGATCACTCAGACTGGGCATTGACTGGTGCTAATGAAAGGGAACCTCATAAGGTCACTTCTTTTAACATCGATCCTTACGGGTTGGAAGAGATGAACAAACGTTATCAGGAAAAGTACACCCGTGCAGTGCGTGAGGAGCAGCGTTGGGAGGAATACAAAACGGACAACGCAGAGTATCTATTGGTGGGCTACGGTACTGTAGGGCGAATACTCAAAAGCGTGGTAGACAAATTGGCGGAGGAAGGTATCGCTACGGGAGTGTTCAGACCCATCTCCCTCTGGCCCTTTCCGTATACGAGGTTGAGAGAGCTCGCCGAGGCGGTGAAATTCGTCTTCACCGTGGAAATGAGTAGTGGCCAGATGGTAGAAGATGTGCGTCTCGGTGTAGAAGGAAGGGTACCTGTGCATTTTTACGGACGAATGGGCGGAGTTGTCCCCACACCCGATGAAATCTGCTCTGCGTTCAAGAAGCTCCTTTGAGGAGGCGGTAAAGTGGAAACCAAGATAGCATTTGGTGGACCGAAATCACTCAGCGGAAAAGAGTTCACGTACTGTCCTGGGTGCCATCATGGGATCGTTCATCGTTTGATTGCAGAGATTATAGACGAGCTGGGTATACAGGGGAAGACCATAATGGTGGCTCCTGTGGGCTGTTCTGTCTTCGCTTATGAATTCTTCGATGTGGACGGAACGGTGGCGCCTCACGGCCGCGCTCTCGCCGTTGCTACTGGCATGAAGAGAGCCTTGCCAGATCGGGTGGTCTTCACCTATCAAGGTGATGGTGATCTAGCGGCTATAGGAACAGCCGAAACCGTTCACGCAGCCAATCGTGGTGAAAAGCTAACCACGATCTTTATAAACAATGCAGTCTACGGCATGACGGGCGGTCAAATGGCTCCCACCACTCTCTTAGGTCAGAAAACCACCACCACCCCTTACGGGCGACGAGCGAAAAACGATGGATATCCCGTTCACATCTCTGAGATGTTGAGCACTATGGTAGGGGTGGCTTATCTCGAGCGTGTCACAGTTAGCACACCTCAAGATATTCGAAATGCCAAGAAAGCGATAAGAAAAGCGTTTCTCGCCCAGATCAAGAACATTGGCTTTGGATTGGTAGAAGTCCTCAGCACTTGTCCCACCAATTGGGGCATGAGTCCGGTGGAAGCACAGCGTTGGCTTTTGGAGAACATGACGAAGGAATTTCCATTGAAAGTTTTCGTGGACAAGGTGGGGGATTGACCATGAGCTACCATGGTATAGTGATCGCAGGTTTCGGTGGGCAAGGAGTAATGCTTATGGGCCAGATCATTGCCGCTGCAGCGGTGATCGATGGTAAGAATTCTACCTGGCTTCCTTCGTACGGTCCCGAAATGAGGGGTGGCACCGCTAACTGTACAGTGGTGGTGGATGAAAAGCCCGTGGCATCACCGGTCATCGATACCCCTACAGAAGTGGTTGCCATGAACTATCCATCGATGGTAAAATTTGGCAAAAAGCTGAAGAGTGGAGGATTCCTCTTTGTGAATGCATCTGTAGTGGACCAGAAAATGGACCGTGGAGATGTGAAAATCATAGAGATACCTGTGAACGATATCGCAGACAAGATAGGTAGTGGAAAGGTGGCCAACATGGTCATGCTGGGAGCTTTCGTGGAGTTGACCAAAGTTGCGAGTTTTGAAGCAGTAGAAGAAGCCCTGCGCTACAAGCTCAGCGGCTCCAAATCAGCCTTGTTACCTCTCAACCTCGAAGCGATAAAAAAGGGAGCAGAATACGCCAGAGGGAGGTGAAGCCACCTTTCACGGAGGTGGCATATCTGTGAGCCTGTACAAAAACGCGCTGAAACAATTCAAGAAAGCTGCAGAGTTGATGAACCTCGACCCGGGGCTTCAGGAAATCCTCTCGTATCCCAAACGCGAGCTTACGGTGAACTTTCCAGTGAAGATGGATAACGGAGAGATCCGAGTCTTCACGGGTTATAGAGTCCAACACAATCTTTCTAGAGGTCCTGCCAAGGGTGGTATTCGCTACCATCCAGACGTCACTCTCGACGAAGTGAAAGCTTTGGCTTTTTTGATGACCTGGAAGTGTGCGGTGGTCAACATTCCTTATGGTGGTGCAAAGGGTGGTGTGAAGGTTGACCCCTCACAGCTTTCGGAAGACGAGTTGGAAAGATTGAGTAGGAGATACTTTTCGGAGATACAGATCGTCGTTGGACCGGATGAAGATATCCCTGCGCCGGATGTTAACACCAATCCAAGGGTCATGGCCTGGTATATGGACACCTACAGTATGGATGTGGGGCACACGGTGCTGAGCGTGGTCACCGGCAAACCGTTGGATGTTGGCGGGTCTGCAGGAAGATTGGAAGCCACTGGACGGGGTGTGAGAGTAGCCACGGAAGAAGCAGCTCATTATCTAGGCTTGGACGCAAGAAAGATGACGGTGGCGATCCAGGGCTTTGGAAACGTGGGTTCTCACGCTGCCTTGCTCATTGGCAAAGAGCTGGGGAGCAGAGTGGTAGCGGTGAGCGATGTTAACGGTGGAATTTACAACCCCGAAGGATTGAACATAGAGGATCTCATCGCTTATCGTGATTCCAATGGTGGAACGATAAAGGGTTATCCTAAGGGTGAGCCCATTTCCAACGCTGAACTGTTAGCGTTGAGCGTGGATGTCCTCATCCCCGCTGCCTTGGAGAATGTGATCACCGAAGAGAACGCCGAAGATGTCAAAGCCAAACTCGTTGTAGAAGGTGCCAATGGTCCTACCACGCCAGAAGCGGACGGGATTTTACAAAAGAAGGGTATACTCGTTGTACCAGACATCCTGGCCAACGCTGGCGGTGTGACGGTGTCATATTTTGAGTGGGTTCAGGGTTTGCAGTGGTACTTCTGGGAGATAGAAGATGTTCGAAAGGCACTCCACAAAGTCATGAGGAACGCTTTTGCCGATGTTATGAAGGCCCGAGCCCGTTTCAACTGTGACATGAGAACCGCCGCGTACATACTGGCTATCGAAAAGGTGGCGTTGGCCACACGGCTCAGGGGAATATACCCGTAAAATTCTCAAAGAGTGAGGTGTGGCTGGTGGACCTTTCCGTGGAGATCTGTGGACTCAAGTTCAAGAACCCTCTGCTTCCCGCTTCTGGGCCTCTCGTTGGAGACGCTGATAAACTTCTCTATCTTTACGAGCAAGGTGTGGGAGGACTGGTGACCAAGACTATCTCTACCAAAGCCGCCAAGGTTCCAAGACCGTGTATTTACGCTACGAAGGACTTCGTCATCAACGCCGAACTCTGGTCGGAGCACCCTCCCGAATTTTGGAAAGAGCACGTTTTTCCAAAACTCAAGGGATTGGACGTACCCATCATCGTCAGTCTTGGCTATACCGAATCTGATGTAGACACCCTCGTTCCCATGTTTGACAGTGACGCCGATGCTTTCGAGTTTTCTACTCACTATGTGGGAAAATCTCTCGATCCCATCATTGCGGTGGTAAAGACCGCACGCAAGCACACGAAGAAACCTATCTTTATGAAGCTGAGTCCCCACATGCCCGATCCGGTAGAATTCGCCAGAGTCGTTAAAGAGACCGGTGCCGATGGTGTGGTGGCTACCAATTCACTCGGTCCTGTTTATGTGGCCGACAAAAAAACAGGGAAGAGTCCCTTAGGAAGTGCTGGTGGCTACGGCTGGATATCTGGACCCGTGTTGAAGCCCATCTCGTTGGCCATAGTCAGAAAAATCGCAGAGGAAGTAGAGATACCTGTTATCGGAGTGGGAGGGATAGCTAAAGTCGAAGATGTGGTAGATTACTTGGAGGCTGGGGCCAACGCTGTGCAGATGTTGTCCGGAGCCCTGATCTTTGGGAAGCAGCTTTACGGAAAGATCGTTGCAGGATTGCCGCAAGCATTAGAGAGGAGGGGATATTCTACAGCTTCAGAAGCTATCAAACGCCCAGTTCCGATTCCCGCTAAATATCGACGCAACTTGCCCCGTGTGGATATGGAAAAGTGCACCCTCTGCAAACTCTGCGAGTACGTATGTTCTTACTTTGCCATCACTGTCACCGATACCGTTGTGGTGAATGAAGACGCGTGTTTCGGTTGCGGCTTGTGTCAATCGAGATGTCCCGTTTCAGCCATCGAGGGAGTGTTCTGATTGAAATACAGGCTCAGATGTATTACCTGTGAGAGAGAGTACGATCCCAACCCTTCCCTGTACACCTGTCCCCACTGTGGGGACAGGTTTGGTACATTAGAGGTAATATACGATTACGAAAGAGCGAGACTCGAAGTTTTCTCTCCGCATCATGCTCTTGGCATTGGTCAGTTCTTACCCCTTTTACCACTTTCACAGTTACCTGAACTCCCGTTGGTGGTAGGAAACACCCCTTTATTCAGATTGAAAAAGTTTGAGAGTCGCCACGGTCTCAAGAGGTTCTATTTGAAGGACGATGGAAGGAATCCAACAGCCAGTTACAAAGACCGTGCCACGTAT
>Ga0180300_10000603_pt1 | contig 15955 bp, 15 predicted proteins | sample GuaBasSediGuay15_FD_121798 | JGI IMG/M metagenome (GOLD analysis project Ga0180300, IMG submission 121798) | Subseafloor sediment microbial communities from Guaymas Basin, Gulf of California, Mexico - Guay15, Core 4569-2, 21-24 cm | ecosystem: Environmental > Aquatic > Marine > Hydrothermal... | reverse complement strand
GTGATATCAAACGTGACCATCAGTGACATCACGCCCGATTCGGCTGTCATCACCTGGACCACAGATGAGCCAGCCTACGGGCAGTTGCAGTACGGGACGGACACCGAATACGGATCGTTCACCGACCCGGACCCGACGCTGAAGACAGAGCACAGCGTCAGGCTGACCGGCCTCAGCTTCAAGACTGAGTACCACTTTAGGGTGAAGGCTACTGACGACGTGGGCAACGAGACCCTGTCTGAAGACTATACGTTTAGCACGCCGCTGCCTGTGTGGATTTACGTAGTGGCCGCTGTGGGCGGCCTGATAGCCCTCGCAGTTGTCCTGTCAATCGCTGTCACCGTTTTCCGACGGATGACAGGGCCGCGGTAACCGCCAGTGGACGGGCTCGCCCAGGTCAAACAAAGTAGAGACAGCGGGACTGCTTCAATTTCGCCCCGCCTGACCTCAGGGCCCGGACCTCGACCAGGGATTGCGCCTCGAGCTCGCCTAGACGTCTCCTATACCCTGGCGAACCATGTTCACCGCAATAGCAGCCAGCAGAAGGCTGGCAATCTTGCCTGCTGCCTGTAGTCCGCCCGTGCCCAGGAAACGGGCGATCCTGTTCGCCTGAGAAAAAACGGTCCAGGCCACCAGCAGGTTCAAGAGCAGGGCGACCACCACCGGGCCGGTACCGTGCTGCTCTATCAGTACAAGCAAGGTGGTCAGCGTTGCCGGCCCGGCTATCAAAGGAGTACCTATGGGCACAACCCCGACCACCTGTCCGGCGGCGCCCGTGCCACTCCCCGTCTCAATGAACTTGCCGGTGATTATGTCTTTGACGGATAAGACCAGGAGGATGATGCCACCGGCTATGAGGAAGTCCGAGGAGGCGATGTTGAGCACGGCGAATATGGACTTGCCGAGAGCCACGAACCCCAGGCCAAGCGCGAAAGCGGTTAGTAGAGCATACCGCAGCGTCCTCGCCCTCTGCTGCTCTTCCTCATCCTTGGTGATGCCCAAGATCAGCGGCAGCCCCCCGACTGCATCTATGGCCACGAAGAGAGGAATAAAGGATAGACCCAGGTGACGAAAGAAATTGACTACAGCATCCATTGTTCAGACCATGCGTACCGCCTCGGGTCAATCCCTGCTGACAACAAAGGCGTGTGCCTGCCGGGCAGCGCGGTCTTCCAGTGATTGTCGCAGCTCAGGTCAGGCAGGTCAACAGATAGGAGAAAGGGCACTGGAGCAAGCTTGGCCAGCCCAGCGATTGGCCCCAGCCCAGCAGGTCGACCTCTTAGCCTGCGGCGGGTCTAGGTATACCCCTCAGCCTCAGCAAGCTGTGCCTTGGCAATCTCGATCCACTGGAGATACTCGGTGACCACGCCCGCTGCCCGTGAGGCTTCACGGTCGACGTCATAGGGCTCACCGACAAAGATATGGCCGTAGTCCTCCACCCGTCCCTCCGCTGACTCAGCCGTGCCGAGGAACTTCTGCCTGCCATCGACAATCCCCAGGTCGAAGGGCAACGTGAAATACAGGTCGGCAATAACCTTGTCGATTCCCAACTCGTACAGGGCCTCCCAATCAGTGCCGTTCTCACCGCCGTACTTGCTCACAGGGAGCAGGCCGAGCAAGTTCCTGACACTGAAGTTGCCCTGCTTGGCAAGGACCTTGAAGGGTGCAATCGATATCAGGTAGTCGCAGTAGAGAAGAACATTGGGCAGCCAGAAAGTGGACAGCGCGAAAGGACGCGGCAGGGGGTTCTCCACTTCCACCAGCACGCATTCCCTCACGTCCAGTGTCAGCACCCTGGGAAAATCGTAGCTCAAAGCTTGATAGACCGGCTTCATCGGCTCCTGCTGTGGGCTGCCCTCCAGAAGTATGATATCAGCCTCACTCACTCTGCGAATGGCTGAGATCACAGTCTCCAGGGTGTCCCTGCTGGTGGTCACCGGGTAGGGCACTGGGCAGTTGGCGCAGGGCTTGATGAGAATTCGCCTGGCCCACCTGATACGAGGCGGAGGTTGAAAAACAAACTGTTCAGCCCCAAGAATCAAGCCTGTCCTCGCTGCAAAGTAATCCGCAGGTTCTTCACCTCTTGGTCACCAGCCAGTGGTGTCAGCATACCCAGCAGCATCCTCTGGATGATGTCCTGGGTCAGGCCATTCAGTTGCACCGGAACGCCGTTCACCACAAGGGAGACCTCATCAGTGAGGCGGCGAGTCAAGGCCATCCGCTCCAGGAGGTCAGCCAGCGGTCCCACGTCGTCGGCGGAAAACTGCGGGGTGGACGCGTCGATTGCTTCATCCGTAACCAGGGCCAGGAGGTCCCGTGGCGCAAACAGCAGGCCACCCTGCTCCCTGCGGTGCACCTCTATTTTGGGCAGGCCACTGTTCTTGAAGCCTTCGACTAGGACGAGATCGAACCCCTCGCCCGCCAGCGCTAACAACTCCTCGACACTGGCTTCCCGATCAACTGATCGGATAAGCGCTAGCTTCTGAGGAGAACTGAGTAGCACCGCCTGGCTGCCCGCTCTGGCAAGCCGCCAGCTATCCTTCCCGGGATGGTCCAAGTCGAAATCCGATGAAGTGTGTTTTATTGCAGCTATGTTAAGGCCCCGCCGCCTCAACTCCCCCACGAGCTTCTCCAGTAATGTAGTCTTGCCGGAATTAGACTTGCCGACTACGGAGACAGCTAAAGGCACACTACTCCTTCTATATGCTATTCTACCACTTCAGTCAATAAGACTGCGGCTAGCCAGGAAGAACACCCACCGACTCTGGAGAAAGCATGTTCCGTGGCGTCAGCGCCCTGGTTACTCCAGATGACCCAGGCACCCGTGCCAACATGCCCGAGAAACGCCCCGCCGCCTGGCTCAGGGGAAATTTACTGTGCAGGTGCCCTATGCTAAAATCGAGCCAGTAGCCGCACAGCGGCACAGGAAGACTATGCCCAGTTTCAAAGACACGTATGACGTGGTGATAGTCGGCGCCGGAATAGGCGGCCTGACCTGTGGGGCTTTTCTAGCTAAGAACAAGAAGAGCGTCCTGGTGCTGGAGCAGAACGGCAGACCGGGTGGCTATTGTAGCTCCTTTGAGCACCGAGGGTATGTTTTTGACACCGGTCTGCTCTACCTGACGGGCTGTGAGTTGGGCGGCTCCGTCTACCAAGCGCTGGACTCCCTGGGGCTGAGGGAAAGCGTCGATTTCATGCGGATCAGGCCCGCGACCAGGCTGATCGGGACCGGCTACGACTTCAGAATAAGCTCATCGGAAGAGCTGGAAGACAAGCTGACGCAGGCCTTCCCTCTGGAGACCCTGGCAATTCGCCAGTTCATGAGCGAGTGCAGGGCAGTGGCCGATGAGACGGGAAGGCTGCTCAACAGGAAGCCCGCAGACCTGGCCAACGTGTGGCAGAAGATGGCCTGGCCAATCCTGTCTCTGGTGAGGTATCGCAGGGCCATGGTGTACGGACGCAAGTCCTGGCGGCAGGTAGTCGACGGTTTCTTCAGCGACCCAAAGCTAAGGGCCATCGTTCTGTCGCTGTTTCCCCTCTATGACCCCGGAGTAATGGCCCGTTTGCCTATGATGGAGCTGGGCAGCCGCGAAGACAGGTACTACCCCAGGCGGGGAGCGCAGGCCCTGGCAGACGCCCTGGCGGACGGGATGCAGAGGTACGGCGGCCATCTCGCCCTCAACTCAGCAGTTGACAGGCTCCTGGTAGAAGGCAGAAGGGTGGTCGGCGTGAAGCTGAAGGACGGGACCCAGATCAGAGCGAGACACGTTGTCTCCAATGCAGATGCCAGACAGACCTTTCTCCGGCTTCTGGGAGAACAGTACATCAGCTCCAGGTTCATCGCCAGGCTCAATGGGGGCACGCTATCACCTTCTGCATTCGTGGTCTCTCTGGGGGTCAGCCTGAACCTGAAGGCAATGGGGTTCGACGCAGCCACCATTGTGTACAATCCCTCCGATGACCCGGACCGACTCTTCGGTACTGACCCGGCAAATTGCAGGCTGGGGATTACCATACATTCGATTCTTGAACCGTCTCAGGCACCCGATAGCACCTCTGCTGTTCAAATCGTGGCGCTCTTCCCCTACGACGCGGTCCAGGACTGGAAAGCAGAAGAAGAGGCCATAGCCGACCGGCTCGTGGCCTCGGCAGAGAAGGTCATCCCCAGGCTCTCCAACCACATACTATGCCGACATATCAACAGCCCGGCGTCACTGGAGGAGTCCACCTCAAACACTCATGGAGCCGTGCTCGGTTGGTATCCTGCCCCCAGGACCAGGACAAGAAGCCAGAGGACGCCCGTCAAGAACTTCTATCAAGCTGGGCAGTGGACTTATACCGGCGGAGGAGTACCAGCAACAATCGCGTCGGGAAGGAACGCAGCCCAACTGGTGCTGAGGCGAAAGTAAAGATCGCTGCGAGGTGAGCAGACATGCCTATATATGAGTACCGTTGTAACAACTGCCACTGCAAGGTCTCCCTGTTGGTCAAGGGCTTTGCCGAGGCGCCCCAGGCTGCGTGCACGCGCTGCGGTAGCAAGGACCTGACGCGCCTCTTCTCCACCTTCGCCCGACTGAAAACAGACCAGGACGTCTACGAGGATATCCTTGGCGACACCGACCTGGTCAATCGCATGATGGCAAACGACCCCAAAGCCCTGGCCGAATGGTCGCGCAGGCTGGAGGGATCAGAGGCAACGAAGGACTCCGAATACGCGGAGACGATGGAAAGGCTGGAGAGGGGCGAGAGTTGGCAGAGCATTGTCAGCGACATGCAGGCCCGGGAGTTCGGGACTGCAGGCGACGACTCCAGTGAAGAGGACTAGACCATCATGCCGATCTACGAGTACTGCTGCAACGCCTGCCAGGGGAAGACGAGCATCTTTGTCAAGAGGATCGGTGCCCCCGTGTCCCCGGTGTGTCCCGCCTGTGGCTCCCAGGAGATGAGGCGCGTCCTCTCGAGGTTCGCCTACCACAGGTCGCTGGCCACGGTGCACGAAGAGTCAGGTGACCCTGAGAAAGCGGGCCCCGATTACTACAAAGACCCGCGCAACATTGGCCGCTGGGCAGAGAACAAGTTCAAGGAAATGGGCATGGAGATGCCTTCTCAGGTCCAGGATATGATCAGCGCCGCCCGTGAGGGCGAGCTTCCCGGGCCGGTGAAGGAGCTTCAGCCGGGCCTGTCTGAGGTCTAGTGCTGCGCCTGATTGATGCTAACCTGGACCGCCTCGGAGAAGGGCTGAGGGTTATCGAGGATGTCGCTCGCTTCCTTCTCGATGACGCCGCCCTCAGCCGGCAACTGAAAACCCTGCGTCACAGGCTACAGAAGATCGTGCACCCACTGGAGCCAGGGTTGCTGGCCGCTCGAAACGTGAAAGGAGATGTTGGCGCCCCATTCCGACCGCGCGCGGAGGCAAAGCACCGGGACTTGCCCGCTCTGGTCACGGCAAACGCGCGCAGGGTCCAGGAGTCTCTGAGGGTCCTGGAGGAATTCGCCAGACTACCCCACAACCCCCTGCCAGCCACCCCGGCCGATCTGGCCCGTGCCCGCTTTCAGGTCTACGAGCTAGAGCAGACGCTGGTTGCCAGGCTGTTGAGGCGAGACAAGGCAAGCAGGCTGACCGGGCTCTACGTCGTCCTGGATACGGCCGCCCTCGCTGGCCGGGACCCGGTGCTGGTGGCTGCGCAAGCCATACGCGGAGGGGCCACCACCATCCAGTTGCGCGACAAGGCGCACGCCAGAGGAGAAATCGTGAACCTGGCCCGAAAGCTCAGGGTGGTGTGCGGGGAGGGTGGAGCGTTGTTCATAGTCAATGACTACCTCGATGTGGCTCTGGCTGCCGATGCTGACGGACTCCACCTGGGTCAGGAGGACCTGCCATTGCAGGAGGCACGCCGACTCATGCCCATGGACAGGCTGCTGGGGTGCTCCACGCATACCATGTCCCAGGCGAGGCGCGCTCAGTCCGAGGGGGCGGACTACGTAGCGGTGGGCTCCGTCTATGCCAGCCCGTCAAAGTCAGACTCCATGGTGATCGGGCTGGAGACGCTGCGGAAGGTGAGAGAGAAGGTATCGCTGCCCGTGATAGCTATCGGCGGTATCAACGCCGATAATGTAGCAGAGGTGATGAGCACGGGCGTTGATGCAGTGGCCGTGATCAGCGCCGTTATGGGTGCCGAGGACCCGGAAGAGGCGGCACGAGAGCTGGTCGAGCGGGCCAGCGGAATTAGAATGACGGAGAGTGGTGATGGAGAAAAGCAACTCTGATCTCGAAGCCATAGCCCAGAGGATCCGGGCCAGTTTCGCAGCCAGAGATACAGCACGAGAGAAGGCCCTGGGACGCTGCCGGGAGGCGATCCGCCACAGCGCCAACGCCATCCGCGCTGTGCATCGCGGCGAGTTCGACCGGACCCGCTCCTTTCTGGACAAGGCGCGGCAGGTCCTGCAAGAGGCTGCCGAATCCCTGGCTGAGCACCCCGAGATGCGGCACGGCGGGTTCGTCCACGATGCACAAAAGGAATATGCCGAAGGCTGCATCACTCTGGCCCTGGTATTGGAGGAAGACCTCCCCGAACCGGAGGCGCTGGAGGTCGGCTACCCTGCCTACCTTCACGGGATGGCCGAAGCTGTTGGTGAGATGCGCCGCTATATCCTGGACACCATCAGGAAGGGAGAGCTTTCCCGTTGTGAGGCACTCCTCTCCCGCATGGACGACATCTACAGCGTCCTGGTAACCATGGACTTTCCGGATGCCCTGACATTCGGATTGAGAAGGGCCACTGACGTGGTTCGAGGAGTCCTGGAGAAGACCCGCGGTGATCTGACCTTGACCATCAGGCAGCGGGACCTGGAGCGGAGACTGGACCGCCTCGTTTAGCAGCCCCGCGGTCGGCGCCACCGTGCCGACCGGCCCAGCCAGGGCATGCTGAGCGTCCGCTGGATGGTGCGAAACCCTGCCGGTCAGGCAGCATTGGGCTCCGTACCGCTGTCGGCGGATGGTGGCTGCCCGTTTGATGTCTCGTCTTCACCCCCCGTGACACGGGCTGAGAACCCCTTGCTCTTCAGTTGCGTGGCAATCGTTCTTACCAGCGTTCTGTCATCGTTGACCGGCGCTGTCTTGCTTTCGCCCCGTCGTGTCAACAGCGTTGCCACCTTCTCCATAAGGTCCTTCCCATCGATCGGCTTTGTGACATAGTCATTCGCACCCAGATTGTATCCCCTTTCCTTGTCATCCACCACGGAGATGATCAGTATGGGGATGTCCTTCGTCCCGGGGTCACTCTTCAGCAGCGCCGTCACGTCGAACCCGTTTATGTCGGGCATATCCACATCCAGAGTGATCAGGTCCGGATGGTGCTTCCTCGCCAGCTGTACGGCTTCCGTACCTCCCAACGCCTCGATCACCTCGTGTCCTCTGCTCGCCAGTTCATGCTTCAAGAACTTGCGAATGTTTGGCTCGTCGTCCACCACCAGGATGACCTTGCCCAGCTCCTGCTCTATCTCCTCTTCTCCCTCGCCTTGGACTCCGCTACCCCGCTGCTCCACCACGTCTGCCACCGGCAAGGTGAAGTAGAAGGTGCTACCGCTACCCACCTCACTCTCCACCCAGATCCTGCCGCCATAATGCTGCACAATCTCTTTGCAGATTGACAGTCCCAATCCAGTACCTCTCGGCTTGTCTGTCAGCGTATCTCCTATCTGCCTGAACTTCTCGAAGATGCTCTCGCGGTTCTCGGCGGAAATACCGATGCCGGTATCGGAAACGCTGACCCTTATCACTTCCCGCAGGTTAGGCGGCTCGCCCTCTTTCACCAGTTCCGCTCTTACGCCAATCTTACCTCCCGCCGGAGTGAACTTGGTAGCATTGCCCAACAGGTTGGTGACGACCTGCACCAGCCTGTCCTTGTCGCCCCAGAACGGCGGCAGATCAGGCTGTACATCCACACTTACGTCAAGTTGCTTCTGCGCTGATAAGGCATGGATGGCATTGACAGCTGTGTCGATGACTTCTTGCAGACTCAGCTTGCTCGTCTGCCACTGCATCCGCCCCGACTCAATCCTGGAGAGGTCGAGCAAGTCATTTATCAGTCTGGTCAGACGCTCGCTCTCCTCGTTGATGATGGTAAGGAACTCCCGCTGAGTTTCCTTGTCCTCATCATCGTAGCTCAGGAGTATCTCGGCGAAACCCTTTATGGAGGTCAGAGGTGTGCGCAGTTCGTGCGACACCGTTGACAGGAAGCTGTCCTTCATCTGGTCGAGCTGGTAAAGCTTGAGGTAGGCATCCTCCACCTGGGCGGTCCTCTCCGCCAACTCCTGCCGCAGCTCCTTTTCCCGCTCGTAGAGCTCCTGCAACCTTTCCTGTGCCTGCTTGCGCTCGGTGACATCGCGACCGATGCCGAAGAAACCGACCACTTCGCCGTGCTCCATCTGCGGCGTTGCCCTGATTTCAAGCACTATGAACTCTCCAGACCGCGATTGGACGCGCCCTTCGTAAGGTTGCAGTGGTTCGCCGCGGAAGAACGCCTCAAACAGGTCCTTTGCCGCGGGCGCATCGTCTGGATGAAGGATATCCCACAGACTCCTACCCAGCCACTCAGAGCACGACCAGCCGGTGATGGCCTCGAACGCCGGGTTCAGAGACGTGATGGTGCCGTCCAGCTTCATGGTGAAGATAGCGTCCACTGCGCTCTCAATAAGGCTTCGATAGCGCTCTTCGGACCGCCTCAGCTCCTCCTCGGTGGCCTTGCGCTCTATGGCATAGCGAATGGCGCGGTGCAGGATATTGCCCTCCACCTGCCCCTTGACCAGGTAGTCCTGGGCACCTTCCCTCACCGCCGTGAATGCCAGGACCTCATCGTCAAGCCCGCTGAGCACCACCACAGGCACCATGGGAGCGTTGGCATGGACCTTGACGAAAGTATCCAGGCCGTGGCAGTCCGGCAGAGACAGGTCCAGCAGAACGACGTCGATGCCTCCCTCCCCCAGCCGCACCAGCCCCTCTGACAGCCGATCGGCACGCTGCACGTTGAACCGGGCCTCCTGGACCTCTGCCAGGATCTCCTGGATCAGCCGGGCATCCCCAGGACTGTCCTCGATGAGAAGCACGTTAATCGGTTTGTTCTCCATATGCTTGACCCCACAGTGCCAGTCCCGGCTTCCCCTGGCTTCGCCGGGACTGGCGGATTACCCTAACAACGCTCTGACCTTGTCAAGGATGCTCCTGGGACTGAAGGGCTTGGTAACGAACTCGTCAGCGCCCAAGCTGAGGCCTTTCTCCCTGTCGGCCTCCTGCCCCTTCGCAGTCAGCAGCACAACGTGGACGTCGCCCAGGTCAGGATCGCTCCTCAGCTCTCGGACGACCTCATAGCCGTTCTTCTTCGGCATCATCACATCCAGAAACATCACGCGGGGCTTCAGCTGCCTCAGCTTCTCCATCGCATCCTCGCCATCGGTCGCCACCACCGTCTCATATCCTTCTTTGTTCAGCATGAACGTCAACGATCTGATGACATGAGGGTCATCGTCGACCAGTAATATCGTTCTGCCTTCCATCGTACATCTCCTGATCACTCCATCAACTGTCAGCCCTCTGTTTCCTTTTCCGTCGGCAGCCATGAACCCCTGGGAAGTCCGACCGCTCAACGCTGCTTCCGGAGCGGGACCTCCCCACTCGAGCGCGCCGTTCCCGGGCGAAGGGTGCGGTGGCAGATGCTTCGTCCCGAAACCACACTGCGTAGGTTACAGAACCGGCGTAGGCCCGGTAAATGAGGCTATTACCTAGTTTTGCTGGGGTACGCCCTCAATTTTGGACGGGGGGTAGCCCAGCGGCACCCACGGAACACCAAGCTACGCTGCCAACCGGCTCCCCCAGCGGCCACCATGCTCCGCGCCCATGATGTCCACTTTAACAGGAGACAGGCTACGCGAAGCAGCCCTGCCACTCTCAGGGGCCATCTGCCTCAGCACTAGGCCCACATTGACCGCATACGGCTCCAGGGGCAGCTCCGGCGGACACTCTATGCACGGCGCCAGCGCTTCAACGGGGTACTCAATGGCGGCCTGCACCGAATGACGAACAGTGACGTCGCTGCCCATCTCACCAGTCAGGAAGACCGGCGTTCGCACGGGGAGTGGCTGCCCTGGGTGCGCGTCGTTATAGAACTGCACTGTCCGCGTCAGGTAATCGGTCAACTGCCGTATCCTGTCTTCCAGAACGAGTCCCTCCTGGCGCATAGCCAGCGTGTGGATCAACCGGGGGACCCCGTCGATAACCATGACTATGGTGAGGCTCTCGCTCTCAATGTTGATCACGATCGCCTCCGGCCGATCAGCCAGCCTTGCCAGGGCTAGCGGCTTGAGATCCACGGCCCGTGGCCTGATGCCGGCCGCCTGCAGGGTGCGAGAGAAGCCATCGACGACGTCCCGCGGTGTTCCCAGCAGGAAGACCACCTGCCGGGAATCCCTGGACCCAAGACACTGCCAGTTGAGGCACAGCTCGTCCAGCGGCAGCGGCATCTCTCTTCTTGCCGCCCACCGGAGGGCTTCCTTCGTCTGCCTGTTGCTCAGCTTCGGCATCTCCAGCACTCTCGAAATAGAGCGCACGCCGGTGATGGCCACCACGACCGACTTCTTTGAGGCTCCTGTGGAGCTGAACAGGCGGGCAACGGTGGCCCCGACCGCCGCCGGATCAGCCACGACACAGTCTTTCACCAGCCCCGGGGCCAGAGGTAAGCTGCCCCACCCCACCACCCGCTTCCCCTCCACCGTCAACACCTGAACGCGTCCCGGTTCTATATCCAGCGTCGTGATGGTCCTGGAGATCAGCACCGTCGTCCTCGCCGCAATGTAACCGCCCTGTTTTCCATCCAGTCACACATCTTCCTGCACCTGGCCGCCAGGTGTGCGCCTTATCCTGCTATCCGAGCTGCCATGAAAGAATACTCAGCTCTGAGTCCTCGATCACAACCGTGGCCTCAATGGTCTCACCCGTCACAGCGGATGCTATGTGGTACACCTCGGCCCTCACTATTCTCAGGTCATCCACGTAGAAGTAGTCATGTTTGCTGCTCAGGTCTGAATTGAAGGCAATCCAGAACTCGTCGGACATCTGGTAAGGCGACAGATCGATATCGTTGAAGTGGTAATCGCTGTCGCTATTGCTCTGAGTCCATGTCCTGACTACAGTCCACTCGCTGCCGTCAGGGCTGACGAGGCACTGTACCTCGTCGTACTGCTCAAGCGAGCGGGCCTTGCTCCAGAACTGAAGATGAAGGCCGGTCTCGGCGGAGAGGTCCGCCGCCCGCTTCACGTAGCTGTCAGAGTCACGCATCTCCAGGTGGTAGCGGCCCTCACACGCCACAGAGTCTGCCGTGATCTCGGTCGAGCCCTGGTGATGCCAATCGCCCAGCCACCCGGCCCCACCCGACCAGCCAGCCTCAAAGCCGTCGCTCGGCAGGCCAGCAGATGGTAGTGTCGTCACCACGCTCACCGCGTCAACATACAGATAGTCATGCGTGCTGGACATGTCCGCCTCGAAGGCAACCCAGAACTCGCCGGATGCCTCATACGCCGACAGATCGATGTCATAGCCATGATAGTAGTAGTCATCGTCCCCGTCCTCCCAGGTCTGCACCACGTCCCAGTTGCTCCCATCGGGACTTACCAGGCACCTGGCTTCGTCTGAGCCTTCAAGGCTAATTGCCAGTGCCCAGAAGCGCAGGTGCACATTCGGTTTGCCCACGGTGTCAACAGCCCGCTTTGCGTAGTCTGTTGACCCGCGCAGCCGGAGGCAGTACTCCCCTTCGTGGGGCAGCCAGGCTGAGCGGACAATGCTGGCATTCCCCTCGGGCAACCAGTCGTCGACCCAGCCCGACCCGCCGGACCATCCCCCACTCTCGAAACCATCGTTGGCTGCGGTGGCTACTGTCTGCCCGTTTCTGGTCACGGTGACAGTGGGGGTAAGACCGTTGACAGTCTCGTCGAGCGAGTAGCTGGTGCTGTCACCGGGGGTGGTCAGAACACTGGTGGCGAGACCGCCGTACATCAGGTTCCAGATGGCATCCTCGATGCCAGCATCCGCCGCATGCTGCCCTTCTGCGGCCTGGCCAAGCACCCGTGAGGTGATCAGATTGGTGCTGGTGTAGCTCAGAAAGGCTCCAACGAGCAAGGCACCCAACCCGAGGGCGATGAGGGCCAAAGGCAGGGCCTGCCCCTTTTCACTGCCTCTCAGTCCGTTCATCCTCGTCATGGGCTTGCTCAGCCATTCGGGCGAAGGTGCACCTTGCCCGTCATGTGCCTGTTCACCTGCCAGCGCCCGGGGGGTGTGGATTCCAGTGAATAGGTCAGGACGCCGCCCGAGATAGAGAACTCGACCGTGCTGACATACCGGGCCACGGTCGACACATTGCCGTCGTAGTTGCGCTGTAACTCACTCCCCGACAGGGTATAGCTGCACGAGTGTGAACTAGCTTGGCAGTCGGTCCATTCCAGCGTCAGCGCGTCAATAGCTTCCCCTCCTTCCGTGAGATTGGTGGTGCTGGCCATCTGGGCATCCCTGCTGATCCAGTGGGCTGCGTTCTGTAGATCGCGCAGGGCGCTTGTTTCATCGCTGCCCCGGCCAGTGGCGCTGACAGTGGCGAAGATAGCCGTGCTCAGGCCCCCAACAACCACCGCCGTCAAAGCCGTGGCCAACAGCACCTCGACCAGGGTTATTCCTTTCTGACTGCTTCTGACAGTCATCGCTTCACCTTGAAGCCTTCCTTGGTCAACACAGCCTGGCCATCGCGGTATACGGTGACTGTGATCCTCTGTATGTTCTCATCCCTGTCGGCAATGGCCGTGGCTTCCGCCGTCACCGAGAAACCGGGGGGCAGGGACTCGATACACTCGTACGAGGTAGGGGCAGCCACGTATTCCAGGCTCTTGACATACTCGATCTGCGACCGCGCCAGGTTCTGGGCCATCGTCTGCTCATACATCACGCCTACGCTCTTAGAGCCGGTTGACAGACTGCTCAAGAACATAACGATAGCCCCCCCGGCAATGGCCATCGCCACCAGTACCTCGACCAGGCTGACACCGTCCTGCCCGCGGACGACAACAGGCCGCCGGGACAGGCGCTCCACCCGTGACCGCACTCTCGTGCGCACTGTTATGTCCTTCCCTGGGGCAAGCCAGGCTTGTGCCGCGGTTCCCCGGCGGCACAAGCTAGCCCACGAACCCATACATGGAGTAGATCGGCATGATAACGGAGACCGCGATAAACCCTACAACCAAGCCAACGATCAGGAGCAGCGCCGGTTCCAGTATGGATGTGAGCTCGGCCATGGTCTGTTCAAACTCTGAATCATAGTGATTGGCGACAGCCTCAAAGCTGGCCTCAAGGGCGTTGGTCTGCTCCCCAGTGGAGGCCAACTGTACCAGCACAGTGGGGAACAGTGGGTCCGCCTCCATTGCCTTCGACAGGCCCTGCCCCTGAAACAGGCGCCCGGGTATCCCACCCAGGGCTCCGCGCACCACCTCGCTTCGGACGCTTTGCCGGGCCACGGTCACTACCTCGGTAATGGGCAGTCCGGCGCCCAGAAGCATGGACATGATTCGACAGAAATTGGACATGGCGCCAAGCAAGGCAACGCGCCCTATCAAAGGCAACCTCATCAGCGCCCTCTCGAATCGGCGGCGACCCGAGGACCGTCTCAACCATAAGCCGAGCAGGAATACAGGCAAGAGCAGTGCCACCAGGAGATACCAAATATAGCTGGAGAGGAAGTCTATGGATGAAACCAATAGTCGCGTTGTCCAGGGCAGCTCAGCACTGAACTCCGTGTACAGGCGCGCCAGTGGAGGGAGCACAGCGGTCACCAGCACCACCACGGTGACCAGACCAATGAGGAGAATGAAAACAGGATAGGTCATAGCTGACCGCATTCTCCGCTTCGTGGCTTCGTCGCGCTCCATGTTGGACGCAATCTCCCGGAGGACAACCTCCAGCTTCCCGGTCTGCTCCCCGACGCGCATCATCCGGCTGTAGGCCAGGGGGAAAGCATGCGGATACTTTGCCACCGCATCGGAGAAGGGCATGCCGCCGCGCACGTCCCCCATGACCTGGTCAAGAATCCGCCTCAGCCTTTTGTTGGCGGTATGGTCTCGCGTGAGCCGCAAGGCCGTCAGGAATCCCGTGCCCCCCTCGAGCAGCATGGCGAGCTGGTGGGAGAAAAGGATCACATCGCGAGGCTTCACCGAGCTGAGCGCGATGGCAAGCCTTTCGGTCCAGCGTTCCCTTGCCCGCCTCAGGCTCAGTATTCTCAGGCCAGCCCGCTCCAGGGCATCGACCGCGGCCGTCTCCGTGGGCACAGCCAGTGTGCCTTTGACCACTCTGTTCTGTGGAGTGTAAGCAACGTACTTGTAGCTCATGGCTTACTTGCTGTGACCGCCAACCGCGGCTGGCCGGGACCGCCCCTAGGTGACCGAGAAGACTCTACGCAGCACCTCACTGGGCGTGGTGATACCCTCCTTCACCTTGAGCATTCCATCGCGGATCATGGGAATCATCCCCTCTTTGATAGCCTGTTCCCTGATTTCCGCTGCCGTAGCCCCTGCGAGTTGCATCTTCCGTATCTCTTCGCTCATCACCATGAGCTCGAACACCCCGGTGCGGCCGAGGTAACCCGTACCAGCGCAGAAATTGCAGCCGGCGCCGTAGTAGAACTTCGCCGGGCGCTCGCCAACTTCCTGCTCATAAGCAAGCTGCTCTTCCTCGGGCCTCTCGTACAGCGTCCGGCAATGTGGGCACACGCGGCGCACCATGCGCTGTGCCACAACGCCAATGAGGGCCGACGAGATCAGAAAGGGGTCCACGCCCAGGTTCACCAGACGTGACAGCACCCCGGCGGAATCGTTTCCGTGAATAGAGGAAAGGACCAGATGGCCTGTCAGAGCAGCCTGGACGCCGGTGGCTGCCGTGTCGCTGTCGCGCATCTCCCCTATCAAAATGATATCCGGGTCCAGGCGCATGATGGCCCTCAGACCGCTGGCGAACGTTATGCCCGCCTTGGGGTTCACCTGAATCTGGTTGATATCTTTGAACAGGTACTCGATGGGCTCTTCAATGGTGACAATATTCCGCTCCCTTCGGTCAAGCTGGTTCACCGAAGCGTAGAGGGTGGTCGTCTTGCCGGCGCCGGTGGGCCCAGCGACCAGTATCAGGCCATAAGGGCTGGCCAGCATCTGCTGGTACTTCGCCAGGACGTCAGGGCGGAAGCCCAACTGTGTCAGGTCAAGCAGGAAGCGGGACTTGTCCAGGATTCGCAGTACCATAGTCTCGCCGTAAGCTGTCTCGCTGGTGGCCACCCGGATGTCCACCTCCCTGTCGTCCACGGCCGTGGAGAACTGGCCGTCCTGTGGAAGCCTTTTCTCGGCGATATTCATACCGGCCAGGATCTTCAGCCGCGAGACTAGGAGAGGGTGCACCTCCAGCGGCAGCGACATGACGTCATGCAGCACACCGTCAATCCGGTACCGGAGGCGCAGCCTGTCCCTCTGTGGCTCCAGATGAATGTCAGAGGCCCTTTGCCTCACCGCCTGACCGACAAACAGGTCCACCGTGCGACCCACAGGTGTCTCTTGACCGAAGTCCTCAGCGACGTGGATGGTCATTTCCTCTGTACCGCCGGCAACCGCGGGTACAAGCTGGCTGACCTCCTTCTCGATCTCGCTAGTCGCCTTGTAGTTCAGGTCAATTGCCTCCTGAATATCGTCAGGAATGCTGATGGCTACCTGGACCTTCACTCCCGACTCCGCCATCAGGTCATTTATGGCCTCAACATCTGCGGGGTCAGCCATTACCACAACCAGGGAGTCACCGACAACGTCGAGCGGCACAAGGTGGTGTTTTCTGGCCAACCACTCGGGGACCAGGTCCAACGCCTGTGGCTGTATGGTGTGCCGCTTCAGATCG
>Ga0180300_10000601_pt1 | contig 15991 bp, 17 predicted proteins | sample GuaBasSediGuay15_FD_121798 | JGI IMG/M metagenome (GOLD analysis project Ga0180300, IMG submission 121798) | Subseafloor sediment microbial communities from Guaymas Basin, Gulf of California, Mexico - Guay15, Core 4569-2, 21-24 cm | ecosystem: Environmental > Aquatic > Marine > Hydrothermal... | reverse complement strand
GAGAAAGTTACGGATCTAATATGTAAAAAGTTTGGTGTCAGGGAGAAGTGCCGTACTCGTGATGAACCTTTACCCGGTGCTGAAAGAGAAGTAGATGTGCTGGAGCTTGCAAGAAAATATGGGTTGCCGCCGCGTGTGGTTGAGAGAATTGTTCATAGGCATGGTTGTAGAGCTGAACGAATACTAAAATACACGAAGGATAAGCCAGAGTGGAAGTCCACGATATGTACGTGTGAGCCAGTGATTGAAGCTGAGATAAGATATGTTTTGAGGGAGGAGTTTGCGCGTACAATTGATGATATTAAGAGGAGAACTAGGCTTGGTATGGGTCCGTGTCAAGGCTGTTTCTGTACATTTAAAGTTGCACATATAGTTTCAGATGAATTGAAATTCCCGGTTAAAGAGATTCATAAGCTTATACTAGATTTTTTGAGGGAGCGGTGGAAGGGGAAACAATCGGTGTTACGATGTTATCAAATGGGCCAAGAAGAGCTTGCACAGTCAATTTACATGATGGTTGCAAACTATGACCGTTTAATTGATGTGATGGAGTGATGTTGATGAGAGAATTTGATGTTGTGGTTGTGGGATGTGGTGCTGCAGGTTTAATGTCTGCTTACGAACTTACAAAGAGAAATATTCCTGTTCTTATTGTGTCGAGGGGGCTTGGAGCCACTGCTATGTCCTCTGGAACAATAGATTTAATGGGCTATTTTCCAAGCGGTGTGTTCGTGGAAAACCCTTTGGATGCTGTGGGGGAAGTTGCTGAAAAATATCCTCAACACCCTTATGGTGTTCTGGGAGGAGGTTTTGAAGTAGATTCTGATGAAAGAAAGAAAAATGCCGTGTTAAGGGCTAGGGAGGCGTTATCGGAGTTTTTGTCTATGGAAATTGGCGTTAAGTATGTTGGAGATTTGAATAGAAATGTGTTTGTTTCGAACCCGCTGGGAACTTTAAAACCTACAGCTTTATATCAAATTTCTATGAGAAACGGAGTTCTAGAAAATCTTTCTGACAAATCTATACATATTATTGGATTTAAGGGGTATCCAGATTTCGATGCAAGTTTTTACGCAAAATCTCTCGCTTATTTTGCTAAAATTTTAAAAATTAACTTAAAGGACGTAAAATCTATGGTGATTAGCCTACCAACATTTGAGAATAAACATAACATATTGGCAGTAAACATTGCAAGACTACTTGAAAAGGAAGACTACCTAGATAGTTTTGCAAAAACGATTGTCAACAATTTAAAAGGAAAACATGCCGATATAATAGGATTTCCTGCAGTTCTAGGACTAGAAAACACGGAAAATATTATTAAAAGATTGGAAGAACAATTAGGAAGCCAAGTTTTCGAAATACCGTCGCTACCACCGTCAGTTCCGGGTCTCAGACTGCAACAAAAACTAGAGAGAGCTGTATCTCAATACGATGGTGCTAAGATCATTAAGGGAATAGAAGTTCTAAGAATTCACAAGAGAAATAGAAAGGTTGAGAAAATTGAAATCAGTATGGAGAGGAGGAGGGAGGAAATTAAATGTTCGGCGGTGGTACTTGCGACTGGCAGTTTTATAGGTGGAGGGCTTAAAGAACATGAGGGTGAAATTGTAGAGGGGATATTTGGTCTTCCAGTTTGCGATCAGAAAGGCAAGTTCTTAGAGGGTATTAAAATTTTGAAATTGTTGAGAGAAGGTTTGTTTTCCAAGGATGGTCATCCCGTTTTTGCTGTAGGGATAAAAGTGGATAATATGTTTCGCCCTGTAGGCTTGGATGGAACTCCTGTGTATGAGAATTTGTTTGCTGCAGGTGCAATACTATCAGGTTATAATCGGATTTCTGAGAAAAGCGGCCTAGGTATTGCAATATCAACTGGATACTTCGCTGGAAACGTTGTTGCAAACTTTGTGAGGTGAAATGCTATGAGTTTTGAAAGTTATTTTGAGAAGGTTTTGGAGGTTGTAAGGGCAATAGAGCTTCCAATACTGTCTAGCGACGAGTGGGAACAGGTAAGACTGTTGGAGAAGTGTTTGAATTGTGGAATATGTACAATGTTTTGCCCAATAATGCAAGTTCCATTAGTAACTTGCCCTGGACCGAGAAGCATCTCAACCGAGACTTCCCGTCACTTTACGGAATACAAACTAATGTTTGATGAGGTAATGAAATGTACTTTATGCGGCGAATGCAGAGAGGTTTGCCCTCAAAACGTACCTGTCACCAACATAATAAAGCTGATTAGAAAGAAAATATTAGATTACACGCCTTCGGCTCTCCCGTCTTCCGTTATTAAATACGTGGAGTCTTTAAGGAAGACAGGTTTCTTTACTTCTCCAATGAGTAAGGAAGAGAGGAAAGAAATGCGTGAATTTTTAGATATTCCAGTAGTTCAAGATAGATACAAGCGGGAAGCAGATGTGGTTTATTTTCCAGGTTGTCAAGCTTCTTCAACACTTATAGAGATATTTGAAGCAACAAAAACGATACTAGAGAAATTAAATGTGGATTATACTCTTTTGGAGGATTGGAGCTGTTGCGGATACCCTGCACACATTCTGGGAATGGATGAACTCGCTGAAGAAACGGTGAACAAACTTATAAGTAAAATAGGTGAGAAAAAAGCTAAAACGGTTTTAACGACGTGTGCAGGCTGTACCGCTAATCTGAAAAGGGTCTTAGAAGGATACGACACCAACATAACTGTAAAACATCTCATAGAGTATTTAATAGAAGACGTCAAACTAGATAAGTTAATAAAAATTATGCGTAAACCTTCTTTAAATGAGGAAATTACTGTTACTATTCATTATCCATGTGAGCTTAATCGTCATGTTGGTAAATATATGAACGACTATTTCTATGATCTTGTTGCATCGCTTCCAAATGTAAAGGTTGTTGAATCAAAAATGAGAGAGAAATGTTGCGGTGGAGGAGGAATTCTCCTAATATACGATCCCAAATTATCGTTAGAGGTTGCAAAATTAAAAGCGGAGGACTTTAAATCAACTAGCGCATCTATAGTGTTAACAGCATGTCCATCATGCAGTGTTAACATAAAAAAGGGGTTTGTAGAAATTGGAGAACAAAGAATTAGAGTTAAGGATATATCGTTTTTAATTGCGAAAAATCTAAAGTAGATCATTAGAAGGCGCAAATCCGCAGTTAACTTTTATACTTCAAACAAGAAGCGCGCACTACTTAGAAATAAAAACATACAAGTAAGCTATTAACGAGGGAAAAGATTGACTGAAGAGATTAAATATACCGACCATTTAAAGTTACGGATTTCGTTAAGGGGTTTTCCTGAGGAACTTCCTTTAAGAGTGTATAAAGAAGCTGAACGAAGATTTTATGATGAAAAGAGTGGACATTTTATTGCTTTGAAGAAGATGTTTTACGCTGGTAGAGAAAGGTTTATCATAGTTGTTTACGATGTTAGAAATGGAGTGGTTGAGTTGATAACGGTTCATCCAATAAGTAAGAGGCAAGTTGAGTACAGGGTTAAAAGTGGGAGGTGGAAGTTAGTTGAGTGAAGCTTGTCCAAAGGTTGTTTACGACGAGAAAAGCGATGTCTTATACATAATTATTAGAAATGGCGTTGAAGAAGGTTTTATAGAATTAGCCCCTAATATAAATTTAGAGTTGGATAATAGTGGGAAAGTTATTGGAATAGAGATTTTAAATGCAAGCAAAGTTTTCAAGAAAATCGAAAAACCCCTAGAACTTATAAAAACATTAAAGAAATAACTATCATTAAAAATAGTACCACAACGTATTGAGTAACTAAAAGGATATTCAATTGCTTAACAACTATTCTACTATTCTGATTTCTATTATAATTAAAAAGGGCTTTGACTTTATTTTAAACATTACACATTTTAACGATCTTTAAGCTGCAATGCAACCGTTTTCATGATAAAAAATAAAAGTATTATTAGTATATGACACGCGTTTATTTTTAACATATATTAGCAACTTTTCTCTTATTTTACTTTTGTTGTTTATCACGTTTTCGCATCGTGGTTTTTATGGCCATTAAAAAGATCAATGTGGCAACGGCAAACATAGCGAGGAAAATTGTTAGAAAATTTTTGTTTATTATACGAGTTAAAATTGTTTCTCCATGTTCACCGAAAAACAAAGTCCCGATTAGACCTCCAGCAACACAGCCTGAAACTAGAGCTAAAGAGGAAAGCATTGAGGTCAAAAGAGCTAAGAACCAAGGAAACCTTTCATATTTTAGTAAACTTGAGCGGCTTAGCGGAACCAGCCTAAATTTAAAAAGTAAAAACAAAGAAACAACAGTCAGCCCGGTGAAACCACCTACCAAGAAAAACGCCCCACTCATCACAAAACCTCCAGCAAATTGGGACTTTTAGTCTTTTAGCTGAGGGCTAAACCGTATAGAAGTACACCAATTCCGATGATGAAGGTGATTCTACTTAAGATCGGTTTTTTATTCCAGTTTACAGCACTCACTGCAAATAGGAACGGAGCGAAACCAGCAAACGCAATGAATATTTTTTGAAAAAGATTTTCGACCTGAACTACCAATCCTCCGAGGATACCCAAAAATGTTCCTAGAATACCTAGAAAGATTAACGAATTCGTTGCCTTTGAACATAACTGCCGTGTTTCGGAATCAAAACCCCAAATCCCCACACTTATTTCAAAGCATATTAATGCAAGAAATATGGATGTTAATGTTCCCCGTTGAAGCGACTTAAACACTAAAGAATTAACTATAGCACCTATTAACCACCCACATCCAAGTATAATCCAAACCCAGAACATCAACCTTTTCATTGAAATCACTACCTCCAATACTTAACTTCAATCTAAATATGCTGTAGCGCGCCGCGCGCTACCCCCCAAATTATTTTGAATAAAATGTGGTTTTTATCGCATATAATTTATTTTCGACAAATATCTAAATTTTGCGGTTTTTGACCTTTCATGGTGGTTGTTTAAGTTTGCGTCGCCTTTACAAAGTTATTGGGTGAAGTAATGTTTAAAGTTTAAAGTAACAGTTCTGTGATGTCTCTTACCTTATCCTTTTGTTTGCAATGTTATCGAACTGTGTTTTGTTAATGTTTTGTAGAGGACATAGGAGACTATGAGTGTTATTATTAGGCAGGTGGCGATTATGTACGTTAAGTTTTGAACTAGGTGGATGTGGTATAGGAAATCGCCAGCAATAATTGCGATGCTGAATATTATTAGCGCCATTGTGAAGTTTTTGTCTTCTTTAGAAAACTCTTCTACTTGGCGATATTTTAAAATAAATGTTAGAAAAGCGGTGGAAATCAATAGTAGAGATCCAACGGCGTCAAATAACTTTATGTGGAAGGATGTGGGGGAGAAAAGAAAAACATAGAGCACCTCTAAAAGGAATAGGAAATATATAGAAATCCAGGCAACCATGTATCTATTAACTGAACTAGTAATCAATCTAATCCCCCCGATCTTACACATGGAATTATTACGGTATTCTTTGATACGCGTGCTAGTTCATTTGATTACATTATTGTTTTTATCGCTTAAAAAAATTTCGACAAATATTAAAATTTAGTTTTTGATTGGAGTGCAGTAGTTGTTTTTAAGTTTACACAATTTTTGTAGATTCATTAGTAAAAGTTTTGTTTAATGTTTCGAGTAAAAGTTCTGTGATATCTTTCACCATTATTTTCCCGTTTGCGATGTTATCGAACTGTGTTTTGCAGAAGGGACATGAGGTAGCAAGTATTTTTGCTTCTGTTTCTAATGCTTCTTCTAATCGTTTTCTTGCTATGTCCTTGGATATTTCTTTATTAATGTGGAGAAGACCGCCTCCTGCGCCGCAACATTTTGAACTTTCCTTGTTCCATGACATTTCTTTTATTTTGTAACCCATTTTTTCTAAAAGTTTTCTTGGCGGGTCGAAAATTCCTAAGTGTCTACCAAGGTGACACGGATCATGATAAGTAACAGTTATCTCATGGTTCACTTGTGTTAGGTCCTTTTCATCTATTTGTTCGACTAAAAACTCTGAAATGTGGTAGACCTCAAAAGGTACGTCTACATCTATCTCAGGATAGTCTTTTTTAAAGGCTCTGTAGCATCCTGGACATGTAAAAACTACTTTACTAACCCCCATACTTTCAATGGCAGAAACATTGTGTTGAGCAAATTCTTTAGCTGTTTCAGGGAAACCTAACCTCAGGAGAGGAGATCCGCAACATCGCTCTTCTTTTATCAATGTGAAATCGATGTTTAAAGTTTTTAATATGTTTATTGTGGCGTTTGCTATTTCTGTTCTTCTATAAGCACTTGTACACCCAATGAAATATGCAACATCAGCATTATCAGAAAATCTTGCATTTAGATGCGAAAATCTTTGAGTGTTAGGTTCTCCGTATGGATTGTAATTCTTCCTTGCAGTTTTTTCCACTTCCAACACGTTTTCTGGAACTTTATTTAGTGATGCTAAGTATGTTCTTGCAGATTCAATGATTTCTGGCATTGAGATTTTTAAGCCGCACCACGGTTCGGTGCTGCAGAGACCACATGTTGTACAAAGATAGAGATACTTTGCTAGAACGTCGCCTTCTTCATTGATGTCTACGAGTTTAGATGCTATTAGGTGTACTATTAGTGCTTTGTTTGGTGGGTATACTGGTTCGCGTCTAACAACGCTGGCTACTGGGCAGACGAATTTGCACATTTTGAGACATAGAGCACATTTGAGGGCTTGTTTAGAATATTTTTCTAGCTTCATCCATTCCACCAAATCCAAGTTTTCCAGGGTTCAATATGTTATTGGGATCGAGTATTCTCTTTATGTTAGCTAAAACTTTGTAGGCGTTTCCGTAATATTTCGGTAGCCATGCTCCCTTAAGTAGACCGATACCGTGGTGGTGGCTAATGGCTCCGCCGATTTTAAGGCACGTTTCCATGGCGTCTTTCCAAATGTACCAATAGATTTGCTCAATTGGTTTTCCCTTTTCTTTGCTTTTGAGAAAAGTGAAGTATATTGATCCACCTTCTTGGTAGAAGTGTGAAAAATGCGCCATAGCAGTTACACGGTATTTTTCAAACACTTTACGTATCTCAAAGTATAGTTTTTCCAGCTTATTCCAAGTTGCTGCAACTTCCATTGTATCAACTATCATTTTGCCCATGAGAAGCGTGGGAAGCATCCAGTATTGATCGTGTCTATGTATCCACCAGTGTTTTGCAGGCTTTTCCCCTAGATTCTCTGCTTTAAACTCTTTTTCACATATATTTTCTGTGATTTCTTTTTCTACCTTTACTAGTTTACTGTTTCCTTCGAAGCTTAAAATTAGTAAGCAGCCTTCCGCTGGAAGACCTAAACTTCTAAGAGTAAGTTTTGTATCATATTCATCATATAACCGGACAATTGCAGGCCTTACTCCGCATCTAAATATTTTTCGGATGGCTTCTAATCCTTCGTGAACACTTTTCAACCTATAGGATATGTATATGCGTTCTTCGGGTAGTTCATGTATCCTTAACGTTGCTTCCGTTATTATTCCTAGAACTCCCTCTGAACCTACAAATAACTGAGTTAAGTTTGGGCCTGTCGCGCTTCTCGGCACAGGTTTCGTTTCTATGATTTCTCCGGTTGGGAGAACTACTTGTATTCCTAGAACCATGTCTTCTATTTTCCCATATTTATTTGATAATACACCTGCTGATCGACAAGCAAGAAAACCGCCAATTGTAGAAGAGTAAATGGACAACGGGTAGTGCCCAAGCGTATACCCATGTTTGTTTAGTTCTTCTTCCAGTTCCATACCTATAATGCCTGTTTGTGTTCTCACTGTAAGCGATTTATCATCTATCTCTATGATTTTATTCATCCTTTTCATGTCTATGATTATTCCTCCTCGTGTAGGTGAGATTCCTCCGCAGACCCCTGCACCGCCACCTAAAGTTATAACTGGTACTTTGATTTCATTGGCTAGCTTAATGATCTCTGAGATTTGTTCGGTTGTTTCTGGCCATACTACGACGTCAGGTAGCTTCCAGAGTTTTCGATCAACTATGTTAAAAAAGTAAGGTAACCATAAGTCGCGTGAACATATTGCTAAGTCGACAAGGCTCGTTGATAGGTTTTCTTCTCCAACTATTTTTGATATTCTATCCTTTAAAACTGTTTGAGTACTCATATCATCATGCTCCTGTTATATGGGTAGTTTTGTTACCACCGATAAGAGTAGCTTTTCAAATTCGGGGTATATTCCACTGTATGTTTTTAAGTTCTGAGGATTTGGTTCCAATGTCTCATGGATTTGTACCATGGATTCAACTGCGTCTTTTAAGCTACCATAAATCTTTGCGGCAGTACTTGCAATTACCGCAACACCTAAAGCGGTGATATCCTCTATATTTACTGGAACTACTACCTTTTTACCCGTGATATCAGCTAGTATTCTTCTCCACAATTTACTTTTCATACCTCCTCCATCCGCGCTGAGTTCCTCTGTCTTTACTCCGAAGGTTTCCATTAGTTTTAAGAAAAATCTAGAGATAAAACCGTTGGATTCTAAAATGGACCTTGCAAGATGTCCTCTCCCATGTTTTAAACTCAGTCCGCGAAATATTCCCATAGAATATGAAAATAGTGGAATCAAAATAAGCCCGTCCGATCCAGGAGGTACTTGCTCTGCTTCAGCATCTAAAATTTTGTAGGGCTCAACTTCACCAACTTTTAAATTAGCCTTGTCTTTGAATAACAGGTCTCGTAGCCATCGATAAATCGCTCCAGTTGTTGGAAGTACCCCCTCAATTAGCCAGAAGTTTTTTAACGCGTGCGGCAGACAGAAAAGTTTCATAAGAGGTTGATAGAATTCAAATGGCGGTTTAGATATGCAAGCATCAACAAATGTACCTGTTCCCGTAGTTATTTTTACTTTATTTGTTTCAAGTAGTCCAAGAGCAACACTAGAACATTGTTGATCCCCGCTTCCGCAAACTACTGGTGTTCCACTCTTCAAACCTGTTAGATTTTCTGCCTCCAGTATTATTTCTCCGACAATTTCTCCTGCCGGTTTTATCTCTGGAAGTTTATCAATTGGGGCTCTAAACTCTTCGGAGAGTTCATCTGAATATTTGAGGTTTTTTACGTCAAATGGTCCATAGACGGCATTTGCAAAATCTGACACGCAGTTTCCCGTGAGTTTTCTGTAAAAGAATGCATCGATTGTTTCGAATTTGAAGGTTTTATTGTAAATATCTGGTCTCTCATCCTTAAACCATAAAATTCTCATTGCAATGAGTCTGTGCCGAATTTTATTCAGGAGTTTATTTATGGTTTCGCTTGTTCTCGTGTCCATCCATGTGATAGCGTTGTATAAGGGTTTTCCATCCTTGTCAACTGGAACAACTGTTCCTCTCTGCGTACATATTGTTACAGCAACTATGTTTTGCGGAGAAATTTTTGAAGCTTCTATCGTATCTTTCATCGTGGATGCAGATACCCTCCATAGTTTTTCTGCGTCTTGCTCTATGATCTCCGGTTGTGGCGTTATTATAGGCAACTCTCTCATAATTTTTCCGATTATATTGCCTTTTTCGTCAAAAATCATTGTTTTAACGTTTGTAGTTCCAATATCAAATACTGCAAAATAACTCTCTCCCATAAAACCCCCACATATGACGTTAATAATAAACTTCAATAAAGTTAGAGCTTCTATTTTCGATCGGTTTATTATTTCTTACCTTTTTGCCTATATATTTTATGAACTAATTAAGATAAGCTATTACATTTAGTGGAAGAAAGGAGACTAGAAAGTTAGTAAAGTTAATGTTTTCTCCTTCTTAAGCGAATGCCATTAGTTTAAGGGTAAAATCATACTTAAAGCTCCATTATGGGAAATTTAATGTTAAACTATTAAGACTGAAGCTTATGATAAAAATTAGAACTGCAATATTTCATCCGTTATTATTACTATTCCTTTCTGTCCGTGAAGGACTAATTTGTATTTGTTTAGTACATCTCTTCCAAGAATACTTGGCAATCTTAATATTTTTTCATTAAGTGTTTTATGTTTAAGTACGTATATCATGTCGAGTCTCTCTTTGTAATGCTTTCTATCTTCTGTAATGAATACCAATTCTATGTTTCTTATTATGTAGGTTTCAACTACTCCACCTATGCCTAGTGTTCCCTCCCTGTGCTTTTCTAACTTTGAATAATCTATACCTAGTCTTATTGCATCTCTGTCCAGTATTGTTGTTCTAGTTGCACCTGTATCTAATAGAAGTTCTATCGGAGATTTTATGTCTAAATCTTTGATGATTATTGTCGCTATTACATATGCTGGTCCAAATTTACCGCCTTTGATGAATCCTTTAATTCTCAAGTCAACCCGCTCTTAAAGAATTAGTTCTACTTCCTTACTTGCTATGAATTCTACCGCTATCTGCTCATATTTCTCAGGATACTTCTTCCTGAGTCTCTCCACCAGTCTCACTAAATCTTTATCATGATCTATAACTTTGCCATCCATAGCTGCAATCCACTCGTCTTTAAACGTTTTTTTCAATTCTTCATAGTGTTCTCTAATCCATCTACTGTTTTCACCGTAGATAGAAAGTGTGTGAAGTAAAGCTTCCATAAAATTCACCCCACTAATAAACTAATACTTTCAATATACTTATAAATTCCTTCATGTACACTGTTAAAAGCATATGCAAACAGACTAGTGGACCATATGACCACTTATATGAATTTTGTTCTTAACATATTTTGATAATCAACAACGGATATTTTCCTAAATAGGAATTCTTATCTAAGCGTTATTTTACAGTAATATCTCTTAGTTACCAGAACTAGGTTATATGTTGTTAAATAATTCAAAATACGCAAAAGCTAAAAGATAGAATTTATATGTTTATAGCGGAATTTAACATTTTGTAGTCCACGGATATTTCGTCAAATTGCTTAGAGGCTGTGTTTAAGGAAGTATATTGTAATATGCACATAGTAGGTGAATCATATGAGTGACGAAGTTTTGAAAGAGTTCATAAATATGTTAAGTGATCTAGTTTCTTTTAAATCGCTGTCAATTAATGAAGGTGAATGTGAGAAAACTGCCAAGTATTTAGTAGAGGTTTTAAAAGAAGTTGGATTTTCCGTAAAAGTTGTTAAGCCAAGAGAAGGTAACCCAGTTATACTGGCCAGTCTTAAAGGGAAAGGGAATAATTCGATTCTTTTCTATAACCACTATGATGTGCAGCCTGCAGAACCTTTAGAAGAATGGATTTACGACCCTTTTCAGGTAAAAGTTGTTGAAGACAGGATATATGGGCGTGGAGTCGGAGACAACAAGGGGAACATTGTTTCGAGAATATTAGCTGTTAAAAAGATTTTAGAGGAAGAAGGAGAATTACCGATCACCGTAAAGTTTGTTATTGAAGGTGAAGAGGAAGCAGGTTCACCCCACCTGTGGAATGCCTTGTCTCAAAGCAAAGAGTTTTTTGAAGATGTAGAACTCGTGATATGGGAGTTTGGAGGGTTCAACAAAGATGGATCTATGACTATATTTCTTGGTTTAAAGGGAATACTTTACTTTGAACTTAAAGCTAGAAGACTTTCTCGAGACGCCCATTCATCTTTAGCTGTACTTTTACCCAGCGCTGCTTGGGATTTGATAACGTTTCTCTACGAACTTAAGAAAGATAATTTAAAGAAAATAAAGAGTTTTTGGAACGGCATAGTCGACATTAGGGAAGTGCTTCAAGAAATAAGGGAAGCAGGTTACGAGATAGCTTTTGATTCAGACGTTTTGAAGCAGGAATTTGATATTGAATCTTTTGTTGACGATTTAGAAGACGAAGAGGCTTTGGAAGCTTATTATGGAAGGCCCTCATTTAACATAGATGGATTCCTAACAGGTTACACTGGAGAAGCTTCAAAAACAGTTCTACCTGCCGAGGCCTCGGTTAAAGTAGATTTTAGACTTGTACCCTATCAAGACGCTGAAGCAATAAGCAAAGAGTTTTGCGAATTAGCTGAGAAAAACGGCTTAATATGTAAGAAAATGGATTACACAGAGCCTACATATACAAGTTTTAAACATCCATCCATACAAAAACTACTGAAAATACTAAACAGTATTGGTGTCAAAACAAAAATTGCCCCATGGTCTCCTGGAAGCGGCCCAATGCACATCTTTACCAAATACTTAAAACTGCCAGCTGTAAGTGGCATAGGAGTAAGCTACTGGGGGACAAGAGCTCATGCACCAAACGAAAACATCAGAATAAAAGACGTAGAAAAAACAATACAGATAATAAGTGAAACAATAAAATCGCATCCCAGAATGAACTAATTGCAACATTTAAACATTTTATAATCTGATAATAACAATACCAAGCTCTAGTATATTTCCATCAAGTTTTTGTTATACAAAATTGTTTAAATGAAAATGAGGTAGACAAAAACAAGTATTTCAGCAATGAAACCGAAACATATATATGTTATTTTCTAAAGTTTTAGACAAATTTAAATTGGTGGGGATGGCTGCTTGGGGGAATCTACGAGAAAAATAAGAAGTAGAATACTTCTTGCACTATTGATCGGTGTAATCATTATTCCAACAATAGCTTACGCATACAATCTACTAATACTCTCAGACTCATACACATTAACCATATGGATAGTAGATGAACAAGGAAAAGCTGTTCCAGACGCAACAGTACAGATATTCATCACCGTACCCAAAGGACCAGCTAAACTCATAGACCGACTTAAAACAAACAGTCGCGGCAAAGCCATCTTCCACCTATCAATAAAAAATTTAACGAATCCTTGGATCGAAACCAACGAATGGCTTGCTGAACACGGTGGAATAGCCAACCCAGGCATCCTAATATTCGCATACTACAGCGGTGAAAAGCTAGGCACAATAACATACACTTTAACCGTACCATGGGAAATCAGAGGAAAAGGACCAATATCGATAGGAAAAACACTAAAATTGAAGTGGAATACAATCAACAAATCTAAGGTAGTTAAAAAAGCTGAGATCCTTGGTTATGCTGGAAGACTAGTATATGAACTTGCATGGAGCAAAGAACATGAAGGATACATAAACCTAGCCTACCTAAAAACAGACTCACCTTCACAAGGGACATTACATTATAAAATTTACAAGTATGATTACATTGCATACAAAGTCACCATAAATGAAGGGTTTACAGGGTGGGAACTGGCTTCAGGTACATTTGGATCAACAACGTGGATCAGGGATGGATACACTTATGTTGGCGTAGGATATAATGGCGAAGGTTGGATTTCTATTTACGGTCGTGTCGTTTGGGAAACGTGGCATCTTCGCTACTATTATGGTAGTATTCCGGGTGAAATTGTGCAAACAGACTATAAAACCTACATAAAATATGTTGTCCCGGACACGCTAAGAAATGTCAAGGGAGACGATTACTATAATATGGAAGGCACATACAAGTATTACAAAACATTTACAGGAAAAGGAGTGGAAGCTGGGAACATTGCTGGGTCTGTTGAATTTGATGATTTTACTGCAGATAAGGAGGAACATATGGTACCGTTCCCATATGCATTGGCTGCAGGCCTAATAAAGGAAGGGCTCGGCGATGTTCTACCAGGTGTAGCTCTTGGAGTAGTAACTGAACATGTGTCAGCTGCTTATGTGATTTACGATGTTTGGGGCGATGTAAACTATAATGTGAAGTTTTACTATTTCTATATGGATCAGTACAGTGTTCCAATGGCGTGGGTAAAATATGTAACCTATTATTCATCGTCATCCCCTTCTCCACCGCCTCCACCAGGACAACCAACCCCAACATAACTAACCATTTTTAATTTTTTAGATATATGTTTTATTTTGCTGGTTTTAATATTAATTTTGATGAATTTGTGTCTAATGTCAAAGAACGAAAATAGATATTAAAGAGAGACTAGAAAATGTTCATTATGTTAATTGTGTTAATATATTTTTATTTCATTCATTCTGCTTGCAGAAGAATGAAATGTAAGATCAGGGAAAGCACATTAGATATGGTGGAAATATGCATGGAGTAGCTTTAAATAATTAAAAATATGGGATATATGTTGGTGATTTGATGGTTAATGATATCAAGGTAACCGATAAAGGTATTTTTATCCCTAGGGAGCTATTTAAAGAACTACTTGACGTTTATTCTAAAGTTGAACAAATCCTTGCCACACTTGAAACCTTGGCTGATAAAGAAACATTGGAAGCCATTAAAAAGGGTAAAGAGGAAATAGCTAAGGGAAACTATGTAGAGTGTAAAATTGAAAATTTGGAAGAAACTCTTAAATAGCTAGTAGGAGGCTATTTTATGCCCTACAAGGCTAAATTTTCTAGAACATTCCTCAAAAAGTGAGATAAATTACCTAAGGAAACTAAAGAAAAAGTTGGGGAGTCCATTAAAGCTATTAATTTTTACGATATAGACTTAAGGAAAAGAATTTACCGCTAGTTTCAATGAACCTATTTTTTCGATGTAGCCTTCTATTATGTCTCCGTGTTTTAGTGGTGCTACTCCTTTTGGTGTTCCGGTAGCTATTATGTCTCCTGGTTCGAGGGTGCAGACTTTTGATGCGAAGCGTATGAGTTCGTTGATTTTGAATATCATGTCTTTTGTGTTTCCTTGCTGTCTTACTTTTCCATTTACTTTTAACTCTATATTTAGGTTTTGTGGGTCCTCTATTTCATCTTTTGTTACAATCCAAGGACCTAGGGGGCAAAAGGTATCGAATCCTTTTGCTCTAAACCATGTAACATCCTTTCTCTGCAGATCTCGTGCAGTTATGTCTAATAGTATTGTGTATCCGAAAATGGTGCTCCATGCTTCTCTTGGATCCACGTTTTTGCATCGTTTACCGATTATAACCGCGAGTTCTATTTCATGATCTACTCTTTTACTTTCTGCTGGTAAAACTATTTTGCTGTTGTGTCCTGTAAGTGCTGATGGCGGTTTTAAAAAGAAGATTGGTTCACTAGGAACTTCTTCCCGCATTTCCTCAATATGACTCATATAGTTTCTTCCTACGCAAATAATTTTTGAAGGATTGGTAATCGGTGCATCAAGAGATACGTCGTTAAGATTATAGGAAAAACATTCGATTACATGTTTGCTTTTCAATATTCTTTCTAGTAAAATTTTGATTTCATCCCATTGCTCAATTAAATTCCTTACGTATTTGTAGTTAGCCCAGTTTCTAAAGTTTATTCCCTTTAAAGCTTTCGAAACATCTAGCACTTTATCGTTAATGAGTATGCCTGCTTTCCCTCCATTAAACGAAACTATCCGCATTACTATCCACCTCTTAAAACCTGATATAACTAAAGTCTTGGAAACGTAATCCCGCTACTGACATTTTATTAAATTGCGTTTGACTCAAAGTGTTAAAACTTCCATGCAGTCTTAAACTTCATACTTATATATACATGCTTACAAACTAAAGATATTTCACAGTTTGGAGGATACGCCCATGACGCCTGAACAAATCGCTTTCCTAATATTTGAAATACTTTTAGTTATGGGAGTTCTTTACATTTCGGCTCTAGCGATCACTGGTAGGAAACGTGTATCTACATCTTATCTTGCCAGTTTATTTGTCGTTGCTGTCTTAGCTATCTTTTTACTGCCTATAATTCGAGCAATAATCAGCATGTTCTACCTGGGTGAAGCCGCACCATATTTTGCCTTTACGGCTTTAATTTACCTTGTCAGATATCTGTTAAAACCTAGAAGCGGGCAACTCGTAAGCTGGGATCACGCAATACTGATTTCCCTTATAGCAGTGGTCTTCATAGTAATTCTAAACTACTTAGCACAAGTCCTCCTCAACATAACACTTATTCAACTGTAATAAGCTTTTAATCCCAATATCAACTTATTGTAAAAAGGTTTTATGTAAATTCAAAGCTTTTTAATAATGTAACAATGGATTGAGAAAACATAAAAATGT
>Ga0180300_10000600_pt1 | contig 15993 bp, 8 predicted proteins | sample GuaBasSediGuay15_FD_121798 | JGI IMG/M metagenome (GOLD analysis project Ga0180300, IMG submission 121798) | Subseafloor sediment microbial communities from Guaymas Basin, Gulf of California, Mexico - Guay15, Core 4569-2, 21-24 cm | ecosystem: Environmental > Aquatic > Marine > Hydrothermal... | reverse complement strand
GTATGCATCCTCAGCGGGATTAGGAAACAGACGGAAAACGGCTATTCCGTTTCTCCGTTTTCTCTTGATCCATCTGAGAAAAAGGTTAGCGAGGTGAATGAATTGAGTCGTATAGGTAGGGGCTACAGAAGTCGATTTTTCTCTAAACCAGCACCAGTTAAAGAAGGCGAAGAATATGAAGCTGACATTACGGAGATAAGTCGAAGAGGCGACGGTATAGCGAAGATTGAGGGTTTCATAATATTTGTATCAGGCGCAAAGACTGGGGATCACGTTAAGTTCAGGATAACGAGAGTTGCACGCAGATTTGCAACAGCAGAAATTATACATTAGAAACGAGAAAGAGATAAAATTAATTAAATGATTATATCCTGATTCAGCCTTCTAAAATCGTCCTTTTTTATTAAATTTAATAAAAAATTTCATGATGTCTTCAGTATATATAATTCTCTGATGAGTTCCCTTGCCGTTTTCCTTACGGCTTCGGCGCTATTGAACCTCGGCTTCCAGCCTAAAGCCTTTAGCTTCTCCATTGATAGAAGCATATACTTCACGTCTCCCTTCCATCCCCTTCCGCCGTCAACTCCTCCAGTGAAACGGAAGATTACCTTGCCGAGATTCATCTCTTCAACTATTATCTTGGCGATCCTCTTAACATCTATCCAATCCTCGGAGCCAACATTAAAAACTTCAACCTTACCTGATACGTTCTTTATTATTACCGACAATGCGGATATAAGGTCGTCCACGTAAAGATATGATTTCCTCTGCGTTCCGTCCCCCAAGATCTCGAGCTCTTTAGGATTTCTTTTGAGTTTCATTATGAAGTCATATATGACCCCATGCCTGCTTCTCGGACCCACTATGTTAGCCAGCCTACAAATCGCAGCTCGGAAGCCATAGTTATATGCGAATGAGCTTATAAGTGCCTCTGAGGCGAGTTTAGCGGCTCCATAAATAGATATAGGCTTCAGAGGACCGTAGGCTTCGCCAGTTGGAATCTCTTCTGCATCTCCATATACTGTTGAGGAAGAAGTAAAGACAAAAAGATCCAACGCTTCAGAGCTTCTCAGCCTTTCCAGCAGGCGATACGTAGCTACAATATTTTGTTCGAAATGGATACGCGGAGCTGAGAAGCCTAATTTAACCTCCGGGTTAGCGGCTAGATGAAATACGATCTCGCATCCATCAATAATCTTTCTCAAATCATGATTATTCAATAAGTCGCCTTTTATAAACTCGAAGGAGTCTTCTCCAATCCAGCGTTTAACATTATCTATTGTTCCACTGCTTAGGTTATCGATGACTCGCACCCTAGCGCCGCTCATCATAAGCGCGTCGACTAAGTGGCTTCCGATGAATCCGGCTCCTCCAGTCAGGAGGATAAGCCTATCTCTGAGATCCTCAAAGTTCAATTTTTCCCCCACAGATACTTCTTTTTCTACCAAAATAAACTTACGTAGTGAAATAAGATTTTTTATTCATCGAATAGTTTAGTTGTCTCTTAGTCTCTATTATTTTTGAACGGGAGGTGTGTAGGGCTTGTATTGGAGGAGAAAATATATAGACTTGAGGATAGCGTTAAAGAATTATTTGAAAGATCAGGGCGTAACGCTTCAGGATTTGCTTAGTTCAATGGATGAGGATAAAGAGGACATAATGGATGCTCTCAAAAAAAGGGTTTATCTCACGGAGGATCAGAGTAGAATTCTCGAGGAGAAACTTGCAAGCAAGGAGCTAAACCTTCTGCTTTTCGTCATACAAGCCTTTTATATTCTCAATCCATCCGGAATGTATAAGGGTTTCATAATTGAGCCTACGAGAGAAGACGTTATGTATAATAACAAAGTGACGTTTGAGGGATGCAAGTTGATCCTTAAGGCTTTGAGAATATCGACTGAAGGTCTCGACATATAAGTAGCATATTACTATGATGATGCTCATCTAATCTCTATTACATCTCCATCTTTAAGAATGTGAGACGCACCGACTCTCTGTCCAGGATACTTCGCACTTGGACCCCATATGCGGGCATGTCTGAATTCTTTATAGAGCTTGCTATGAAGTTTTCTCGCGACTTCGATAACGGTGGCATTCTCATTTATTATGAGAGGTCTATGTGAAGGTTTCTTCTCGCCGGGCTCTTTAGGATAAATCCGTATTATTCTAAGCATTCGAAAGATGTGATCTCCTATCTTGACGAGTCCTTCTCGATTCTTACATGAAACTGGTATTAAAGGAATCTTCACGTTGGTCATGAACTCCTTTAACCTTGCGAGGTTCTCATATGCTCCCTCCGCATCTATCTTATTCGCTACTAGGATTGTAGGTTTATATACTAGACTTGAGAATAGGGATTCTTCAAGTATTTCAAGAGTAACTTTCCCCCTTATTCTAATAAGAGCAGAATTTATTCTGTAACTGGATAATAGTTTTCTAACATCTTCTAGAGTGCAGTCTACGAGTGATCCTGTTCCCACTACCTGCAAGCCCACGCCTGAACTTCTTCTTATAACTTCCACCTCTCCCTCTGGCTTCTCGATCATTATCCCCGCGTTCTCAAGCTCCGAACGAAGCATTATGAAGTTTTTGACAGGATCCGTTGATAGGTCAACCATTAGAACTAGACCGTCCGCGTTTCTTGCAAGCCCTAAGATTTGCGGTCCGCTCATTTTCCCTTCTGATGCTCCCTTAACCAGCGCGGGTGCCTCGACTAGCTGGAACTGTATGTCTTGATAGGGCATCATACCTATGATCGGCTTCTTCGTTGTAAAATATACTGGACTCACCTCGGCCTTCGCGCTTGTTAGCGACGTTAGCAGACTGCTTCTTCCAACGTTGGTTGGTCCAAGTATGATCATTTGTCCAGCTCCCTCCTTTGGAACGGAGAATCCTCCGTACCCTCCTCTCCTCTGCGACTTCTGCCTTTCTAGTTCCCTCTCGAGAATAGATATTCTGCGTCTAACGTTTGCTAGTAAGTTACTCGTCCCTTTATGTTTCGGAACGAGTGAGATAAATTCTCTCATAAGCCTTATCTTTTCTGGAATAGATCTACACGCCACTACGTCAGCCCATTTAGCTTTGGCTTCAGCGGGTAGATTCGTGACCATTTCTCACATCGTCTCTTAAAAGATCCTCACCGTGGCTCCGAAAATATATAAAGATTCAGCCTATAATTTAGATTTTCTTCTTATATTTTAGCCTCGCAACGTAGTCTTTATGCTAATGCTCCCTTCTGACTCCCTCGCCTACCTGTGAAATCCATCCTTCTCTAGCGCCAGCTCTGACGCATTCTTCAATAACTCTCCTGCCCATCTTTTCGTCTCTAACAAGCGCTATTATGCTTCCTCCCATCCCAGCTCCAGAGATCTTCGCCCCATAGGCTCCAGCGTCTAAGGCGGCATTACAGATATCATCAAGTTCTGGAAGGCTTACATCATACAGATCTCTCAGAAGCAAATGTTGCTCATTCATTACCTCGCCTAGAATCATGTAGCTTCGTTCAATTCCTGTTGAGGATCTTATTTTACGCCATCTCTTCCCGCCGAATATTATCATTCCTTCCGTATTGCTTATGTCTTCTCTGCGGAGGATTTTCAGCGCAATTTCAGTCCATCTATTCATTCTGAGAGTGAAGATTATCCTTTTTCCGGAATCATTGTCGAGAATTGAGAGGTAATCCTCCAGGTTCTCTTCACTTAACTTCTCCCAGCGGGGCTCATCGAATCTATAGCCTAAAAGTCTCTTTAGCTCCTCCGGAACTTCACTGCTTTTCATCAATGTCTTAAGCCCTCTGTTAATCTCATTTTGCCTCTTTGGATGTATATCAGCCGTTGAATGTCTGATACCTGAGTTAACGATCACGAATGTTAAGTCTCTAAACGGAAGAGGCTCAACTCTGTACGGCGGTCTACACTCAAGCTTTATTACTCCTCCGAAGGCTACTCCGTACTGATCTAGTCTGCCACATGGTATTCCAGCTTCCAGATTTTCCGCTGCGAATCCTATCTCAGCGATCTCCTTCTTTCCAAGATTCAATCCGCAAGCTATATTTAGCAAGTGTGCAAAGCCCACTTCTAAGGCTGCGCTGCTTGAAAGTCCCGAGCCTATCGGTATTTCACTCTTAATCGTTACATTTACGCCGCGTAATTTTTCTGAGAAGCCTCTTTTAACAAGCACATTTACCACTCCGCGTAGATAGTTTCCGAAGAATTTTCCGCCGAGCATCAAATTCACTCCTATCCCAAACGAGTCTACTGAGGGTTCACCGCGCTTCTCAAGGTCAAGGGACTTCACATACATCTTTCCGCTGTCCGTGACTTCTCCATATAGATACATTCGGAGATTGATGGCTACAGGCACAACCGGCAATCCTTTATAGTCTTGATGCGTATTGAGGAAGTCGGCGCGTCCAGGGGAGGAGATAGCTACGCGCATCGATTATTCCCCATTAACTAGAATAATTCTACTTTTTCACCGCATCTTCATCTTCCTCAGAAGATTCAGCAGTATGTCGGGTCTATTTGTTCCAATTGAATCTACGCCGAGCTTTATCATCTTCATCATTTCTTCCGGCTCATCTGGATTCCACGCCTCAATCTTTAATCCCATTTCATGGGCATGTCTGACGAGTTCATCGTCGATATTTCGGTAATAGACATGAATGGCTTCAGAGTATACATTTAAGGCCTTCTTGCAGATATCTTCCTCAACATTGAAGAAGAGAGCTCCTGTTCTCAATTCGGGATTGAATTCGTGTACTCTTCTAAGTAAGTCATGCATGAAAGAAGTTATAATAATCTCTCTCTCAGCGTTTTCCTTCTCTATCAGTCTTAGAACGGGATCGGTTGCCTCAGCAACCTTGAGCTCAATCTGTAGCTCAACCTTGCCTCTCGTAGTTTCTAGAACCTCTTCTAGGCTCGGCACTTTTTCACCCTTTCCAGCGTCAAGTCTTCTCATTTCGTCAAAAGTTAATTCCTTCACGTATCCATGCCCATTAGTTGTTCTATCAACAGTCTCATCATGGATAACTACGAGGCGGCCATCTTTAGTAACGCGGACATCGATCTCGACTCCATCAACGCCCAGCTCAATAGCTCTTCGAATGGATCTAAGAGTGTTTTCCAGCTCTAAACCAGCTACTCCTCTATGCCCAGTTACCTTAATCATACATTCCTCAACTACATATTTACAATATGATTATGATTAAAAGACGTTTTCTCTATCTCCTAAACTATTCTTCCCTCGAAATTATTATTGGATTCGTCCATGCTCTTCTTCCTTTTTCATCCTCAACTTCTATTCTCACGTAGCTCTCACCGTTCTTCACCCTATATATCGCCTCGGTTAAGGGCTTATCATACGCGAAAAATCTTCTTCCAAGCCCATTCTCAGATATGAAGCTTATGACGCGTGCAGGTGATGACTTAACACGTATAATTTCATTCTCCACTTGGAGATCACGTATCTCTGGACCCATAGTTGAGTAGAAGAGTCCCTTTCTTAGGCTTTCCATGAGTGATTCTAAGCTTCGCTCCTTAACCTTAACCATTACCCATCCCCTGCATGCATCTGTAGGTCTCTTACGGGGAAGTAAGTCTCCTACATGTACGTCGTCAACGGCGAATCCATATGTTAATTTCCCTCTAGAAAGAAGTGTATCCCAATGAACGTTAGCGTATCCTTTAGCGACGGATACTTCGCATGTTGCATTGTAAACTTCTATCCCTAAATATCCCTCTAACTTTTCTAGATCCTCAATTGTTAATGAGCTCCAGTATGGATGCGCCACAATTACTTCGCCTCCTTGACTTTTCACCTCTTCTATCGCATTCTCTGGATCTTTGGATCTAATTTCTCTCCTTATATTGAACGCTGCTAGATGGAGTTTTCCAATGCTGATTTCCTCTCCAGGGATAAGTATGATTCCTTCACGCTTAAGATTCTCAGTATTCGTTATCTTATCATGATCAGTTATTGATAGGAAATCATACCCACTCGAATGATAAAGCAGAACTATCTGGGGAGGAGTTAACATTCCATCAGAGTTTGTCGTATGTGAATGTAGGTTTCCTTTCATCCATGATCCTTCAGTACGGAACGGGTTGGAAAACAATATGCGATTCATGAGAAATCGTAATCGCTGAAGATGAATTTAAGCATATTCCCCAAATTTCTAAAGCATATTTTAATAGGAGGCGCTTCTTAATCGGGGAGAAGGCTTATGTTGAGCGAGAAGCACAAAGGTTGAGCGTGGAGACATCCTAGCATTCTTGGATGTGGGAGCCTATGCAGATTTGATCAAAGTATAGAATACCATCTCGGCTTCTGACATATAGAGACTACTGCGAATCCTAAGCGACAAACATAACTTTGTTTCAAGATCATTTATTTATATTAGTCTAAGAAGTCGTACAGTTAAAAATAAAACATCACCATCTATATAGTTTAGATAATTTGGAATTAGATTCATGATATGCAGGTGGATCTGATTGCCGATAACTAAGGTTAAGGAATATCTGGAAGATAAAGGAGTTAGTGTGGCTAAAAGAGGAGTGGGTAAATTAATCGCTTCGGCGAGAATGCTAATAGATCCAGAGAAGCCTTCAATAAGCGATTTTAAGTTTATGGACAATGCTGCTCTAAGTGAGGTTCTGAAAGAAGCGGTTAATGGAGTAAATAGGGCTCTCGGAGAAGGCTTAAAGTTATTGATGAAATCTAACATTAAAGTGGTAAGGGATGTTATCTCCAGGATTGCAGGATCTAACATACCTGTTCTCTTCCTGAGCGACCATGAATATGTTTTGGACTTGTTTACTGAGAGAGATAATAAAGTCATCAGAGTTGATGTTAATATTTATGGTGAGATTAAAGAAAAGGATAGAAACGGCCTTCCAGTTCTTTATGCAGTATCTCTCTTCAATGAGTTCTGCCGTCTCTCCGGGCTTGAAGAGACTGATTCGCTGATGAAAACTGTCGAGTTTTACGAAAACCTCGAGGAGAGTCAAGTTCATAGGCTTAAGCATATCCTCTTCGGAAAGAATGTCGATGCGGGTAATGTTTTCCTTAGATTTCTTGAGGATTCAGCTGGAAAGCTAGAGAAAGAGAAGCGTAGGTTAGCATCTTGGCTGAGAAGTCGAACGTTAATAGAGTTGCCATACAATGCTGAAAAAGTCAGGGCGGCTCTACTTGAGGAGAAGGATCTAACATCGCTTAGAAGAAGAATATACAATGTGATCAGAGAGACTTACTATGAACCCCTAGATTCTGCTAATGCTGAACGCGTGGCAGATATACTTCATGAGAAGGGCGTCCGCTTAGCCTCGGGAAGGTTCAGCAGAGCCTTTTATATAGAAGCACTCATGCTTGCAAACTCTAAGGTTCTAGAATACAGATATATACGTCCAGTAATAGATAACCTTGAGAAGACATTCAGAAGCTTAAGAATCGATTTTGAAACTGAATACTTGAAAAAGAAGAATTTCGATTTTGAATTGCTAAATGGAGAGATACAGCGGGTCATAAATCTTAAGGCGGAGGAGATTATTCCTGAAGCTCGATGCGAAGGAGCCATTGAGAAATTAAAGAAGGGCATCAGAGACTTAGAATCGTCTATCATGGAAGCGTTGGATAGAGTCCAGTTCATAGAGAGTCGGAGAATAGCTGAGGAGAGAAGGAAGGCTGAAGGCTCTAGTTCAACGTGGGAGCAGATAAGCAGGGATAGAGATGAGGCGATAAGGAAGATTAACATTTTACGCGAGGCTATTTCTCATCTTGAAAGTGCTATCTGCGACGCTCCAAAGATCGACCCCGCGTTCATAGTATTCTTCCAAAGAATCTCAAGCACGGGGTCAATCAATATAGGTACCCTAAATGAGCTAATGGATCCATTCTTCGGCGAGGATGAGGAAGTTCACGAGTTGATCAGGGAGGGAGGACATAACTTCTACACAACTCCTAACCTCCATGCTTGGCTGAGAAAGTGTGACGATTGGGTTGAGGCGTTGCCAGCGTACTGTGCATATCGAATCGTCCCCGTTGAGGGTGGCAGATATAAAGTTGAGGTTTGGGTTCAGCGTTCAATTCTGGAGGAGATGTTCAGACGGCATGCTGAAGACTGGGCGCTTAATGTTGAGGAGGTTATGGCGCTTGAGCACATATCGATCGCAAGAGAGATTCTGGTAGATCTATTTAAATTGAGAGGAGAAGTTGAGAGGGTTGCTGAAGAATATCATTTAAGTCGCGAGGAAGCTGCCAGAAAAGTAATTATGAATCATAACCTGGCCGATGAAGTCGCTAATCTAGCTGCTCTCGTTGAGGACACATACTTCAACTTGTGCGTTGAAGTGGCGAAGAAGCAGAGTTGCGATAGAACGAGTAGAATGAAAGCTTTGAGGATGATTATACGGGAAGATGAGGGTGAAGGCAACTTAGTCGCAGCTGTTCTTAAGGAGATAAGCTCTAAACAAGCTTCTCCATCTCTGATTTTGAGATTATCTATCGAAAGGTATGGATTAAAAGATAGAGCGGAGAATCTGAGAAGGTTAGCCTATAAGAGAAGAAGGAATCTTCCAAGCGTTCATGTGCTTACTACGCTTGGACCTGGTGAGACTCAAATTAACGTTAGAAACTGGCTTGAGGAGACTATGGCTCTCTTTAACGTTTCAAGATTTTATGGTTTAGAGAAGAAAGTGTGGAAAAGAGTTGAAGATTACAGGAAGAAGTTTGTGGCTATAGGTCGGAAACTCATTAAGGAGCTCGATATGGAGGGAGACCTCTTCCAGATAATGAAAGATGAAGGCTTACATATCGGAAAAAAGGAGGATGAAGCTAAAGGAATACTTAAGATTCTATCTTCATATCCTGAGGTCGCATTGGAGGCATCCAAGATTGCTCTCCTGCTTGAGCATGAGGAGAAGAGTGGTTTAAGGAGCAGAAACCTCGAGAAAGTTGAGGAGCCAAGTTTGGTTCTTAAATATATTAAGGAGCATCCGGAGCTTGAGGGTCACGCTGTTGAAAAGGTTGTTACGCGTAACAAGCTTGAAAGCAAGATTAGGTCATATGCAGAAAAGAACAGTATATCTTGGGATGAAGCTGCGAAGGCAATTGTGAATTCAGACTCAGTATACTCTGCTGAAAAAGAGAGTTATATGCTGTCCGAGGCTAGACAGAGAGTTCTTGAATCACTCAATTTGACAGGTGATGTCTGGAAGTATCTGAAGTGGCGTCTCGATAGAGCATTAGCAGTAGTAACAGCTAGAAGGGAGATAATAGCCGAGAATAATTTATCTCATGAACTTAACAATCCGAGATTTCGATATGATGCCGCTGGACCATATAAAAAGTTTAATCTTCTATATACCCCAAGCAGGGTTGATCTTGGACCTGAGGAAGTTCGTAGCGTAAGAGATATTCCAAAGTGGGTTGGCGGATGTGACAGGGAATCCCTCAACGCTGGGAAGTCTCTTTACGGCCTTTATAATAGGGCGGGAGTAGTGGCTGTTGAAGCTCCGGATCTAGCTGAGTTTCTCAAAGTTGGAGAGAACTCTTTCTCTAGGGGAGGAGTCTTCTATCTCTCATTAATAGCTGGTACTAATATCGACGCTCTCGGAGTCGGAGACTTCGAGTTCTTCAGAGATCAATGGAACATGAGGGGCGACAGAATAGTTCTACCCACTGGTGAGACTTATGGAGGTTTCTGCGTGCCGAAGGAGTTCTCGCTGTTAAACGCTATAATCCTCGCTGCTGTGAACGAGAAGACCTCCGATGAGATAATGGATGCTTTCGGGATGCCCAGAGAGATAAGATCTAAAGTAATTGAGGATCTCCGTAAAGTTCTCAGAATGAAGCTTGACTGTGAGGGTGATGTTGAATGGGAGGAGAAAGCAAGAGAATATTTAGCTAACCGATACAAAGAGTATTTCTCTATTCTAGGGCATCCAGCCTATATCTCAAGGCTTCCACAGCTAGCGAAGACCCTTGAGAAGATAGGTATTCTTGTAGTAAGGGATGAGAAGGAGCGGAGGGATCAGTACCATCTCACGACATGGGTTAATAAGAAGATGCTTGGTCTTGAGGAGGTTAACAGAATAGGTCCATTTAGGAAGGTTTGCTTAATAAGACAGCTTATTAAGGAGGCTAGAAGAAGAAATTCCAAAGTTGCTCCTGATGATGAAATAATCGGGGTTATGTCTGTTTCATACAAGGAGGGCGGTCAAAAGGACGGTAAAGAGATACCTATCTCGGATGTAAGGTTCAGCGCTGGATGTAGAAAACTTGAGATCTACACTGGAACAGCCTACGACCATCTATTGAAAGATATTGATCCTGAAGGCAGAGGGATAATCCGCGAGATGTTTAGGAACTTCAAGCCGCCAGCTGACATAAGAATTGTGGGAAAATGTACAAGTACAGACGTCTTCAATTATATACCTAAGTCAGGGCTGAACGAGGTTAAGGAATGGGTTTACAATAGGCTTCTTCAAGCAGGCTTGACTGATCTACTTATCACCTCCAACTCAATCGTCTATGGCGGAGATCTCAAACGCTGGGTTGGGATAAAGGATCTATCCGAGAAGGAAAGAGAGAATCTCATAAGGGAGATTGGAGGTAAAATTCACCTCCTCGTACTGGAGAAGAGAGGAATCTACAGAACATATGAAGAAGCTGTTGAGGGAGTTGATTTCATTGATCTGGGAATTCCAGATCCTGAGCTACTAGATCTCATTGACAATCTGCCCAAATTGCTATATTTAATGCGTAAAGGCCGTCCTAATAGCGCTCTAGTCTTCGCTGACGGTACTTCCGGAGCTAGAAGAAGAACATTCTCCTTCCGCTATGCTAACAGCAAAAGAAAAGTTAAGGAGCTCTTCGCGCTGGATGAGAACGCGGTTTATGGAGCCTTAGGTCTAGGACAAGAGACTATTGAGGCATGGCGACGAGAGATGATTAGAGATCGCGAGAATGCTGATGCCCTGTATAAAGCGCTTGTTGACGGCAGAGTAGATGAGGTGAAAAGAATTTACAAGAAGATAATTGAGGAAGTTATATTTGACGGGAGAGCTGAGGAAGCCATAGAAGAGGAGATAGCCGCTAAAAAATTTAATGTTCCAAGGGACATTCAGAGATCATACAGCTATGTATCGAAAGCTTTTGGAAATCTTAAGATGGGATTGCCGCTGAAAAAGCTTGATTTCGGAACGTGGTTGATCATCGGAGGCATGTACATCATTAATGGAAAGATTAGCATGGATGAGCTGAATTCCTTCCGGAAAAGGTTCGAAAAAGCAATATCTTCTCTATCTAGGGATGAAGAGTCTGGTGTGAATGGATTCACCAAGGAAGATGTTGATGATATCATAAGGCTATTCATTAGACCAAAATATGTGCCTCCGCCACTAGCGGAGTATCGCGAAATCAAAACTGGAATCTCAGGCTCTCTGAAGGCTGTTGAAGAAAAGGTCTCATTACTAGCTAGGAGGGAGATGCGTCGAAGACAGGCTATGAGAGCTGAAGCTCTGAAGCAAAGACTACGTGGTTTCTCCCTAGCTGAGAAAGAAGTATCAGAGGCTCTCAAGAGAGGAGATATGAATCTTGTCTATTCAAGGGCTATGGATGTGCTTGGAGATGCTAAGGATGAAATATCGCAGGAGAAGTTTGGAGCTTTCTTATCTTGGACACGTGGCATGTTCAAACTTCTCGTTAAGGCTCTAAAGCCGACAGAGGAGCATAAAAAGAGAATCGAGAAGAGCATTAAGGACTTGTTTAATGACGTAGAGATAAATCTAGATCAATACAGGAGACTTGCCTCTGAAACTGCGAAGATGGCTGAGCTTGCCAGTGGTGATAAGTCTATCCTTGAAGAGGCCGCTAAGGCTCTTGAGCTCCTAGACATCTCTCTTCTCCTAGAGAGGACTATCGATGTTGAGGATCCCAACAGCATGGTCATCGAACTAGCGAGATTCTTTGATACTACAATTAACAATCACATCTTCGATTATATTCCGTATCATTATCACAGACAGAGAGGCGTCGCTTTCGAGTGCTTGAGTAGGAAGGAGAAGATAGCTCTAGCTATGAGGAGACATAGATGGCTATACACAAGATGCAGACATCTTATAGTCACGAAGACTAAGATGAAAGATTTAGGGCCTGCCTACTGGGATGCGTGGCTAGGAGATGCAGATAGAGACATTATGGGGGTGGGAATAAACCTTGAGGATGAGGATGAAAGGTTCTGGTTCAGCTATGCTAGGCTTAGGGACGCTGTTGTTCTGCTTCATGAAGGCTATCCGTTACCCGAGATCTTTATCAACCTTGACCCTTCCGCTTTGAAGTGTAACGAAAGAACGAACGTTGTCATCGTTTATCCGCATGGAAACACAACTGTTCCCGTAGCCTTAGAGCAGAATCCAAAGCTCAGCAAAGAGAGGGCTATTAATCTTCTCTTAACAGCCTTCCCGAAGATTGTAGAGAATAAGGAGGCAGGGATCAAAGTTCTCTACGTCTTTGACGGATTCACGTTTCTCTCCCGGGAAGATTATTTCTCAGCTCTTCTCGCTTCAGGTCTTAGCAGAGAGGAAGCTGAGAAAAGAGCATCAAAGATAAACTCGAGGGGTGTCTTAGCTCTCTTTAAGCTCAGCAGGCCGATAATAGCTCATGGAATATTCTTCCACTTCACTCACCCATTAAGGCCTGAGATCGAATTCGTAAGAGCTCCCATAATCCAGCCTCTCGTATGGGAAGCAGCCACTTATCTAAAGTGTAAACTGCCTGAAATGCTGAAGGGAAGCGGCATTAAGACTGCTGATCAATTCAACTGGTATATGGATCAAACTCTGAACATGTCCATGCCAGAGGCCAAAGATGAGATTAGGAGAAGGCTGATTGAATTCACTAAGGCTTATGACACGGTGATAATTAAGCCGGAGAAGGAGTCTGGAGGCCGTAACGCAAGGGTGATTCAGATTCGCAGAAGCGGTAAGATTATTAATGAAAACCTTGAAGAAGCCGTTAACTTAATCTATGATCTTTCGAAGAGTGACAACGTTGTAATTCAAGAATTCTTAAGGTCTTACGTGCGGAGACTCTATACTAGAGAATTCCTCGATGATCTTGTTGAAAGATTTGCTAAGATAGGAGTTCCAGTAAGGCTTTATAGAGATCCTCAAACGCCGCTTTTCTCATACTTCAGGCAGATACTCGTGCTTGGAAAGAAGGGATACGAGATATCTCATCACATCACTGTTATCAGTACAGGCGGAGTCGCCAACGTTGGTCAAGGAGGCCTGCTATATGAGTACACTGACGACATAATAAATCCGAAGTATAGAGAAGACCTGAGGCGGGAAATAACGAAGGCCGCTTATAGATCGATGGAGGCTCAGAGACGCTATCTCAGAGCTCACTGGAAGGAGATTATAGATGAATATTTGAAGATTCATCCGGAATTTGCTAAAAGGCTCAAATTCAGAATTATAAAGGACCTAACAGGCTTTGATAATAGAGATATCCCATATGAGATGGGCGACTTTATGCCTGTATTTCTCATAGATGAAAATGATAACCTCATCCGCATCTATGATGAAGATACTGAAAGACTCATTTCACTCTATGACGAGAACGGCAAACCTACGCCTGTTAAAATATATGACGAGAACGGTAATCCCATCCCGAGGGTTGACGAGAACGGTAATCCCATCCCGATACGCCTCTTCAATGAGAAAGGAAGGAAGATACCGCTCTTCGACTCTAAAGGAAGGCAGATAAGCTCTCTCATCGTCTACAAAATAGAGGCTAATCCAGGCGCGGGGCTATGGAAGCCGCATAATGATCAGTTGCCGCCGCATAGAAAGGGTGAAGGTGTATACATCATATTTAGCCGTCTCGGAGAAAGAGCCTCAGTTTATAAGAGAAAACTCGAGGATATCTCTAAGGAGGCTGGCGTAAGGTTCGTTGAGGAGAAGCCTATGACTCCAGCAACCTATCTGCCAAGCGAAAAATTGTGAGGACTTTCACAACGATTTCTTTTAGGGAAGTGTCGATGTGAGTGAAAGAGATGTCGAAGGCAACTTAAGCATATCTTTACAGAGATATTTGGAGAGACGCATTATCGATGATCTTGAACTTAGGGAGATATGGGCTTTAAGAAAGGAGGCAGCTGATCCTTCAAGATCAAACCTTCTAAAACAGCGTTTCATAAATATTCTGTATGAGGATAGAAGGCTTCTTAAGGAAAGGCTTAAGCAAAAACTGGAGCTGGACGAGGCTTTTTCGAATTCTAATTTCATAGAAAGGATAGCGGAGGTTGCTGTTGAACGGATTCGATGCTGGCCTGAGGCACCATTCCTCAGAATTAGACATAAAGCCCTAAGCGACGCAGAGGCTAAAAGAACACTTCAAGGATTAAATTTTGGGATAATATACGGAGCCGAATCAATTCTTCTTCAAGATACGATCCTCTCGTATCAGGCGGATGAAGTATGCTCTAGACTTGGAGAATCGAAGATCAACATTCTTGGAGTGCACCGTGACTGGCTGACCGATGATGGAAGAGCTCTCCGGGGCATGCTGGTAGATGACTCCTGGAGAGTTATGGAGGTAGAATTTAAAGAACCAATTAGGCTAAGCATAATTCAAGTTCTACATCTTCCCTCACTGGGCGAAAAAGAGATTCACAAGAAGATCTCCAACTTCTTCGAATCATTAGATATTCCTCAAGTAAATCCGTATAGTTCATCACAGAGAGCTGATGACAAATTCTTGACGCATAGATTATGGAGTGGAGGAGATGGTGAAATTGAATCTCCTTTATACACTCTCATTACGAGAGGAAGAAATCTTAAAGAAGCATCGGCTCTCCTACTTAGTTTTGCGAGGAAGATCAGTAAGGTTAGGAGAAGAAGGAGAATAAATGTCTTTATTCAGCCGAATACTGGAACTGAAGGAAAATATGTTGAAAGGTTCACTATTGACATATTGATGAAGAGCATCAAAGGAAATAGTGACATTGAAAAGCATCTGGTCAGCATCCTTAGATGCGATGACGTTCTCCTTAGGGAGGAGCGCGGAAACGTCGTCTTTAAGAGACCATTCAATCCACCAGCATCTTTTAGGTATATCAGCTTTAGGGTCAACGTTGCTTGGGACGGATCTAGATTCGTGGCCGAGTCAGGATATGCACAAGTCTCAGAGAGTCAATCATCCCCCGTGGCTTCTAGAGGTAGAGGCGGAGAGATAATGAGTCTTAATGAAGCCTTCAGAAACCTATACTATCGTGACCGCGGAGGACTATCCAGATTAAAACCTAATCCAAGTCTTCTCTCAAGAATTAAAAGAGTCATCGAGGCTGCAGCTGAAAAATTAAATGTTGAGTTATCTCCAGAGGATTATCTCAAGATGGCTGGGATAGACTTTCTACTTGAGATCAAAGATAAATATGTGAAGCCGATTCTCCTAGAAGCCAATCCGAGACCCTCAGGCTTAGCTTTTTCCGTCAATCTGAGAAGAGCTCTGAATGACAGCTCACAGCTTATGATCAGCCACGCTATCTTTAACTATATACGTTCAATACAGAAAAAATCGCTAAGACGGGATAAAATGAGACATTAGGGTTTTAAGGCGAATCAGGGAATCTATGATAGAAAGAATCAATGCTGAAACAAAGATCCAGATATGAAAAGAAGATGCGTCAAGAAAAACTTCCAGAAAGCAAGTGCGAGAAAAGACCTCAGACCTAAGAGATTTTTTATGAAGTCGTTGTTTCTTCATGGGATCTAGAGATCATCTCGAGGCTAAGCCTACTCAGCCTCTTGAATATCAGACATTACCTTCCATCTTATATAATTCTTGTCTTACTGCTTGTGGCGGCGGGCACTCCATACTAACTTCTACGTAACATCCAAAAAGATGATGGAAGAACAGCATTGTTATGTTTTAATCTCTTTATAGTATGTGACTTCGCCGGTCTTAGAGTTTACTCTAAGGTTGAATCTT
>Ga0180300_10000599_pt1 | contig 16018 bp, 17 predicted proteins | sample GuaBasSediGuay15_FD_121798 | JGI IMG/M metagenome (GOLD analysis project Ga0180300, IMG submission 121798) | Subseafloor sediment microbial communities from Guaymas Basin, Gulf of California, Mexico - Guay15, Core 4569-2, 21-24 cm | ecosystem: Environmental > Aquatic > Marine > Hydrothermal... | reverse complement strand
GTCGGGGATGGGGTGGGAGGCGCCGACCAGCTCGATCCGGCGGAGGCGGTGACGGCCCTCGGTGCCCCTGAGGACGTTGACCACCCCGCCGGAGATGCGATCGCCCAGCAGCTCCTCGACGGCCTCAGCCATCGCCCCGCCGGCCTTCCCGCCGCCCACGACGAGGACCCGGGAGAACCCGTCCAGGTCCAGCTCCACGCCGTCGAAGCGCAGGCGACCATCCCTCAGCTCAAGTCTTCGAAGGATCGCCCGTTTCGGGTCGACCGCGTCGACGGCGCTCTTCAGGATATCCAAGGCGTCGCGCCTGAGCCTTCTGAGGACCTCTGAGGGGGCGTTGTCCAGCAGCTGACGCTCGTTCCTGATCTGCATAGAGCTGGCCGACCTGCGGAGAAGCTTGGGATAAGATGAGGAAGAGGAGTTGAAAAAGCTAGCTGTGCCCTACTCCCTGACGATGTAGCGGCTCGCCGACGGCGGCTCGGGCTCCAGCCCCTTCCGCGTCCTCACCTTCCGCACGATCTCCGGGAGGAGGCTGTCCGGCACCGGCGCCCAGTGGTCGAAGGTGCTCTGCCAGAAGGCGCTCCCCGACGTCGCCGCCCTCATCTCCTGGGAGAGGCCGAGGGTCTCGGAGACGGGGAGGTAGCCGGTGACGTCGACGATGGGCCCCTTCTGCTCCACGTTGTGGACGCTCCCCCTCTTACGGCTGATGAGGCTCGTCACGTTCCCCAGCTCCTCAGGCGGGATGCGCACCTGTATCTTGTAGATGGGCTCCAGCAGCGTCGGCTCCGCCGAGAGGATGGCCGCGTAGATGGCCTGCCTCGTGGCCGGCATGATCTGGGCCGGCCCCCTGTGGACCGGGTCCTCGTGGAGCTGGGCGTCCGTCAGGTTGATCTGGACGCCCCTCACCGCCTCCCCAGCGAAGGGGCCAGACTCCAACGCCCAGTGGAAGCCACTCGCGATGTGGTCGCGGACCTCCCTCAGGTACTGGATGCCGGTGGTGGCATCGATGAGGAGGTTGGCGTTCTTGTCCACCGCTATGACGTCCCTCGCGTCCTTCGAGGACCACCCCGCCTTCTCGACGAGGACCTGGAGGCGCATGCGGCGGGAGAGGATCTCGCTCAGCTCCCCCTCCCTGATGAGGTCGATGATCTTCTGCTCCAGGGGCTTGATGGTGAACCAGAGCCTGTTGTGCTTGTTCGGGCTCTTCCCCATGAAGGGCCCCACCGCCTTCCGGATGGTCTCCCGGTAGACCACCGTCGGCTCCGAGGAGATCACGTCCACCTTGTGCTCCCGCTTCAGGTCCTTGAGGGCGATCTCCAGGTGGAGCTCCCCCATCCCCGAGAGCAGGTACTCCCCGGTCTCCTGGTTGATGGTGGCGACCAGGTTCGGGTCCTGGATGGAGAGCTTCGTCAGGGCGTCGATGAGCCGGGGAAGGTCGACGGGGCGCTTCGGCTCCACCGCCACCGTCAGGACCGGCTCCGAGATGTACTTGATCTGCTCGAAGCCCACCGCCCCGTCCTTGTGCTCGACATCGACGATGGTCTCCCCCGCCCGCCCCTGGTCGAGGCCGAGGAGGGCGACGATGTTCCCGGCGGGGATCTCGTCCACGATCTCCCTGTACTGGCCCATGTAGATGCTCACCTGCTGGGCCTTGTACTGCCTGTTCGCCATGAGGAGGTAGATGTCGTCCCCCTTCCTGATGGTGCCCGAGAACACCCTGCCGGTGCTGATGACGCCGGCCTGGGGGTCGATGATGACGTTGGTGATGCAGATGACGAGCGGCCCGTCGTCGTCGATCTTCATCATAGCCCGGCCGATCTCGCTGTCGAGGTCGCCGCGCCAGATGGCGGGGAGCCTGAAGGGCTGGGCCTCCAGAGGGTTGGGGAGGTGGCGCACAACCATCTCAAGGATGGCCTCGTGGAGGGGGAGCAGCTCCTGCAGCTTCTCCAGCTTCCCCTCCTTGTAGTAGTTGACGATGTCGCTGAAGGTCAGCCCCTTCTTGCGGAGCATGGGGAGGGTGAACCCCCACCGGTCGAGGGCGGAGCCGAAGGCGACGGTCCCGTTCGCGGCGTTCACCGTCCACTTGTTCCTCACCTCCTCGATGCCGTAGGTCTGGACGATGGTGTTGAACTGGTTGATGATCCTGAGGAGCTTCTTCTGGACGGCGTTGGCGTCCATCTTCAGCTCCTTGATGAGCCGGTCGAACTTGTTGATGTAGAGGACGGGCTTCACCCGCTCCTCCAGGGCGACCTTGAGGCGGACCTCCGTCATGATCTGGAACTCCTCGACGGCGTCCACCAGCAGGATGCAGCCGTCCAGCGCCCTCAGCGCCCGGGTCACCTTCCCGGAGAAGTCAACGTGGCCCGGGGTGTCGATGAGGTTGATGACGTACTGCTCGCCGTCCTCCTCGTACAGGAGGCTGATGTTCGCCGTCTTGATGGTGATCCCCCGGCGCTGCTCCTCCTCCAGGTAGTCGAGGGCACGGGTCTCACCCGCCCGGCTCGGCGCCATCAGCCCCGCCATGGCGAGGAGGCTGTCGCTCATGGTCGTCTTCCCGTGATCGATGTGCGCGATGATCCCTATGTTCCTGATGCGCTCCTTCTCGTGCATCAGCTTCAGGATCTCGCTCGTCTGCTTGAATTTCGGCATGGCTCAGTCAAACCCTAAATCTCGGTGTCCTTATAGACTCAAAGAAGGAGCCTTTTAAATCTATTTATATCCCCGCCGAGGGAGATAAAACGAGGTTCACGCTCCCCCGGCCGAAAACCCGCCTTATTCCCTCTTTCGGAATTAGAACGGCGGAAAACCCCTCCACCCACTCGACCGCCGTCGGTTACCCCGCTCCATCTAGTTACCTATAAATATGTCTAATAATAACATGTCAGGAAATGTCCCCCGCCGGCGGAGAGGAATTTGACGACCTGATCTCGGACTTCTCTCGGTTCTACATCCTGATGATACTCTACGAGGGTCCCGAGCACGGGTACGGGATCATGCGGAAGTTCAAGAGGCGGCTGGGGAAAGAGGTCAGCCCCGGCCTGGTCTACCCCTTCATCCAGCAGCTGGAGGAGAAGGGGCTCCTGACCTGCACCCTCAAGCCCGTGGGGCGCAAGGAGCGGAAGATCTGCGAGCTCACCGACGAGGGGCGGGAACTCTGCAATCGGCTCTTCAGGCGCTTCGCGACGCTCATCTCTACGGCCATCGAGCCCAGCCTGGATGTCTGCGCCCACTGCGGCTGCAAGGTCTACGAGGGCGGGTACATCGAGGTCATCGAGGGGAAGGAGACGAAGTTCTGCTGCATCCACTGCGCCGAGTCCTACAAGAGGGAGAAGGGCATCACGAGCTAGCCTCCCCACACCCCTCATTTTGGGTCCTCATCAAACATATTTTTTACAGATATATTTATATTGCCCCGTGGAGAAGGATAAACCAGATTAGAGATGGCAAGGATGGGAATATTCTGGATCCTGGCCGCGCTCGCGGCCTTGGCCGCGGTCTCCTTCCTCGCGCCCCTCGGCTTTGGGGGGTGCATGACGGGCAGCTGGATGATGGGCCCGTGGACGATGGGCGGGGGATGGTGGATGGCTCTCGTCTGGATCGGGTTCTGGGCCCTCGTCATAGTTGGGGCCTACCTCCTGATCTCCGGCTATATGACGCCCCGGGGACGGGGTTACGACCGGGCCCTGGAGATAGCCAAGGAGCGGTTCGCCAGGGGAGAGATCACCCTCGAGGAGTTCGAGAGGATCAAGAAGAAGCTCTCCTAGGCGGGAGGCGGCACGATGGATCGGAGGACCCTGGCGATCGGCGTCATCCTCCTTGCCGTCGGCGTCGTCGGGCTCGTCGCGTCCACGTCTTATCTCGGCGCCGTCAGCATGGAGAGGGCATCCGAGATCGCCGACCGTTACCTGAGGTCTCTGAACAACCCCGATCTGGCCATCGGCGAGATCATGGAGTTCGAGCAGAATTTTTACGTCGTCATCTACGAGAAGTCCACGGACATCGGCGCCTTCGAGATGCTTATCGACAAGAGCACCGGCCGGATCTTCCCAGAGTACGGCCCCAACATGATGTGGAACACGAAGTACGGTCACGGCGGGATGATGGGCGCATGGGGGCGACCCCCGACGAGCCAAATACCCATCACCCAGGGCGAGGCCCTAGAGATAGCTCGGGAGTTCCTCGATGCATTATACCCCGGGACCGTTGCCGATGATCCTCACCCGTTCTACGGCTACTACACGCTACACGTCAGGAAGGAGGGCGACATATACGGCATGCTGAGCGTCAACGGCTACGACGGCACAGTCTGGTACCACAGCTGGCACGGGGCGTACATCCGGAGCCTTGAGATGCACTGAAGGGGCGCCGTTGTTACCGGGGGTCACTCCGCGTTCGCGTGTCTCCTTCTCAGGTCGATCTCGCTCTTGCCGAGCCTCCGCATGAGGTCGGCGATGACGCAGTCGAGGAAGACCATGGCCGAGAGCTCGAACATGGTGCCGAGGGGCGCCGAGTCGTACTCCCCTGTTATCTGCCTCCGGTCGTAGTCGAACTCCCCGTCGATCTTGGTCCGACCCTTGACCACCACGACCTTGTCCGCGCACCTCGCCAGGGGCGAGTCGGGATGGGAGGTCACGGCTATGACCTTGGATCCGATCTCCCTGGCCACCTCAGCCTGGGTGACCACCGTCCGGGTGACCCCGGAGCCGGAGATGGCTATGATGAGGTCGTCGGGGGTGAGGGCGGGGGTGATCGTCTCTCCGCTGACGTAGACGTTGAAACCCAGGTGCATGAGCCTGAGGGCGAAGGCCCTCCCCACGAAGCCGCTCCGTCCGCTGCCGAGGACGAGTATCTTATTTTTCCCCACCTTCATGATCATTCGGATCATCTCCTCGATCTCCTCCTCGTCCACGGACTGGATGACGCCGTTTATGCCGGAGAGAATCCACTTCGCCACCTCTTTCACGAAACTCATGGCGCCTCGGTTAACAGGGGCCTCCAACTCTTATTTGTAATTTCCTAGCCCCACATCCGCGTCGAGCCCGCCTAGGGTTCATCGGCGTGGCGGTAAAAATAATAATTACTGGTATTTACTGATCGCCCAAAACTTATATAAACCGCTTGGATCCCACCCCTTACTCGACTATCTGAGCCTGAAAAACGGGGCGGGAAGCGCGGTTTAGGCTTTTTCTGGGATATTTTCGAGGAATTTGCTGGTCATATCTCCAGGGCCGGCGTCAGTTTGTCGATCTTGCAGATGTCGTTCTCTCCCCTGAGGACGTTGTCTATCGCGATCTCGGCGATGGCGGAGCTGTGCTCCGCTATGATCTTCAGCTCCCATGCTATCGCGCTGACGGTGGCGGCCACGTCGACGTTGGTCCTGCCCTGGAACTCCTTCAGCAGGCTCCTCTCCTCCCTCTCCACGGTCTCGCGGAGGTCCACCGCGTCGCTCGCGATCTTCACGTTCCCGTCGAAGATGCTCTTGACGGCCTTGTCGAACATGGTGAAGGCGATGAGCCCTATCTGGGAGAGCCATTCGATGAGTTCCTCGCCGCACTCCTCCCTGAACTGGTGTAGCCTGATGATGTTCAGGGCGATGTTGTGGACCCGGTCCCCGATCATCTCAAGGAACCACGCGATGAGGCTGCTCTGGACGATCTCTAAGGAGTCGCTGATGCCGATCCCCTCCGCGACTGCCCTGGACTGCTGGGCGGAGGCGAGGAGGCGCGCGAGGAGCCAGTAGATGGTGTCGGCCTCGTGCTCGCGCGTGATGGCGTCCTTGGCGAGCTCCATGTCCCCGTCCACCAGGGCGTCCAGTGCCTCCTTGAACATGATGGAGGTGAGGACGTAGAGCCGGCGGATGACCGTTGAGAGGGGGAAGTTCTTCGGGTCGATGGAGCACTGGAGGAGGAGGTGGCGGTCGCCCTCCTCGATGATGCCGATGCCCAGCAGGCGCTGGGTCACCTCCCGGATGCTCTCTATCTGCTCGCGCATGAGCCGTCTGGAGGACTCGACCTTGATCATGTTCCTGCCGAGGACGTAGTTCCCGACGATGACCCTGGCGAGGACCTTCGTGTTGTCGCACTCGTCGACGTTGACGACGTAGACGATGTTGTCCTCCACTCTGCCCGGCTCGGCTGTCAGCCGCAGGGCTCCGTCGTTCTCCTCGGAGATGAAGACGAGGTCTCCCTTCTTGATCCCCATCTTCTTGGTCCAGTTCATCGGGAGGGAGACCGAGAGGGTTGAGTATCCCACTTTCTGGACTTTTCGAGGCTCCATCCATTATCCACCATTACTGTAATTATTGATATCCGCTACTTTCATACTAGTAATTATTTAAGTGTTGTGGGCGGGGTCAGACTATGCTGAACGGCGGCAGGACCGGCCCGAGGGGCGGCGTGAAGAATCTGATGTAGAGCGCCGCCGTCAGGGCCAGGGCCGAGACGGCGAGGACCGCGTAGTCCCTCCGGTTCATCTTCAGCTCGTAGAGGTTCGTTCGCTTGGCCGCCGCTCCGAAGGCTCTCGACTCCATCGCCTCCGCCAGTTCCAGGCTGCGCCTTATGGAGTTGATGATGAGGGGGAGCAGGATGGGGATGTATTTCCTGATCCGGGCGAGGAAGTTCCCCCTCTCCAGCTCCAGCCCCCTCGACCTCTGGGCGTCTATGATGGACTGGGCCTCGTCGGCGAGGACGGGGACGAACCTGATGGCGGTGATGAAGGCGAAGTTGAACTCGTAGGGGACGCGGGCCTTCTCCAGGGCGAGGCTGAGCTTGTCCGGCGAGGTCGTCAGGAAGAAGATGGAGAAGGAGGTGATGAGGACGAGGAAGCGGAGGGTGAGGGAGAGGGCGAACTCCAGCATCTCCGAGGTCAGGTGCCGCCCCCGGAAGAAGTAGAAGGAGAGGAGGTTCGTCGCGAAGATGATGACCGCCAGGAAGACGCCCCCCTTCAGGGTCTTCGCCCACTCCCGCTGGATCTTGCCGACGACGACGAGAGGGACCTGCACCAGGAGGATCACCAGTAGCGGGATCAGGTTCAGGAACATGATGGCGGCCGCGAAGAGGACCACCGTCATGAAGAACTTCACTCGCGGGTCCAGGTTGTGGATGGGTGAGGTGCCCCTGCTGAACCTCAGTCCCTCTAGGAGGCTCACGCCGTCACCTCCCTGAGCCGCCGGTGGAGGACCTCGGCGGCCTCCTCCACGTCGATGATGTCCGGGGGGAACCCGTGCCTGGACAGCCTGGAGAAGACCTTCGTTATCTCGGGGGGTGAGACCGAGGCCCGCTTCAGGGCGTCCATGTCCGTCATGATCCGCTCCGTCGGCCCGTCGGCGATGATCCCGCCGTCCGCCATGAGGATGATCCTGGGGCCGCACTCCGCCACGAACTCGACGTCGTGGGTGACGATGATGGTCGTCTTCCCCTGGGTTCTAAGCTGCATCAGGAAGTGCCTCAGCCGCTCCTTCTGCGCGTAGTCCTGGCCGATGGTGGGCTCGTCGAGGACGACCACCTCGGGGTCCCAAGCGAGGACCGAGGCGAGGGCCACCCGCTTCCGCTCCCCGCCGCTGAGGATGAAGGGGCTCGACCTCCGGTAGCGCCCGATGTCGAGGAGGTTGAGCGCCCAGTCGACCCGCTTCTCGATGACCTCCCTCTCGAAGCCGAAGTTCCTGAGCGCGAAGCGTATCTCCTCCTCCACGTTCTCCGAGAACAGCTGGTCGTCGGGGTTCTGGAAGACGAGGCCCACCTTCCGGGCGAGGGAGGCGACGCTCACCTGGGAGACGTCGACGCCGTCCACCACCACCCTCCCCTTCTGGGGCTTGAGCAGGCCGTTGAAGTGCTTCACCAGGGTCGTCTTCCCCGCCCCGTTCTCCCCCATGATGGCCACGAACTCCCCCCGGTGGATGGTCAGGGACACGCCCCTGAGGGCCTCGACGCCCCTCGGGTACGTGTACGAGATGTCGTGGACCTCGATGATGGGGTTGCCCCGGTGCTCCCCTGTGAGCTCGGCGAGGCCGGGGGGAGCCCGCTTCTCGGGCGTCGGCGTTCCGGCCTTCGGGAGCTGCTTCTCGATCTCCTCCACGAAGCGGTCGGCGGTGAGGGGCGGCCCCTCCAGGGTGATCCCCCTGCGGGCGAGTCTGTTGCTCAGGGCCACGATCTTCGGGACGCCGACGCCGGCCAGCCTCGTCTCCTCGGCCGTGAAGACCTCCGTCGGCGGGCCGTCGTCGATGATCTCCCCCTGGGCGAAGACGATGACCCTGTCGGCGTAGCGCACGGCCAGGTCCAGCCGGTGCTCTATGAGGATGATCGTCATCCCGTGCTCCTTGTTCAGCGCGTTCAGCACCTCGAAGATCTGCTCGGCGCCGACGGGGTCCAGGAAGGAGGTGGGCTCGTCCAGCACCAGGACCTTGGGCCTCATGGCGAGGATGGAGGCGATGGCGAGCCGCTGCTTCTGGCCTCCGGAGAGTTCGTGGGTCGCCCTGTCGCGGAGGTCGCTGATCCCCGTCGCCGACATCGCCCAGTCGACCGCCTTCAGCATCTCCTCCTTCTCCACGCCCAGGTTCTCCAGGCCGAAGGCGACGTCCTTCTCGACGGTGAGGGCGAATATCTGGTTGTCCGGGTTCTGGAAGATGAGGCCGACGTGCCGCGCCAGCTCCGTGGTGGGGTGGTCCCTGGTGGAGAGGCCCGCGACCTCCACCTCCCCCTTCAGCTCCCCGTTGTAGAAGTGGGGGATGAGCCCGTTGAGGCATCGGCAGAAGGTCGTCTTCCCGCAGCCGCTGGGCCCGGTGAGGAGGACGAACTCTCCCGCCTCCACCGTCAGGTCCAGGCCTCTCAGCGCCGGCGCCGGGGCGTTGGGGTACGAGTACCACAGGCCCCTGATCTCTACGATGCCCAAGGGCTCATCCCCAATAGACCTCAGACTCCGTTAAAAAGAGTAGCTACCAAGATATTAGTTGTCCCCCGACCCCTGAATCCTCTAGCCGTGTCCTCGTATCTCGGCTGAGATTAGCTCCACCGCCCTCCGCAGCACCGCTTGGGTTCTTCCCTCCCCGTTCACGCCGGCGGCCGTCGCGTGGCCGCTCCCCGCGCCGCCGATCTCCTCTCCCAGAGGTATCGCGACGTCCCTGCCCAGGTGGACGGCGGTCTCCCTGTGGAACCTGTCCGTCGACCTCAGGCTCACCTTGATCACCCCCTTGCTGCTGCCCGCGACCACCGCCACGTCCGCGCCCAAGCCTAGGAGGCCGCGCGCGGCCGAGGCCTGGAACGAGCTGACATGGGAGGCCGCGAGGGCCCAGCCCTCGACGTCGTAGATGCGCATCCTCTGGGCCGCCTTGAGCCTGGCGATGCGCTCGGACCTGTCCATCTCTGAGGCGAGGAGCGCGACGATCTCCTCTACGGGTCCATCGATCTCCAGGAGCTCTGCGACCGCCCTGAACGTCCTCGCGGTCCCGATGGTGAAGTGTTTCGAGTCGTAGGCGATGCCGAGGAGGAGGGCCCTCGCCGCGCGGGCCGAGGGCGTCACGCCGAAGCGCCGGTAGAGTCCGTGCACGATCTCGCATGTGGAGGTGGCCTCCTCATCGACCAGGTAGAGCGCGGCCAGCCGCTCGACCTCGGGGCGGGGCGAGTGGTGGTCTATGAACACCTTCGGCGCGTCGGCGGAGGCGACCTCCTCCTCTCGATCTTCGAGCTGCCTCAGGGAGGCGGTGTCGAGGACGACTAGGGTGTCGGCCTCGGCGGCCGACGCCTCCGTCGTCTCGATGCCGAGGGCATCCATGATCCGTCTGGAGAGGACGCTGGCCCCGCCCGCCAGGGCGATCTCCGCCTTCGTCGAGGGATTGAGGGTTTCGGCGAGTTCCTTGAGCGCGTACGCGGAGCAGATGGAGTCAGGGTCGGCGTTGTGGTGGCAGAGGAGCAGGACCCTGCCGGAGAGGAGGCGCCTCAGCGCCTCTGCATTGCTGCTCACGGTGGCACAGCCTCACCTCACTGTAGGCGCCGGGGGTTGATATAGGCAGCGGCGAAGGAGCGCTTTATTAACTCTCAGCACCCTTTAGGATCGTGAGCGTTGAGATGGCCAGCAGTGGCGTCGAGATCGTCGAGATCGCCCCCGTGAAGAAGGGTGAGAGGACGGTCGTTCTGGGGTTCTCGGGCGCCGGCTTCATCGGAAGCACGGCGGTCATGTACATCGTGCGCAACAAGGGGTTCAGGCAGCGGGCCTACGTCAGCTCCCAGCTCATCCCTCCGATGATGGTTCTCATCGACGGCCGCCCCACCCACTCCTTCCGCATATACGGCGACGAGAAGAACAGCCTGCTCTTCGTGACGACGGAGACCCTGATATCCTACGATAACCAGTGGCCCGTCAGCCTGAAGCTGATGGAGTGGCTCGCGGAGAAGGGCGCGAGGGCGTTCATCTCCATCGAGGGCATGCCTTTCCTCCTCCCGTCGGAGGAGAGGATGGTCCTCGGCTTCGGCACCGGCGAGGAGAACCTCTCCCGGTTCGGCGTCCAGCCCACCCGCGAGGGCGCGATCTCCGGGATGAACGCCTGCATGCTCCAGGAGTGCATGCGGAGGGGGCTCCCCTGGACGTCCCTCTTCGTGCCCACGCCCTTGGTCTCCGCCGTCGACTACGGGGGGTCCGCCGCCGTCATCGAGGTCCTCAACAGGATGTTCAAGCTCGGCGTGGACGTGACGCCCCTGAGGCAGATGGCGGAGAGGCGGAAGAAGACCCAGCCCCGGGGGTTCCTGGGCTCATTGAGAAGGAAGAAGTAGCCGCCCTCAGGGGCCGCCCGGCGCCGCCCCCTGGCTCAGCTCCTTCTGCAGCGTCCGCTGCAGGCTCGTCAGCCTCTCCCGGGTCTTCTTCTCCTGCTTCTCTATGACCTTGGACCGCATCTCCAGGAACTCCTTGCGCTCGGTCAGCTCCTTGACGAGCTCGTCCCTCTTCTTCTCGACGAGGATGGCGCCCACGGACCGGTAGACCTTCGTCTCCGACGAGACGCCCTCCAGCGTCTTGAGGGCCCGCTCCGTCTCGTTCAGCTCGAGGTCGAGCCTCTGCTTCTGCAGGAGCAGCGACTGGAGGGTGCTCTGAAGCTGCTGGAGGCGCGCGAGCCGCTCCTGGATGTTGGGCGGAAGCTGCACATTCGACATGGTTCTCCCCCTTAAACACCCCGCACCCATGTTTATAGTTAGCGGTATAACTGTTTTTGTTGAATTTAGTGGGATGCAGCATGCAAAGGATGTTTGTATTGCCGCGGGCTGTCGCTGGTCTGGTGGTTGAGTTCAAAAATATTTTATAACGGGTTAAAATAAATCATTGAATGGGTGTGTTAGTTGAAAATTGAAATTAGTGCTACAGGGGATTATTCTAAAGAGGAATTGGATGTTATAGTTAGTGAGTTTGAGGATTTAGGTTTTGAGGTCTCTGCTGACACTACTCTCTTTAAAAAGGGAGTGAGTGTTCCACCAGATGTGATGATTTGTTTATTATTTGTTGTTGGACTTGCAGTGCAGGGTTTTTTGTTTGGTGTTTTTCAAAAAATGGGTGAAGATACATATGATTTAGTTAAAAAGGGTGTTATTAAGTTATTCCATAAAAAGAAGAACGGTTTGAATCCATGGATTCTCCTTAAGATTCCTGTATCTAAAGATTCTTATCTCCTTGGATTTATTTCCACAGATGATAAGAATGTGGTTAGAAGAGCGTTAGATGCTCTTCCCGCATTCCTTGAGGAAAGCAAACTCAAAGTTAGTGATGTAGAAAATATGCTCCCTATTTATTATGATGCCGAAAGAGGATGGCATTTTCCACGCGTTTCTGATAATGATCAGAAATGAATTGTCGGGAGCGGGTCACCGCACCCTGTCCACGACGTCGAGGACGGCCGCCGCCCACCTGAGGTAGCTGTTCAGGGCGGCCCTCAGCGCCGCGATGTCGGAGGCATTGATCCGCATGATGAGCCACCGCCCCTCAGCCTCCATCGAGACCCTGGACCGGGGCGAGGAGGGCCGCTCAGCCTCGGGCTGGAGGGCGCCCAGGAGGATGTTCACCAGCTCCTCAGACGCCTCAACTCTGACCTCGGCGTCCGCCGACACGCTCAGGGAATCCACCTTCAACGGTCCTCAGCCTCCAGCACCGGGTTGAGAGAAAAACAGGATCGGGAAAAAGGGGTGCTCAGCGGGCTCGCATGGAGGTCTGTCCGAGCTTGGTCGCCGGCTGGTACGCGCCCCCCGCGAAGCGGTATCCGCACTTGACGCAGCTCCAGATGCCGATGCTCTCCCGCCTCACGGACCTGCTGGTGCAGTTGGGGCACTTGTGGGGAGCCCTCATGCCGCTCACGACCCGGGTCCACCGCTTCCTCAAGGAGGCGCCGCCCCGGGTCCTCAGCCTGAGGCCGTAGCTCTTCTTCCTTCTCTTGACCATCACTCGCTCCCCGTGATCTTAGCCCTGATCTCGGGCGCCTTCTCCACAGCGATATTTATGGCTTTCTTGATCTCGTCCAGGGTCAGCCCCTCGGAGCCGCTCTTCTGGAGGGTGCAGATGTTCCCGTCGTCGTCGACGGTCACCGTCAGCCTCGCGTCCATCACCTCCTCCTCGTCGGCGGACGGGTCGACGACGAAGCTCTCGCCGATCTTCGCTATCGTCACCGCCACCGGCAGCTTCCGCACCTTCAGGGGCTCCTTCTTCTCGGTGAGAACCGCCTCGTCGTCCTCGATCTTGTACACAGGCTTCATCGCGCCCCTCAGGGCCGCCAGGGCGGCGACGGCGGAGGCGTCGATGAGGTTGCCCGCGTGGTTGAGGATGTAGAGGTCGACGTGGACGACGTAGACCTTCTTCCCCGGGATGATGCAGAGCTTGGAGAAGTCGACGACCTCGGCGGACCTCAGCCCCCTGTCGACGACCCTCGCGAGCTCGATGGACTTCTCATCCGGCGGCCCGGGCTCGAAGGCGGGCGAGGCGACGGGGACGAACTCGGCGTTGCAGACGAGGACCCCCTCATCCGGCGTGTCCTCGAAGGGCGCGCCGACGCCGATCTTGATCCCCACGAGCACCCGGGTCTCCCCTAGGTAGACCTCGGCCGACCCCTCCGCCTTCTCGATGATACCCGTCCGTATCGAGATCTCGCGGTAGTCTCCCAGCCCCCGCCCGTCCATGCGCTTCCCCGTCGCGAGGGTCTCCTGGATCTTCTTCCGCTTGAGCCGGGGTATTATACCATATCTGCTGGACATCACGGCTCCTCCTTCTCGATGCCGTACTTCTTCTTCAGCGCCTCCCGCTGCATCTCGTAGATCTGCTTACATCCCTCGATGGCGAGGCCCACGCACTCCTCCATCTCCTCCGTCGATAGGGTGCCGTCCATCTGGAGAAGCGTAACCTTGTCCAGCTTGGGCATGTACGCCAGGGGCACGTCCGCTTGGCCCTTTTTGTCCTCGTAGTCGCCGAGGTCCAGGATGAGTCTGCCGTCGATCTTTCCGGCGGCGCAGGCGGCCACGAGGTCCCTCATGGGGATGCCCGCGTCGACGAGGGCGACGGTGGCGGCGTTGATGCATGCGCATCGCGTCCCGCCGTCCGCCTGTAGCACCTCGGTGTAGACGTCTATGGAAGACCGTGGATAGCGCTCTAGGAAGATGGCGGGCTCTAGCGCGTACCTCATCACCATGCTTATCTCGTTGTCGCGCCTAGACGGGGCGGGCGACCTGCGGGGGTCGACGGAGAAAGGCGCCATGTGATACCTGCACCTCAGCACCGCCATGTGCGGCTTAGCGAGGTGCTTCGGATGCATCTCCTTCGGGCCGAAGACCCCGGCGATGATCTTGTTCCTGCCCATCTCGATGTACGCCGAGCCGTCGGCGTTCGGAAGGACGCCGCTCTCGATCCTTATCGGCCTGAGCTCATTCCACTCCCTTCCGTCTATCCTCTCCCATTTCGTTTTCTTCTTTCTCGGACTCAATTCGGTTCCTCCTTCAAACTCTTAATATACTCCTGGATCCTGTTCGTCAGGCCCGATGTGTGGGCCTCCCTCTCTATCTTGTCAACGACGTTGACTACGATCTCCTCCTGTTTCCGGGTCCTCCCGTGGATGAGGATCCGCCCGTTCTGCCCGATGACGATCCTGCAGCCTGTCTCCTTCAGGATCATGTTAACCATCGAGCCCTTCTTCCCTATAAGCCTCGGGATCTTGGAGGGCGTGATCCTGATGATGAACCCCTCCTCCACCTTCCCCAGATCCCGCCCCAGGATCGAGAGGATGGGCGTCCTCCTGCGGTCTAGGTCGACGACCTTGGCCACGATGGTGTCCCCCACATCCAGGATGTCGGGCATCACAAGGTCCGGCCTGAAGGGGGCGTCGATGGCGTCCGGGACGTTGAGGATGGCCGCCGCGGGGGCGTCTATATCAACGACCCAGAAGCCCAGGTCGATGTCCACGACCTTCCCTATGACTAGGTCGCCGACGAGGGGGTTGTAGCCCGCCTCGAGGGCGATGACGGAGACGATCCCCCTGCCGTACTCCACCAGGCCGATCCTGGTGGCGCAGACCTTCCCCTGGGCGCGATACGTGTTGTCCCCCGTCCGGATCCTCCCCTCGTAGAGGATATCCCCGGGTATCACGAGGTCCCTGTTCTCAAAATGAGCTGACAATGATCCATCCCAGCTATCCTTTCAATATCTTGGTCTGGAGGTTCCCCTGGGTCGCCTTCCCGAGCCTGTCGAGGAGCTCGACCTGCATCGCGGCCGGGACGACGACCACCGCTATCCACGAGCCGTCAGACTGCCACTCGTCCCGCTTGATCTCGCCGAGGCTCTTCACGATCCCATACGCCTTCGAGGCGTGCTCCGGCGGGATCCTCACCGCGAGCTCCACGCTCTCCATGCTCAGCGGGAGGATGGGCCTCAGCGCCTTGACGACCTCCTTCACCTGCTCCTCCGCGTCCCTGAAGGGGTCGATGGAGACGTGGGCCTCCTTCAGCGCGTTCTCAATCCGAGTCGGGGGATGAGGGAGCTTCGTCCTCGGGTCGACGTAGGTGCGCGAGATGATGCTCACGATCTGCCTCCGCTTCTGCTCCGTCATCGCCTTCCGCTGCTGAGCTGTAAGCTGGAAGACCCCCCTCTCGAACATGACCTCCGCCACCTTCAGCGGGTCGCTGGTGCCGAAGACGGCCTCCAGCTTCTCCCTCGACGCCTTCTCCCCCTTACGGGCGTCGGTGAAGATGGTGTCGATGACGAGGGCCGCGGAGACGTCGCCGAGCTCTCCCCGCTTGTAGGCCAACCCCTTCTCCGGATCCACGAGGATCTCGAACTTCTCCCCCGCGTGAGCGTACCTGACCAGCGTGAACTTATCACTCATCGCCGGGCCTTCTCACTTTAGGTGTTTTTGTATTTCTTGGTCTGTGAGTCTTCTGAAGGTGCGGGTGTCGGCGGGGATGACGGCCGCCTTGACGACGTTCGCGGTCACCTTCCCCTCGGAGGCGGCGGCGACGGCCTCCACGGCGAGGGCGACGGCCTCGTCGAGGGTGAGGTCGTCGCGGTACCGCTCCTCCAGGAGCCTGTTCGCCTCGTCGCTCTTCCTGCCGACGGCGGTCGCCCGGTACCCCCGGTAGCTGCCGCTGGGGTCGGTGGTGAGGACGCGGGGGCCGGAGCCGTCGACGCCGGCGATGATCATGCTGACGCCGAAGGGGCGGACGCCGGCGTGCTGGGTGTAGACCTGGGCGAGGTCGCCGATCCTCCGGGTGAGGACCTCTATGTCGACGGCCTCGTCGTAGAGGAGCCTGTTGCTCTGGCAGAAGAGCCGGGCCTGGCCGATGAGGACCCGGGCGTCGCTGCTGAGGCCGGCTATGGCGGCGCCGACGTGGTCGTCTAGCTGGAATATCTTCCGGAAGTAGACGGGGTCCTCGAGGCGGCTCTCGGGCGTCTCGTTGGCCGCCAGCACGGCGCCCCCGGGGCTGGAGACGCCGACGATGGGGGCGCCCCGCTTCACCAGCTCCAGCGCGTACTCAACCTGGTAGAGACGACCCTCAGGAGAAAAAATAGTAATGGC
>Ga0180300_10000598_pt1 | contig 16042 bp, 21 predicted proteins | sample GuaBasSediGuay15_FD_121798 | JGI IMG/M metagenome (GOLD analysis project Ga0180300, IMG submission 121798) | Subseafloor sediment microbial communities from Guaymas Basin, Gulf of California, Mexico - Guay15, Core 4569-2, 21-24 cm | ecosystem: Environmental > Aquatic > Marine > Hydrothermal... | reverse complement strand
TTGCTTTCATGCACTTTTGCAACCTCAAAACCCTTATAAAGGAAGGTTTTGTTATGTCAAATGGCTCCGCCCGGGATGTGGGATGGGTGGTAAGAGGGAGGGGAAGCCCGAAAGGGCGGAGCGAGTGGCCAGATGGATGTGCGGAGTACCGTTCCCCGCGAAGGCCCGTCGATGGACCCCGAGACGGGAAGACTCTCCGCTACACACGCATCGAATGCAACAAAAGTGGCGGAGAGTCAGAACGGAAGATTCTCCAAGTTCATATAGCGCTCAGGTGTGCCACGCCCCCGTTCGATGCACCAGTATACGAACCAACTCATGAGTCGGTCGGTAAAGATATCAGGCTGACGCGGAATGCTCTCACAATCCACGTAGAATACTTTAATAGAAGGATCTCCTATTATTCTTTTCAAAAATTCCTTAAGTATAAGCGTTTTTCCGCATCTTCTTATGCCTATGAAAAGAAAACCTCGAAATTCTCCTGCCTTCACCCTTTCAAGGGAAACTTCCAACTTTTTAAGCACATCCTCTCGATCCGTGAATATGTTCCGCTCTCCCTGCGGGTAAAGTATTGTGTCCAAGTAATCGTACCTCATAGACATCAGTGTCTTAGACACTGATGTCTAATTTAAGACTTTAGGTAAGCCGTGTGGATTGCATGAGGCGAGCCGCCGGAAGGTGATGACTTTCACGACAAAATTTTATAACTTGTAATATTACGCATCATACGCGTCTTTCGGGATATACGGATACCTAAAGGGGTCTGGCATCGCTACCGGGAAAATGTTGCGAAATTTGGGTTACGAGAATCTTATGTGAGCAACGGTTAGTAATTTCTTTGATTGATATCTCTCGGCAAAAAGGATGGTCTTCTCCGGTGATGCACTTGCGTCTCACAACGTTAATCGCGAGTATGGGCTACCTAGTCATTATCTTGCTGTTAATTTACTCATCGGCTGTGGGAGCGCTATCGGGCAAACCAACTGGCTGGATAGAGGGGTTTGCCTATGGCATCGCGGTGTTATTCACTTCAGCCATCGGCCTCGTGCCCCTCATAGGACCATTTTTGTTTTGGTTTGTCATTCTCCTGTGGGCGAAAGCAGTTTTCCTCGTGAGCAATAGTGACGCGATGACTTTAGTTGACACATTCGGCTTGCTCCTTTCAGATATCTACAGTAGTAGCGTTTGCAGGATTAGGTGGAGCCCTTGCACCCGAGGAGACCACAGTAGAGGGAGAAGAAAGTGAAAAGAAGCTTTAGCGGATTATGGGGGGCCTAAATTGATTTCCTTGCGATCCTCTTGGCATTTATAAAATTTTGCCATGAACACGACTTTCAAGCTTCCCACATAGAATTTGGTCGATATAATTGGCAACCATATTGATGGGACGCGGCTTCGGCTTCCGACTCAAAAGGAAAGTACTATCACCTTCGCGACTCCAGATTCAGTGACATATTCTCCGGAACCCTTAAATAACACGACCTCCACTAAGTATCTGAAAAACTCCAAGATATTCCCAGATATATGGTGATTTGAGATGAAAGTCGTGGTGCTCGGCGGCGCGGGAATCGTGGGCAGTTGGACCGCCAGGGGACTCCTGATGTCCGATGTCTTTGATGAGGTCATTCTTGCCGACATCAACGCTGCAAGGGCAAAAGAGGTTGCCGAGAAACTCGGCGGCAATGTGTCATATAGGGAGGTTAATGCCGAAAGCCCGGAGTCGATAAAAGAAGCAGTTAAGGATGTCGATATAGTGGTAAACTGTGTTGGCCCCTTTTACAGGTATGGCCCTCCCATACTCGAAACCGCAATAAAGGCAGGTAAGAACTACGTTGATATTTGCGACGACTACGACGCCACTCTCAAAATGCTTGAACTCGATAGCATGGCGAAGGAAGCGGGAGTCTCCGCACTGATAGGCATGGGAAGTTCCCCCGGCGCCGCAAACGTCTTCGTAAAGTTCTGTGCCGAGCAAATAATGGAAGAGGCTCACTCTGTCGATATCTATCACGCACACGGTGGGGACCCCGAAGGACCCGGTGTAATAAAGCACCGGATACACTCAATGCTCATAGACATTCCGGTATTCGATAACGGGCAGTTAAAAACGGTAAAGTTCCTTGAGGAAAGTGGGCGCGCCCTTATACAGGAGGTGGAGTTTCCCGAAATCGGAAAGTGCAAGGTGTACCCGTATCCGCACCCGGAGACCATTACGTTGCCACGTTACATAAAAGGATTGAAGTGGGTGATGAACAGAGGAGTCGTGCTGCCGGAGGAGTACTTTGAACTCATAATAAAGATCGTAAGCCTAGGAATGATAGAAGAGGAACCGATAGAGGTCGCCGGCCAGAAAATCGCACCTATAGACTTCGTGGCGTCGTACGTTCTCAAAAGAAGGGAGGAACTTCTCAAGAAGGCTGGCATCACCGAACCCATAGGCGCGCTGAAGATAGTAATCGGTGGAGTGGAGAAGGGGAAGAAGGTGCAGTACGTCGCGGAGGCGGTGTCTAGAGGTGGAATGATGGAGGGGACCGCCATACCCGCTGCCATAGGAGCTATACTTATGGCGCAAGGAAAAATAGAAATGAAGGGGGTCTTCCCGCCCGAGGCCGCGGTTAACCCCATGGATGTATTTGAGTGGGCTGGGAAATTCAGGAAAGGTGGAGCATCGATAGGAGTAAAGGTAAAGAAAGTAGATGAGGAAGGAAGAGTTAAGGAAATTCCACTTCCGATATGATTATGCAATCAATTCCATGAGCATCTCTATACCTTCTTTTTCTCCAAGAATTTATCACCAACAAGCCCCATCCCGCGGTTGTACAGAGATGCGAGACCATATCCGAAATTTGAACATGCCCCGAATATCCTTAAGTTCAAATTCTGGTTATTATGAGAGGTATAACCCCTAAGGAAAGGCAGCAGGCGAGTAACATGACGCGCGGGCAGCAGACGATTAAGGGAATATACATCTTGAGAGAAAGCGGCGAGTGTCTGGTTTCCCTAGCGTCAAAGGAGCACGAAACCGATGAACAATTGTTTTCCGGATTCGTCTCCGCAGTTCTGTCATTTGCACGGGAGATAGGCGCCGGCGAACTATCAGGCTTCATGTTCAAGGAAGAAAAAGTGTACTGCTTACGAACTAGAGGACTGATAGGAGGTCATGCGTGTAAGCACCGAAATTCCAGAAGACCTTGCGTATGACCTGATATCCTCGCTACTGAGACTCTTCATTCTGGAGTTCGAGAGAGTGCTGGAGGCGTGGGATGGAAACGTTATGGTATTCAAGGAGTTCGAGAAGAGAATGTTAACTCTAATGCTATCCGAGAGTTTAGAGGAAATTGTGGAAAGGGCATTTGAGTACTCGAACTCCGAGTACATCTCACTAATAGATAAGAAGTCTGAAAGCGTCATTTACGAGAAGTCTGCAAAAAGACTGAAAATAAGCAGAGAAAACTTCTCCCAATCATGATATACAACCTTTCCGAGAGAGTAAGGAAGTGGATAGAAGGAGATGGAATCTCATTCGTCGCCGTAGGAACGAAAAAAGAGCATTATGCGTTTGCTCGATAGACGATCTACTAATGGTGTCCATTTCTCTGTTTGCGGATTTCAGAGACCTACAAAGAAATGTGTCCATAATGGAAATTTCCACCCGACTTATTCGACTGCACGGTATGGTATAGAACTCGTCACTCATGCACCCTGATTACGGTCTCGCTACCCTTCTCAGTAAGAGTTTACCATCCCACTGATACCTCCTTCCCGAGAACTTCACGCAATAATGCCGCAAATATCATGGTTTCGAAACGGTACGCTGAAATACGAAGATACATGCATGAAACATCCCAGCGAGTTCCATGAACTCCCGCGGCATAAATCTATCGAGCAATTTCCGCCTAATGCTCATACGGCGACCTCCAGGTTAGATATGGGGAACGACAACTCTTAAACTTAGATTTCCCCAGTAACGTGACGAAATCCGCTTTGTACAAAAGATTTTTCACGACAGAACAAATATTGGGCTCCACTATGCCGTATCATCAGAATGTAATCAGAAAATAGTGTCTACTGATAGAATATTGAATAAAAGTGTCGAGAGTCGCTTAGAAGCGTCAAAAAGATAGCTCACCTATCAGTTGAGTATAAATATCGATAAATATAACTATAACATGAAAAACGAAAGCAAAAAGGATCCGGGGGTGGTCACCATGGCGGTGGCCATCCCTGGAATGATATGGGGTGACAGACCACCACCGTGACACTACCTTAAACTTTTATCTATTGTTTTAGGTAATTAGTTCCGGTTATTAATATACTAACCTCCATACACAAATTTAGTCTGCTAATTGAACACTCAAATGCACGAGCGATAAAATGAGGCTCATCAACCTTCTTTCTTAATGTTACTCCGACATCTACGTAATCTTTCCGATATTACCTTAATTAGCCTTTCAATCTCCGTAAACGCATCTTCTACATCTTTTCTTGTCGCCCATCCCTCATAGAAGTTTGTATGCATACTATTAGCAACGTTCCACGCACTTCTAACCCATTTGCCCAATTCGATTACAACCTTATCCTTATACTCCCAGAGATCACGATAACTCGCCAATCGCTTACCATCCTTCCAGTAAGCATATGCCTTTATTGCAGGTGCTGCCGCACCCCAGAGTTTCTCCGATGCCTGTTTAAGATCTCCCTCTTCTAACTCTCTTTTCGCTCGTTCTAAAAACAATAATGCGGCTTCAATGTACTTTTCCGCTCTTTCCTTCGGATCCAAGCCAGATGTTAGCCTTTCGATTATTAACTCGTCTAGGCTGACTCCTAGCGTCTCCGCCTCCTGATGAATCTTCTCAATAAGGCTCCTAGGAAGCACAATAATCTCCTTGTCGGTCATTCACAACACCATTCTCTGAAAATACATTCGTTGAGCCATAAACTTATGTTTATTGTTCGGTTAAAGTCATGATTCGTACCCACGGCTTCAACTTAACCCATATGCGATTGGCAAGTTACAAGAAACGCAGGTCATTACGCCTTCCGCCTCTCAGGATCTGAAAAACTTCCCCAATTCAGAAAAATTAGGATTTTGAACTGAAAATCATCGGAGCACGCAATATTTTAATCGTATTTAATAACGCGAGCAGTACGCCACCATCGTCTCCCACTGCAACGGACAACCACAGTGGCAAGAGTCCGAGAAGTCCCAGTACTAGCGCTATAATTTTTGTTACTAAAATGATGCTAATATTTTCCATCACCGCGCGCATGCATCTGCGTGAGAACTTGATTATAAAGGGCACATTCCTAATTCTCTGCGCCGGGACAACGAAATCCCCCGATTCGCCTGCAACTTCCAGTGAACCTATCGCAATACCAACATCCGACGCCGCAAGTGCGGGCGCATCATTTATACCATCCCCGACCATCGCGACCCTGCCCCTATAAACGGACTTCAACTCCTCAATGATCCTAACCTTATCCTCGGGCAACAAACCCGCATAAAACTCGGTTATTTCCAAGGCATCCGCAACCGCTTTTGCATTTGATATTTTATCCCCTGTCAGCAGTAGGATTCGCAATCCCAACTTCTTCAACTCTTTTATCATGCTTTTCGCTTTCGGATTCAATCTATCCGAAAATACCATCAACGCTGCAATTCTATCATCCACGGATAATTGTACTATCGTCTTTCCCTCAATCTCAGTATACTCCACTGGAAGGTGCTCCTTTACTCGCATGATGTCAAGCTTGCCTAGAAATATTCGCCTTCCATCCAAAGTTTTCCCCTGTATCCCTACCGCGGGCACTTCCATAACGTCAGAGATCTTCAAAAGCCGTATCTTTCTCCTCCTTGCTTCTCTCAGTACTGCTCTCGCGATGGGGTGCGTGGAATGCACCTCAAGAGATGCCGCGTAAGCGAGAACATTATTTTCCGTGAACCTACCATCCAGTATCACTATTTTCTCCAGAAACAGATCGCCTAGGGTGAGCGTCCCCGTTTTATCGAGCGCCATTACCTTCACTTTCGATGCTGCCTCTATTGGGCGCGTACCCTTAACCACAATACCTCTCCGTGCATAAACGCTCAGTGATAGAAGAAGCGTGGCGGGAATTGCCACAAGATATGCGCTGGGACAACCCACCGCCAGCACTATTAGCGCTTTGTAATATCCGAGCGTGACCCACACCACCGCCGCCAACACCAGCATCATTGAAAGATAAATGCGCGAGAACTTATGAACTATAGACTCTATTCTCGCCTTTCTCTCTTTATACCTCTCGGCAAGCTTAACTATCTGCGCTAATGTCGATTCCGGCCCAGAAACCCTAGCTCTTACCCTCAAAGCCCCGATAGTACCAGTCCTCCCGCAATCACCTCATTAAAGATCCCGATACTTCTCGGCTCTGGTTCTCCGGTTATCGCCGACTCGTCAACTAAAGCCTCCCCCTCAACAACCACACCGTCCACCGGAATGCGCTCTCCTCTCCCCACCACAACAACATCCCCGGCTTTCATATCCCCCACATCCTTCATCGCAACAACCTCTCCCTCGATGACCCTAACAACCCGTGGCATTAGCTCTAAAGTCTTTCTCAGACCGTGCTCGGCAAGTTCCTTGACGCGCTCCTCTATCAACTCGGCGGTCCCGAACATTACCATCAGCAGTATGCACTCCAAGTGCAACCCAAAGTACAGGAGAACCCCACCTACGAAGATCATAAGAACCCTGACGATTTCCTCGCTTGCGCCTGTAACTCCCTTTAAAAAGTCAATAATTGTCCAGATACCGAGAATGAGCAGAATTGCCATGAGAAGAACTGACTCCAATCTTTCAAATAGGAAAAAATGCAGGATCATGCTGGTAATTCCTAGAGCTATTACCAGTGTCGGAAAAAGATATTCGCGCTCCATAACATACACAAGCACCATACCCTAATAAAGAGCGAAGATGTGGTAACGTTCGTCATGTAACATCGTACCCCAGTCTCTTTATCTCGCCAACCCCAACCAACGCATCCAGAGACGTCTTTTCATCATCGAATATTATGACCGCGTTTCCCGACTCCAAATCTATATTTACGTCTAGAACTCCATCAATGCGCTTAAGTGCGCCCTTTATCGTTTCAACACAACCAATACACCGCATACCTCTGATTTTCAGACCAACCCTTCGCTTCACCATATGACACCCTCGCGGCACCTTTACTTACAATCAGTAGGCAAATATATGATTATCCCTACAAATTGTAGACAGTGTGTACGAAATGGAGAAAAGGGTCAGAAAGGATGTACCCCAGCTGGACAGCATCGACGTAAAAACTCATAGCGGAACTCCAAGATAACGGAAGGGAGAGCCTCGTAAGCTTAGGAGAGAAGGTGGGGCTGAAGCACCCGTCCGTACGGGATTGCATATCAAGACTTGTGAGAGAGGGAGTGATGAAAGTCCAGGCGAACATCAATCCTCGAAAGCTAAACCTGCACATGGCACATCCCGAGCAAATTTGAAGGTCCTTGAGCATTTCGCATTCATCACAATTGGGAATACAACAGGGGTCATGTATCCTGAATGGGATCGGAACGAAATCGGGACGCACAACGTCTCCGAAATTCACGCTAATCTTTCTGACCTCCGCGATACTTCGTATATTCTTCTCAATGAAGGCTCTCAGAGAATCAAAGTTTTCCGCAATGAGTATTAGTATCAGGTTATAATCCCCGGAGCACGTGCAGATCATGAAGACCCTCGGGCAGCGCTTGAATTTTTCGACTATGTCTATTGCCTTTGATAAGCTACTTACATCGAGCCCTATATGCCCCTTAACATGAAAATGTATGGGGTTTCATGAAAGTGTACGACACCGTCATCGTCAGATACGGGGAAATAGCCCTAAAGTCCGATAGAGTCAGATCGAGAATGGAAAACATCCTAGTTAATAGCATAAAAACCGTATTGAGGAGAAAAAGAATAGATATTGAAAAATAAAATTAAGAGAGGTAAGATCTTCATATACTCATCCGATGCGGAGAAGGCCGCATTAGCATCTGTGAGAGTTTCGAAGTTGTGAAAACTTCTTTCGGATGATGCGATGTCCGGGATAAAACATTGATTCGCAAATAATCAAAGTTTTTTCCGCATTAGATTCTCAATTACCGACCCTAGCTTTTTAATGAGAGTGAGAACGCCACTTCTATGACTTTCGAAGGTCATCTTTCTGAGGAAATTATGATAGAAGTTTGCATGAAGCCCCTCCACCAGTCTGAAAAGGGTCGATATTTCGGGGTCGCTATACTTTTCGGCAATATGTTCGACGATTTCGACATAGTCCCTATGGGTATAGTGGGGGAGGGACTCCAGTTCTCCGATTGCGTTTAAGAGGGATGTCACGGCTCTCCAGTACTTCTCACCCGTCTGTGGCAAATCTCCCCTCTGGTAGTTCTCATCCGCCTCTCGCAAGTATTTATCGAACAACTCCATGTACACTTCAACCCTCGCTCTGGGATCGAGACCCTCTATGAACCTCTCCACTATTACACCTTCTATCGTCTTCTTCTTTCTACGTGCCTCCTCTGCTATTACCTTAAAGATTTTCTCGGGCAGCTCTACTGTCAACGAAGCCCCTCCGTGCTCATTCATTTATTTACAGAACTCTCCGTATATAAATCTGCGAAAACGGAACGATGGACAACGGTGTGGAGCATACGGATGTTTTTATCGTTTTAGCGATTACGGAAAGAACGGGTTTAAATTAAATGTTCTTAGATGAAAGAAAAAAGATAATTGCTACAAACAGCGGGCTAAGATGATTCCTTTAAGCGGTTTTGGATAGCACCATATCGCTTATTTTTGTGCCGAATTCTTGGCATTTGGCGAGGTCTTCCTCTGACGGCACGTACTTTGTTCTGAGGGGAGGTTCTATGACCTCGAACCCCATGGATTTCAGAATATCGAGTACCTCTTTGGGCGCCTCACCGCTCCACCCGTAAGATCCGAATGCGGCGCCTATCTTATTCTTTAACTTGAAGCCCTTCAGATATGTGAGGAAATCTGCAACTGTTGGAAACATGGTGTTGTTTAGCGTGGGGGAGCCCACGACAATCGCACATGCATCTAAGACCTCGGTAAGGACCTCCGACCTGTCCGTGCTCCTCAGGTTAAAGACCTTCACCTTCACTCCCTTACTCATGATCCCGCTCGCTATTGCGTGCGCCATTCTCGCGGTGCTTCCCCACATTGTATCATATACCACTACCGCCTTTTTCTCGGGAACCCCGTTGCTCCACTTGAGGTACGCATCTAGGATCCCCTTGAGATCCCCGCGCCATATTACTCCATGTGCCGGGGCAATAATCTCAATGTTAAAGTTCCTACTGAGGAGATCATTCAGTTTTTTGGTGACTACGGCGGCGTATCTTGATATTATGTTTGCGTAGTACTTCTTAGCCTCGTACATGACCACGTCATTAGACACCTGGTCGGAAAACCTCTCGCGCGTTGCCAGATGTTGTCCGAACGCATCGCTTGAGAATAGGATTCCTCTTTCATGTAGGAAGAGCATTGTGTTGTCGGGCCAGTGGAGCATCGACGCGTTGAGGAACGTACACGTCATGTTGCCGATCTTCAATGTCGTTCCATCTTCGACGGTGAGGACCTGTAAGTTAAGGTTGTGGTGGTGCAGTTTTAAAAACTCTTGGCATTTTTCCGACGCTATTACTCTCGCATGCTTTGCTATCTTCAAAATTGCGGGAAGACTGCCGGAGTGGTCTAACTCGGAGTGCAGTGCTACGATATACTTTATCTCCTCCGGCTCGACCACGCTGCTTATCCTGCTCAGCATTTCCCCGAAGAACCCCCTCTTCACAGTGTCGATAAGGATGGGCTCATCTCCGAGGATCAGATACGCGTTGTATGTGGTGCCATGCGGCGTAAAATACCCGTGGAAGTCCCTGATTTTGTAATCGATTGCGCCAACCCAGTACACATCGTCACATATTTTGACGGCGTCCTTGGATTTTTCTGTAAAGAACTCTTCTGGCATAAATATCATCCCGATTGTTGTATGAGTTATTACAACCAAGTTTTACAATAGCACATACATTTTTCAATGTGTGGATTGGAGTCATTAGAAGTACTCATATCCGACTAAATGTCGCACTTAAAAACGCCACATAATGTTTGGAGAATAATACCGCTACTCTCGAATGTCATTCGGTATCTCTATCTTATGCGGGTCCAAAAATTATCTTTAGGGCTTCATTTACCATTTTCTCCACGTAAGGTGCTCTTCTCTCCACCGCAATGACATCGAGTTTTGCCTCGTGGAAGCCCCAGGCATGGAGGTAATTTGCTCTGTCCCACGCTTCTTCGAAACCACGTACCCAGCTTCTCTGAAATTTCCTCCACCGCTTTTTCGAGCAATGAAACTGTCCATCTCCCCCTCCTCCTTCCCTCGTTTATTACGTCTTCGATATTGAAGTAATAAGTGAGCCCCTTAACGCACTCCTCTGCGGCCTTATACAACTTTTCACTGGCCTGCACGGAATCCTTACTTATTAATTCCTTTCCCTCGTCTAGAAACTTCTTTGCTCGACTAATATGGATTTTTGAAGCATCATCAGGATTAAGATCGAGCTTTTCTATCAACACCTCTAGTATTAATGACTCTAAATCTACACCCTTTCTCTCGGCCTTTTCGATAATCTCTCTCGGGACAGATAATGTAAGAGATTGAACCTCAATGCGATACATTGGAATCCCTCTCAACCTAAGTATCCGGGTTTCCTCTTATTTGTTCCGATAGAGATGCCGAAAACCATAGCCTCATTGCTTCGGGAAGACTTAGAAAAACGGCCCCATTTTTATCTTTTTTTAAGATCTCTCAACTGGTCTATTCGTGAGTTCCTCCTTAAGCGCGTTGTCAGCACTTTTAGCCATTACGTATGATCTCACGAGAGATAGCATGTAAAAAGGTATTTCATCGCCGTATATTGCCATCTTCAGCGTATCATCCTCCGGTATGTCGATGCCGTACAGTGCTGAAGCCTTTTTGATGAACTCCACCGAGTGCTTAAAGGATAGCGGCTTTAAACCAAGGATCGCATCAAATCCTCTTGCTATGACCCTTCTATGCGTGCTCATCATTGCACGTACTTCCCTTAGGGAACTTGAAGTGAAGACTGTTGAGAACGGAGCAGTCGATGCGAGTGCTCTCAAACGCGCCACCATGGACTCAGTATTTCCGTAGTCCTCGCGCCTAGAAAGACACTTTACCAAGAATACAAATTCGTCAAATGCGACAACCCGCACATCTTCCTCCCCTAAAATTGCAAAAAGTTTCTCGAGGGACTCTCTATCTCCATTTCTGGGAGTGAGAAAACGCTCTTCTAGCTCCTTCATGGCGATTTTTACCAGGTCTATCACCCTCGACAGTCGCTGACAGTCTATAAACACGCACTTCATCCCCTCCTTCTCTAACTCTTCCAGCAACTTTACCACTACCGCGGTCTTCCCGGAACCTCTGCGCCCCTTTATGAGCAGAGTTCCACTCGCTCTGATAATCGTCTTGAGAAAAGCTAATTCCTCCTCCCTATCTACGAAGAATGGTAAGAGCCTAAGCGTATGAGTATCACTTCAATATAGCTATAGCTTACTGATCGGTTCGGTAACTTACCAAGGTAAGTTATAAATGTTACGAAACCTGTGCCAGTTTCTTGGTAACTTCACCGATAATTTTACCTGATTGACACGTGAGCGGTATATAAGTATCCGCGTACGATATTTACTCTTGTTGCCGCTTCACATACATGATAATTAATGGTATTTTGATGTCGTTCTGTGTATGCATAAGCGGAAGACGTGATTTCCGCTAAAAATTTGCTCAGATTTAGTAAAAGATGCATAGAATCTCGTCACCGATTGAACACTTGGAACTTTGACCACGTCTCGTACTGCATACGGTATTTTTAACTGGTATCTGCACAAGTATGCATATGCATGCACAGAATTATATGAGAAAGAAGTGGGTATCAGTCTATGTCCGCTCGGATTTGGTAGAACGCGCACGGTACTTCGGGCTTAACGTCTCGCGGCTGCTGGAGCGCACGCTCGAGGAGACGCTGCGGAAAATATTGTCGGACGAGAACGAATTTTGGAGCCCCGGCCGGGATTTGAACCCGGGATCTCCCGCTTACCAAGCGGGCGCTCTAGCCACTAAGCCACCGGGGCACACATAAACTATTATGCGAACCTCCAATTAATCCTTTCTCACGATAGTTTCCTCTCTTCGGGCGGACTTATTACTCAAGAAGTATGCAGACCCTATCTCGATGCGTAAAATTGGATCCATCTTTAGATTTTAAGTGAATTACGAAGGTGTTGGCAGGATTTTTCAAATCAAGATTTTTAAATTGCTTCATAAACTTCGGGTTGCTCTTTTACCCTTCTTACCCTTCTCCGCTTCTCTAACTCGACAATGTACGCCTTAATGGCCCTTTCGAGCCACCTTCCTCGGGGCCAAGGAACATTTGCATAAATTATCTTTGCGATTTCAGCAATCGTTCGAGGCTTTTCTTTAAGTAGCGAGTAGACCTCCGAAAGTCTTTCCTCCTTATGCCTTATCACCTCCTTTATTTTCTCCGCAGGGTTGTCGATGACTCCCCCATGTGCTGGGTATATTACGTCGATCTTCAATTTTGACAACCTTCTGACGCTGTCCAGATAGAGCCCCACGTCCCCGGAGGGGTACCCTATCCACGTGCTCCTCTCGCTTATTATCAGGTCGCCTGAGAACAGAACTCTATTGTCCGGGTCGTAGAAGCAAACGTGACATGGAGAATGTCCGGGTGTGTGCACCGCCCTGAGCACGCTTCCCGCAACTTCGACCTCGCTTCCATCCTCCAATGTTTCATCGACTCGTGTTTCGGAGGCTCCACATATTTCCTTAAGAAAAACGTTCACATATTTCCGTTCTTCCTCTTCGCGCATTCCAAAGTACTTCTCCGCAAGTCTCCTGAAGTCCTCGAGCATCGGAGCTCCCACTTTGTGCATCATCACCCTCACGCATCCCTTTCTCTTAAGTACCGTTGCGCCACCAAAGTGATCGATGTGAGCATGTGTGACCAGAATCCCCTTCAAATTGGCAACAGAACCGGCAATTCTCTGCACTTCTTTCTCGACTATGTCGACCATCCCCTCCCTGCCGTAACCGCTATCTACAAGTACCCACTCACGTCCCGCCCCCACCAGGTACACATTCACATCTACAAGGAAGGGCAAGTCCGCCCTCAATAGGACTCTATGTACTTTCACTCTCAACGCCCCCGCCACGGGGGCATGCCAACAAATGATGTTTTTAAAAATGCTTACGGACATATAAAACCTTGCGATGAGGACAAGCCACCCTCTGAGGCCAATGTCGGCCGATGATCGAGGATCAACCGGCCGAGCACCATAGCGCCTTTAAAAATCAAAAGCCGGTGGTCCCGGTGTTCCGGGACGGCTACGCGGTGGAAGCGGGGCGCTACATTTATGATCCACGGATTGGAATGGTTGTGGCAACTCAACCGATAATATTCAGACCCCCGGTTGAGGCAACCAGCCTCATTTTGCAACCGACCGTTGGGTGCCCATGGAACAGGTGCAGGTTTTGTGGAACTTATAAGAGACAGAAGTTTCGAATAAGAGTGAAGGAAGTGCTGGAAGACATTAAGATCGCTAAGAGGTACTACGGCGACCGGCCGACTAGGGTGTTCCTCGCGGATGGAAACCCCATAATTCTGAAAACCGAGGATCTGCTGAGAATTGTGGAGGAGTGCTTCAAGACATTCCCCCATCTTACTAGGGTCAGTTGCTATGGCGCGGCAAAGTATATAATAAAGAAGGGGGAGGACGAACTCAAGGCATTATGCGATGCGGGGCTTAAGAAAATCTACATGGGACTAGAAACCGGCGATGACGAACTGCTCAAGAAAATGCACAAAGGCGCAACCGTCGCCGACATGATAAAGGCCGCGAAGATGGTGAAGGATGCGGGAATGGAACTATCGGTAACGATAATCCAAGGCCTCGGCGGAGCGGGTTCTTGGAAGAGAAACGCCGAACTGACCGCAAAGGCGCTGAACGAGATGAAACCGGACGAGGTGCGTCTCCACGCCCTCTTTCCGCATCCGGATGCCCCTCTCTATCAGGATATTATAAGCGGAGAGTTCAAAATGGCGTCATGGAGAGAAATAGTCATGGAGGTAAGGGAGCTGATAAAGAACCTGAACATCAGGGCGCGGCTGTACGTGCACGGAACCCATTACATAAAGCCTGGAGCAATAGATGGGTATCTTCCGGAAGACAAGGGATACATGCTGGAAACCCTAGACTTCATTCTGAACTCCCCGGACGGGTACATATTCCTCCAAGAGTACCGTTCGATATGATTTCTTGATTTCTGGAGATTATATGCCCACAGCCATGAACATCATGAGAACTATGAATATTATCAACAGCACTAGATACATAATCGTTGTAAGGCGGCGGTTCCTCCGCTCCCACTCCCGGTAGCTAATTTCGCACTGCCTTGAGCAGAACTCCCTATCAAGTGGAATTGCCTTACCACATACCTTACAATGTCGGTGCTGGACTATTTTTTCTTTCTCTCGCCGTGACATTAGCCTTCCCTCCTGAACAGATAAATGGATAGGCTAATAACGCTCGCCGCCACTCCAAATATTACGAGGAAGAGAGAAAAGAACGATGCCAGAAGCGCAATCCATGGAAGAACGGAGACATAAACCGTGAACATTAAAAGAAAAAGTCCACTTATAATAGAAATGATTCCGGGGAACGTTAAAAACCTCACGGGGTCCTCATGCGCGAGTATTGCAAAAACGGAGATCAGTAATGCTAACAGGTGTAGAAACCTTAACCTCTCAACCCCATGCCTCCTTTCCATGCTACCTGCCGGAACCTCCATTATTCTAAATCCGTGGGATGCCGCCCTTACGAGAATCTCGATTGCAAGACTAGGATCATCCCCCTTCGGTTTCACCTTTTCGAGAACCTCCCTGCGGTATGCTCTGAATCCTGACTGCCCGTCTGTCACATTTTTCAGGTTTCGATGCCTCCGTAGTAGCCACGTCAGAAACTTTCTGCTAAGTCCTCTGATTCGCCCTTCCGGGAGATATCGTGATCCTATTACCACGTCGGCTTTGTTCTCAACTATCGGTTTCAGGAGTGCGGGAAGCGCCTCCAGGTTGTACCTGACATCGGTGTCTATGCTCACAACAATGTCTGCACCCCTCCTCAGGGCTTCTTTGAACCCGACGATCAATGCGTTACCGTAAGTTCCATCACCAACTGCTTCTATTACAGTTGCACCAGCCGCTTCTGCCTCGCCTCTTGTGTTATCGAGACTACCACAGTCTATCACCAGAACCTCGTTGACATGTTTCAGTACCTCATTTACAATCTTTCCTATTCTTTCTTCCTCATTATATGCCGGAATGCAAGCAATCACTCGTGAGCACAAACCCAGCACTATCCTTGCATAATTGTAAAATTCGGTTTACACTTTTAAATTCCGTCCGCTTTTAAATACTTTTCCTCAAGAGGTCACGCGGCTCACTTTCTACCAGCAAACTGAAAGAAATGCTAGCATCACCCCTTTCTCCAGAATTGGTGCATCAAAAGCCAACACGGGTCCCAAAAGTGTATGCAAATTCTGGTCGTGGAGAGGGCGCCTTGCATGATGTTTTTATAGTTCGATGCTGGTGTACTAATCAAGGGGGTGCTTGTGTGAAGACCTTCTTAAGGTCACTTGTCCTTAGACCTAGCGCCTATAGGGACATTCTAAGAGACGAACGCGCGAATGGACGCGGGGTTCTGGTGTATTTTGCAATGTGCACCATTATGGGATATCACTTCTACTACATGTGCACGATGGGGTATTGGCGTCCTTATATTCGGTATAAAATCTGGGAAATTGTCTCAAAAAACGTACTAATACCGTTTTTAGGGGGATTTACCGTCTGTTCGGTGGTGTGGCTGGTCTT
>Ga0180300_10000593_pt1 | contig 16113 bp, 19 predicted proteins | sample GuaBasSediGuay15_FD_121798 | JGI IMG/M metagenome (GOLD analysis project Ga0180300, IMG submission 121798) | Subseafloor sediment microbial communities from Guaymas Basin, Gulf of California, Mexico - Guay15, Core 4569-2, 21-24 cm | ecosystem: Environmental > Aquatic > Marine > Hydrothermal... | reverse complement strand
TTCCTAGGCAATCTACTATTAGCGCCTTCATTCTACTCTTTCCTCAAAGGTCTTCTTACAGTAGCTATTGTCCTGTCCGCTATTCCATACTGCTTCAGCTCAAGGCTATTAGCCCACACTTCATTTACAGGAACTTTCTCTGAAGGTATTACTCTAAACCTATACCTCTTCTTCCCCGCGATTACGATCTCAACTTCATCCTCTATCCCCAAACGCTTCATCATCTCTGGGTTCATTTTCGCGGTTCCTCGATCTACATCATCAACTCTCCTTATCCTCAACCTCCTCTCTATGGGCTTTGCGCTCATGACCTCACCTCCTCTCCTCCTCAACCTGAGCCTTGTATCTTCCATACTTTTTGATCAGGTCTTCAAACCTAATTAAACCATGCATATACTTTATCAGAATATCCGGCAGGTCAGCTATGGGTACTCTTACCTGCGCCCATGTATCTCTATCTCTCAACGTAACACTATCATCCTTTAAGGTTTGTCCATCTATAGTCACGGCTATAGGCACGCCTATTTCATCAGCTCTTGCATACCTCCTCCCTATGGAGCCGGAGTCATCATACATCACTGTAATGCCTAGTCTTTTGATGAGCTCATACACCTCTCTAGCCTTCTCTGGAATTCCTTCTCTCAGTATTAGAGGAAGCACTACTACCTTTATAGGAGCTACATCTGGGGGAAGCTTTAGCACAACTCTATCATCCTTCTCTGTGTATGCATATTCAAGAGTGGCATAGATCAGTCTTTCAAGGCCATAGGAGGGCTCAGCTACGTGTGGTATGAATCTTCTGCCAGTCTCCTTGACCTCCTTGACCTTCACCTCCAGCATGTCTTCCGTTATACGTTCTTCCTTGACCTCCAAATAACCCTTCTCCTTAAGTTCCTTGAGGATAAGTTCTCCGGGAATCTTGGCCAACTCCTCTGCTATCTCCTTAGCCTTCTCCTTGAACTTAGGTCCTATAATTCTCATCAAGGGCCTCACTTCAACATACCTCTTGATGACGGGCTTTTCATACTCCTGAAACACTCTCAGATCCTCACCACTATATTGCATATGCCTTGAGAGGTCGTAGTCTGTCCTATAGGAGTGGCCAGCGACCTCAACCCATCCCCACCTATCCAGTAGGACTAGCTGGTCAAAGGTTTGAGCTGAATAGTGAGCTCTCTCTTCGGGCAGCTTGGCTATGAAGACCTGCTTGTCCTCTGGTATGCCAAGGCTTTCAACGAACCTCTTGCCTATGGCCATGAAGTATGCAAGCCATTCGCAGATTATCAATTTCCTGTTTACAGCCTCTTTAACTGTAACTACGCGAGGTTCTTTTCTGCCCTCAGCTACATCCTCTTCAGTCAGGATCCTCAGCTCCTCATCAGCAACTCTATCCAGTAGTTCGCACCTAGGATTCTCAGGATCGAAGAAGAGCTCTAACTCCATAATGGTGAACTCTCTCAGCCTTATAGGTCCTTGCCTTGGTGATATTTCATTTCGCATAACTCGACCTATCTGGGCTATGCCTAGTGGTAATCTCCTCCTCGTGCATTCATATACCCTCTTAAAGGCTGTGAACATCCCCTGAGCAGCTTCAGGACGTGCATATCCAACATTTTCGCTATAGGGCCCTATAGTGGTCCTGAAGAGTAGGTTGAATTTCCTTACTTCTCCTAGCTCTCCTCCACACTCAGGGCATCTTATATTCTCCTTCCTTATGAGCTCTGTAAGCTCCCCTGCGCTAAGCCTTTCTAAGCCCGTGGCCTCTATGGCCTCCTCTATCAAGTGGTCAGCTCTATATTTCCTGCCGCAGACTTTGCACTCTACTATGTAATCTGTGAAATGTTCAACATGGCCTGATGCCTCAAAGACCTTTGCAGGCATTATCACTGGGGTTACTATCTCTACCATGAATTCTTGATGATCAAGGACAAAGAATCTTCTCCACTTCTCCTCTATATTCTTCTTCAGAAGAGCTCCTAGCGGTCCTAGGTCTATGAAGCCTCTAACACCTCCATAGATCTCCACTGATGGCCAGAAGAAGCCCCTTCTCCTAGCCAGCTCTACTATTTTCTCATACTTATCCATAAATTCACCTCTCCACTCTTGACGCCATCAATCTTTAAACTAAAGGAAGGATTTATATTTCTGTCTCAAGAGACCATCCGCTCTATGGTTCCCTTCGGCCTCATGACATGCTAGGGGGTTGAGGATACTCTCTGAACTTCCATTAACATGACTTGATATGCATCGAGAGAGTATGATGAAGTTCGCTAATGTGTTCTCTGCTGGCAACAATAAGGTCATGGCCTTAGGAGAGGAAAAGTGGATGTGAATGTAAGCTCAGGCCTATGATCGCATGAATGAAGGAGGTCTATTCTATTCTGAGTAAAGCTATAAATGCTGCTAAGCTTAGATAGCTTAGGTGGCCTCCATGCAGCGAGCAGCGCCGCTCTTATTAATGCTACTGACTCTTGTGTCATCAATTGCACAGGCTGGTGGAGTGACCATAGACATACAACTTATGAACATTCAGGGAGAGCCCGCCGTTAGAGGAGTTGAAGTTAAGATACTCTATCCCAATGGCACCACACTAGCCACCCTCAGGCCCAACGCAAGCGGATGGGTAACTGCTGAAGTTGATGCAGGCAAGTACATCATAGAGGTATATGCTCATGGTGTCCTTGTGCTGAGCAGGTCTCTTAACCTAACCAAGGACACGATCCTTAACCTTACCTTGCCTACTTTCACGGTGAAGTTGAATGTCAGAAACCTTGACAGAACTCCTCTCATGCGGGCTACTTTATTTGCTAGATCCAACATAACTAAAGTCCTGACTCCTGTCAAAGGAGGCATTGCTCTGCTCGAGAACGTGCCAAAGGGGATCTACAGGATTACTATTAAGAAGTACAACATAACCGTCTATGAAGGAGTCATCGAAGTGCACGAAAACATGAGCAGAGAGCTCAATGTAACTGCTAATGTGAAATTCCTAGTAGTAAAAGCTACTGACCTTAAAGGCAAGCCTCTCCCCTACGCTATAGTGAAGCTGTTCTCATATGACAATATGACCTATGTCACAGAGCTGAGGACTAACGAAAGAGGTGAGGCTTACTTTGATGAAGTCCCAGTTATACGCTATATAGCGAAGGTCCTCTACAAGGGAGTGATAGTCGGGGAGTCGCTTGCCGACCCCATGATCCCCAAAGTGGTGAAGATAAACTCCTCAGTCGGCATAGTGAAGGTAGTAGTCATTGATAAGAGCACGAACACTACCATGCCTGGAATTCGTGTATTATTGAGCAATGAAACCTATGGCATCAAGGCATCTGGAGTAACTTCCTTCAACGGCACCTTCATCATTAGCAGACTACCTCTCATAGCGTATAATCTGTCAGCCCAGAGGGGGGATGTGACCTTCTATTCAAGGATTATAAAGCCCTCAAGATATGTCAACGCGTATGAACTGAGCTGCACTCCTCTGCCTGTGCGTGTAGTCATAGTTGATAGTAAGGAGAAGCTTACTGAAGCAAAGCTTGCTTTGATAGATCTATGCACTGAAGAGGTTAACTATATCAGCGTTGGGAGAGGAAGCACTACTCTCAGGCTATACCCCGGAAGCTATTTAATGCTTGTTTATGACGAATCACTGGGCTATGCAGTGCTTCTTAGAAGGATGAAGCTCATAGTCACTAGAGAATCTGAAGTGAAAATATCCTGTCCCAAGAGCCTGAAGCTATCCCTAAGGATCTTGACTGCTGATGGTTCTCCGATTCCAGGAGCTATGGTTCGACTATATTATCTTGTAGAAGGGAGAAGGTTGCTCATATCAGCGTCCAAGGCTGATCCTTCTGGATCAGTGAAATTTGATAACCTCATAGGAGGTGACTATCTAGTAGAGGTAATATATGAGAACACCACTGTTCATGTTACGCACCTATATCTCCTCACTGATAAGGACGTAGAGGTGAGAGTAGCTGCCATAACAAAGCTCATGGGAAGACTTATCCCCATGAGTCAGGTCAAGCTCATAGAGTTCATAGCGTACATAGCTCTAACTATCATCATAATTGCGGTCCCCATACTATTAAGGAAGAGGATCATGACTATCAGTAGAGGTTTAAAACATGTCTCTAGGAGAGCTTGAAGGACTTCTTACGCTCCTTATTCCTCTTCGAGGTTTTAACAATGGAGTCGAAGAGTCCAATTATGTGGTCGTAGGCTTTCCCTTTGATGATACCTCTTCCTTCAGGCCTGGCTCTAGATTAGCTCCCCTCAAAATAAGAGAAATGTCTGTGTACATAGACCCTATAGGTACTGCTACAGGAGTGGATATAGACGAGGTTAAGATCCATGACCTAGGCGATGTACTCACCATACCCGGTAATGTAACCAAGTCTCTAGAGCGTCTCGCGAAGGTAACTGAGCGTATAGCTGAGGAGGAGAAGAAACCTCTGATACTTGGTGGAGAACATACTCTGACCTATGCCGCCTTGAGTAAAATTGTCGAAAGAAATGAGGACATAGCGTTGATCTACTTGGACGCTCATACGGACTTATATGATGAATATCCTCCTGGTCAACGCATATCTCATGCTACTGTACTGAGGAGAATACTTGAGCAAATCCATGGTCTGGAAGTATTAATCATCGGCGCTCGCTCAAGTAGTTCAGAGGAGCTATCCTTCGCTGAAAGAAATAACATCATCATAGTAACTCCCTACAGCTCACTTAATGACGTATACTCCATCCTGAAGGATACGATAAAGAATAGACAGGTTTATTTGAGTCTTGACATAGATGTGCTCGATCCCTCTATAGTCCCTGGGGTTGGTAATCCAGAGCCTGGAGGCTATTCGTATAGGGAACTTCTTCATATCCTGTCATGGATCTTCAATCTATCGAAAGCTGTCATCGGATTTGACTTAGTTGAGCTAAACCCGCTTATAGACCCCTCTGGTTTATCATCCATAGTGGCATCAAGACTTGTATTTGACTTGATCTCCATGGACTTCATGAAGTCCTCTCAAGGTCAAGTTAAACTTATATCTCGCCTGCTATGATGAATAGTAGGTGAGCAATTGACGTATAGATGTGGAAGATGTGGGCATGTGTTTGAAGCCAAAGACCTTGAGATAATACCTTCCATTATGTGCCCTAACTGTGGCTACAGGATCATATTTAAGGTAAGGCCCGCTGTAGCTAAGAGAGTTAAGGCCGTATGATGAGAAGTGCTTAAATAGTCCATACATGAAGTTTTTACGGGGTTGAAGAGGGAGAATGGCTAGCGAGATCTGCCCCATATGCGGATTGCCTAAGGAACTGTGCATATGTGAAGCCATGTCTCGAGAGCAGCAACAGATAAGGATACGCCTTGAGAGAAGACGTTTTGGAAGGGAAGTAACCATTATAGAGGGAATCCACAGCAAAGACATAGACCTAAGAAAATTAGCTGGGATTCTGAAATCCAGACTTGCTTGCGGAGGTACAGCTAAGAATGGAAGAATTGAACTTCAGGGCGACCATAGGGCTAGGGTCAAGGATCTGCTTGTAGAGTTAGGCTTTCCCAGTGAACAGATCTTCATAGAGTGAATCATGGGCTTAACAGCACAATCAATACATCGAGAACAGAGGTAAGCCATGTCACTGAAGGATTAATTTAGAGTGTAGGCCCCTCATTATTGTTGTAGACGAAGATATATCTCTCTAAGCCTGTTCACCCCATCTATCTCCTCTATGTACTCCGCCACCTCCTTAGGCACATACTCCTTCCACTCATCTCCTCTGAGCATGAGCTTTCTTATCCTAGTGGCATTGTATAAATCTCGTTTAAAAAATGGAATTCCCTCCACTCTATAGCCTGCCTCCTTGAAGAGCCTTTGAGTCAATGGATCATTAGAGAACACTATGTCAAACCTAGGCGAATAGTGTTCAACCATGGCTACCCATATTGAATGTCTTCCATTAGTATCAGGGACAAGCGTTATGATACATCTACTGAGAAGCCCTCTTGTACGTAGAACTCGCCATATCATCTCCACCCTTTCGCCAGCAGTGAAGGGGTTTTGAAGTGAGTGAGAGTACTGGGCACTGCCTATGCCTATGATTACCTCATTAACTTTTCCTAGAATCCACTCCAGAGCTTTTAAATGGCCTAGATGAAAAGGTTGGAATCTCCCTATAAAGAAACCTCGAGTCATGTGATCATCTTATGGGGAGTTTAATCTTAAGCTCTTTAGCTAGCTCCTTATATCGATTCCTAACCGTGACCTCTGTCACTTGGGCAGCCTGAGCTACCTCCTTCTGAGTCCTTATATCGTTATCAAGGAGTGATGCTATGTATATCGCTGCAGCCGCTAAGCCAGCTGGGTCTTTGCCTGCAGTTAGTCCTCTCTCTTTAGCTTTATTGAGGATCTCTATGGCCTTCATTATAGTCTTGCCTCTGAGCTTAAGAGCCTCTGCAATCCTTGGCACGAAGTCAACTGGGTCTGCTAGAGGAACTTTTATGCAACCCTCTCTCAACAGAAGCCTGTAACATCTAGCCACATCTTTTTTGCCGCCTTTAGTGAACTTGGCTATCTCATCTAGAGTTCTTGGTATTTTAAGCTCTCTACAAGCGGCATATATGGCTGCAGCCATTACTGACTCTATGCTCCTTCCCCTCACCAGGCCTGACTCTACAGCTCTTCTATAGATCTCCATAGCCCTCTCCTTGACGGGTTTGGTAAGCTCAAGCTGTGATGCTATTCTTTCAAGTTCCATATTAGCCTGCTGTAGGTTTCTCTCAAGTGAAGTCTGTATTCTGCTTCTCTTCTGCCATTTGCTCAATCTCATCATATCCATTCTTCTCCTGTAGTCCAGTTCTCTTCCCAGAGCATCTTTTCCTCTCCAGTCTACCACGGTTGTTAGATTATCTGGAGTTGCTCTAGTGAGAGGTGCACCAACTCTACTTCTTTTCTCCCTTTCCTCAGGTGTAAAAGCTCTCCATTCAGGACCTTGGTCTATTACTTTATCTGTTACTACATAACCACAAACAGCACAAGTTATCTCTCCTCTTTCATAACTATAAATGAACTTAGTACTACCACACTCAGGGCATCTAAGAGGAGCTTGACTGCTAGCCTCTACATTAAACTCATGAGCCTGAAGATACTCATCCATACTCATAACAACCTCTTCCTCACGCCTGACCTTTCTTTCCTCCATCAACCTCACCTCCACAAAGTTTATAAGAGTTGAGCGTTAAAACTTCGTTTGTACATCTATATAAGGCTTTCGCTCATAATTCCGGGGTATTCTCTCCATTATATTTTTTATATACACATGGGGTTGAAGATAGCCCGGACTTAGCCACACCTCCATGGAGGCTCACTATTTCAGCGAGGCCCATAAACCAGCTCCCTATCTAGAGCTATATCAGTCAACATATTGGCTTATTGAGAATACAGCAAAAGTACCATAGTGTGTATAAATCAGCTCTTGTCATTTATAACTATGCTATAATGTGATGTACTAAGCCTTTAAGTCATGGTGCTTTAATAGCATATTTCTAGGGATCATGAAGCCTAGAGAGAGGTGCTTAAGAGCTATACAACATGAAATCCCTGACAGAATACCTCTCGACTTCAAGTGCAGGCCTGAGCCCCTAGAGGAGCTCATGAAAAGCCTTAATCTCAGCACACTTGAAGAGCTGCTTAGAGCCCTACAAGTAGACTTCAGATATGTTGAGCCTGTGCTTAAAGGTGGATATCTGCCCAAGGACGTTGAAGTAAAGGAGGGCCCCTACGCTCCAGCCTATACTATAGGTTTCAGAAATGACTATGAGATTCGACGAGATATATGGGGTATAGAGAGTGTATGGGCTCCAAAGCGTACCTACACGTACACCTACGTCAGACATCCACTTCAGCACATACCACTAGAGGAATACAGATGGCCTGAAGTGGATGTGGAGGCTACGACGTTAATCGTGAAGAGAGCTAGGGAGGAGCATGAGGATTACTGTCTAGTAGGTGTCCTAACCCACCTATGGGAGATAGCATGGCAACTACTAGGCTTTGATGAAGCCCTCAAGGCCATGATAAGGAATCCTTCGCTCCTTGAGAGAGTCCTGGATGGCATAGACAGAATAAGGTTATTGGAAGCTAAGATAATGTGTGAGCTAGGAGTCGATGTGATATACGATGGTGATGACGTAGGAATGCAAAAAGGCATGATGATGTCACCTAGGATGTGGAGAAGATTCCTCAAGCCAAGGTATGAGAGATTAGCAAGACTATGCCATAAATACGGTGTGTTCCTTATGTTCCATAGTGACGGCTGGATAGAGCCTATAATACCTGACTTGGTTGAGATAGGCGTGGACATATTGGATCCCGTTCAGCCAGAGTGTATGAATCCTTATGAAATAAAGGAGGAGTATGGAGACAGATTAACTCTGCATGGCACAATAAGCGTCCAAACAACACTACCCTTTGGAACACCTGCGGAGATAGAGCATCTCGTGAAGGAGAGAATTGAGAAGCTTGGCCCTACAGGCTTTATCCTCGCTCCCACTCATGCTATACAACCAGACACTCCTGTTGAAAACATAATCGCTATGTATAGGGCGGCCATGAAATATGGCACCATCAAGCGATAAAGGAGCATGGTTCTTCAACATCTGCACCTCCTCACCTCATCATCAATGCAGAGCATCTATGTGCTATTTCTCATCTTTCTGAAATGTATTCTGACCATCATGCATCTCCTTTCTGGAAACAGGTATGGCATAAGACACATAGCAAAACTTAATTACCCTCCAGACATATGTCTCCACACGGAAGTAGCCCGGTGGTGTAGCGGCCAAGCATGCGGGGCTCTGGCCCCCGTGACCCGGGTTCGAATCCCGGCCGGGCTACCATACCATTACCCTCACAGACTTCTACCAATATAATATTGAAGAAATCCATGCTCATCCCACCATAACTCTTAACTTTGAGATGGCCTGCCTTACTCCATGGTCTCATAATCTTAGGTAAGAAACGACCTCACTTAAAGTGAATTTCATCAAGGCTTTTTATGGTGAAAATTCCAGTGATTCTCCATGCCTCATGCTCCTCAGCATCAATAAGCCTCTGAGAGGCCTTAGTGAATGCTCTGCTAAGTCATGAATTCTATACAGTCTTTGAGGTTTGTGGAGCATAGTCTCGCCTATTATCTCTTGCGCTATTATGGTGGCGATAAGCGATGGTACCATTAACGCATAGTTTCCCATCATTTCGCTCACCATGATTGAAGTCCCTAAAGGTGTATTGGTTGCTGCGCCAAAAACGGCTGCCATACCTGCATATGCATATACCACTGGATGCATGTCAGCTATCTTCAGCCCTATTAAGTAAGCATAGAGTAATCCTGCATAAGCTCCTATGAATATACCTGGAGCAAATAGTCCTCCGCTATTGCCTGAGCCTATAGAGAGACCTGTCGCCAATATCTTCAGGAATATCAGTGCAACGAGATATTCTAGGATGAACTCGTACTCAGCATTCTCTATAACTGCTGTGAGCTCATTTGATAAATAGCTCATACCATTTCCTAATATGGCAGGAAAGAAAATGCCAATGGGGGCTAGCATTAGCGAACCCATTAAGGGTCTTAGATGAGGAGCATCACAAGCTCTTCCCAAGACGTTGAAGAAATACTTGAACCATCTATATGACTTAACATATGCTATGATAAAGCTGGAGCTGAAGGCTCCAAGTAGTGCTATGGATATCACACTCTGAGGCTGAAGTAGCTCTCTATGGCTTATGGAGATGGTGGGCAATAGTATTTGAAATCCGAATAAGTGTGTTGAGACTAAGTATGCTGCAATGCTTGATACCAATGAGGGCAGGAATGCCATCGCTTCTATATCGCGATAGTATGGTATTTCAAGTGCGAAGATGGTCGCTCCTAGGGGTGTTCTGAAAATAGATGAAAGTGCAGCTGATATACCTGACACCATTAGTATTCTCCTTCCCTCTTCGCCCAATCTAAGTATTGAGGCTAGGAGTGAACCTATGCCACTTCCCATTAGAAGACTTGGTCCTAATGTTCCTCCACTGTTTCCTCCTCCTATAGCAAAGGCAGTAGCAACAGCTTTGCAGAAGGGCACTCTAAAGCGTATGAACTCTCTTCTCCTATGGTAAGCACTTAGGGCATAAACAAGACCAGAACCTTCCACCTCGCTTGATATTTTATGAGCTATGAGTGTACTCACTAATGATCCTGCAACAAGAGTTACTAGGACTAAGAAGCTTCTCTCACTTGAACTTGCTATTACTGAGTAGTCATGATAGATTACACCTAATGGACTCTCATGAACTCCATGTAGAAAGCCATAGAAGGTGGCTATGAAGCATGTTAAGAGATGAAAGCCTGTAATGAAAAGGCTCACTAAGAAGCCAACGATAACGCCAAGTGTGACGTACTCCTCAAAATATTTTATACCATAAATTCTCGCTGAAGAAGACCTTCGCTCCTTCTTCATAAATAATCACCTGAAGAGGATTATTCTTCAGTTAGAACATAGTAGCAGTGAGTACTTAAATACATTGCCCAGCTTTAGTCCCTCTTCTTATCATTAACCAGTTAGTATTTGGATTCATGAAAGTTAAAATATGAATAAGAGCATTTGCTAGTTGGATTTTGACCACTTCATAATAGGAACTATTACATCACATGTAACAGCTCGAGTGAACTCATGTGCTAGCATGTGGAAATGCTTGCTGTAAAGCTGCTCAAAGAAGCGTATAGTAATGCCCTTCTCTTGATCTCCATTCTGACTAATCACTAACATCCTCAGCCAAGTCATGGATATATAATAATATGGAGTTAGTAGTTACGCATGGGGCTGATAGTGAAGCCTGCACTCTTAATACTTAGCACATCACTCATTATATGGGCTATTCTGAGGTTTAGTAGACCTAGGCTTAGGGAGCCATCAAGCCTGGAAACATTACAGCATAATATCCTCATAGCCTTGGATAGAACAAGCATGGAAACAGCACTACTAACAGTAGGACTCATAAGCATAGCGCTGGCCTTAGCATGAGGCAGTGTGGCTATAGTCGTCCTTTCCACTTTTATATGTACTGAAGCTTTAAAACCTCTAGAGGTTAACATTAATCCTTAGGTGTAGTAATGCAACTACCATTTAGAGTGAGGTTCAAGTTCGTTAAAATGGCCTCTCGTATAGTCGGCTATGCATGGAAGTCATCTCTAGTCAATGAATACTTAAAGCTTGTTGAGAAGGCAAAGGACCTAGCTGAGCTGGAAAAACTGGTTGAGGATAAATGTGCCACATACAGAGGAAGAGAGGCTGAAGTATTGCGCATGGAGCATGCACTACTCAAGAGACTACTTTCCGAGTCATCGAGATGAAATATGCGAGCAAGTCCTGACTCAGCTATTCTTCATACGCTCCCTCAGCTTTCTATAGAGAACTTCTAGCTCCTCTCTACGCATTGCTCTGAGCTCCTCCTTAGCTAAGCTGCTTAGTAGAATTTCACGTGCCTTCCACAGTCCATATCTCTTTACCAGCTCTTCAAGCTTTCCTCCCAAGAACATCACCGAAGCGCTCAATAATCCTACCCTCAAGCTGATTCAGCCAATCTCTGACAAAGCCTCTTACCGAGAACTTGACATAGGGGCATGCTCTTTTCACATGCTTTATGCTCCTTAACTCAACGTAGAGCCTCATTTCTTTATCTAGGCAGAAATATAGTGGTTTTATCCTCGCTATGAGTTTAGGATCTGTTGCCTTTGTGACTATCCCCTCCTGAACTATACCTCTTATGTTCCCCCTTATGATATTCATTATAAACGCTTGAACCTCATCATCAAGATTATGACCTGTAGCAAGGAAGTTAGCTCCCTCCTCTCGTGCTATCCCATTCATCATGTACCTTCTCAGGATACCACAGACACTACAGGGCTTAAGCTTTATCTTGCCTCTAAGCATGAGTTTTGCTACATCTGTTATTGTAAATCCAAATTCTTTTTTTCATACTTGCATGTACTATGTCAATTCCCATATCATGTGCTATTCCATCCACGATTTTGACTCTATTCCTGATCCCTTCTCCTATGCCCTCATCGATTATAAGTGCCTTAACGGAGAAGCCATACTCTGAACTCCACTTGCTAAGCATGTACATCAAGCCCATGCTATCCTTACCTCCTGAGACAGCAATCATTATGAGGTCATTAGAGCCTATGACGCCACACCTGACAAGTGCTGTTTAACCTTGTGTTCTATATATTGTAGAAAACACCTTCCACAGAGACTAAAGTCTGGCCATTTCATGTGATAGATGGGCTTTGAATCACACAAGACACACTTCATGCTCTTGACTCTCTCACAAGAATTCTTAATTTACAGAAGGAGCATATCTCTCCAAGAGAAGGCATATTACATATCTTACACCTCCTCAGACTCACCTCTTCTATCCTATAGAAGCTTCTGAGAGCGGGGTGTATTTTGCTCATGTATATTCTGAACATGTTGATCTTGAGGCCTGGATATCTTTCGTCAAGACTGTTCAAGAATTCCAATGCATCATCTCCCATGCCTAACTTCTTATATGGGCATGCTGCTCTTATGAACTTCAGGCCCTTAGCCTTGGCATATTCAATCATCTCCCTTTCGCTACACTCAGCTAAGGGCTTGATCTTGGTCACAAAGCCCCTCCTCTCCGTTATGGAAATGGGAGCAGTCCTTATTAACTGCTCAATATCTCCACTTACAAAGTTCACGAAGAGGAACTTCATAAGGTCATCTAGATTGTGTCCTGTAGCCACTTTCGTAGCCTTTACTTCTATCGCCACACTATTCATTATATATCTCTTGATGATACCACAGGCTGAGCATAGTGGACGCCTTATCCTAGCTTCAATGAGCCTATCTAGATTTATATCGTACTCTTTTAGAGGGTCTACAAGCACATAATCCACTCCTAGCTCTCTGTAGTTCTCTATGGCAGTGTTGACTGCCTTCTTGAAAAATTCTTCATGACTAAGCATTATGGTAAGCCCCATGATGCTGAACTTCATATCCCTGCTCAACTTGTGCATTATATGGAGCAGACTTGTGCTGTCTTTTCCTCCTGAAACACATATGAGAACTAGATCGTTCTTCTTCACCATGTGATATTTCTCTAAAACCCTTCTAACCTTCCTCTCCACATACTCTATGTAGTGCTCTCTACAGAACTTAACAAGAGGCGATCTTAATCTTATCTCAGCCTCTCTACCACACTTTATGCATTTACCGAGAAGCATCTTGGGGCATATCCCTCAGTTCACCTCATGTTAGTCATAAAGAGGTTTTACTTAAATATCCTCATCCCTGGATATACCGCCTCTTCCCCTAGATAGTCCTCTATCCTGAGCAATCTGTTGTACTTGGCGGTTCTCTCTCCTCTCGCTGGAGCACCTGTCTTTATCTGTCCTGCATTAAGAGCCACCGCTAGGTCAGCGATAGTAGTGTCCTCAGTCTCTCCAGACCTATGGCTTACGATAACGTTATAGCCGTTTTTCATAGCTAGCTCAGCTGCATCTATTGCTTCACTAAGCGTACCTATCTGATTAACCTTAAGTAGCAGAGCATTAGCAGCACCTATTTCTATACCTCTTCTGAGCCTCTTTACATTAGTAACGAAGAGGTCATCACCTACAATCTGAACTTTGTCCTTTAACCTTTGAGTTATTTCTCTAAAGGCTTCAAAGTCTTCTTCATAGAAGGGGTCTTCTATGGACTTTATTGGATACTCGTCAACGAGGTCAAGGTAGAACTCAAGGAGCTGCTCTTTTGTGAGATCCTGGCCATCGACTTTGTATACTCCTCTATCCTCATCATAGAAACTTGACGCTGCTGCATCAAGACCAAGCACTACTTGAGTCTCAGGATCATATCCTGCACTCTTGATTGCCTTCACTAAGGCATCAAGAGCTTCTCTCGTCAGCTTCATAGGCGGAGCAAACCCTCCTTCATCACCTACATTTATTGCTAAGAGCCCATACTTACTCTTCAAATAGTCCTTAAGTTCATAGTACACTTCACATGCCATCCTGATGGCCTCTCTGAAGCTATCTGCACCCACCGGGATTATCAAGAACTCCTGGAGGCTCAACTCATTTCCAGCATGCTTACCTCCATTGATTATGTTCATCAAAGGAACTGGCATGACTCTGGCCCTTGCTCCTCCTAGGTATTGGAAGAGAGGAAGCTTCATGGTGTCTGCTGCAGCCTTAGCATTGGCAAGAGATACTCCTAATATGGCATTAGCACCTAGCTTAGACTTGTTAGGAGTTCCATCAAGAGTTATTAGAAGCCTGTCTAATGCCCTTTGTCTCCTTGAGTCAAAGCCCATAATGGCCGGCGCTATTATGTTGTTCACATTATTTACTGCTCTCAGAACCCCTCTTCCCTTAAACCTCCTTGGATCACCGTCGCGAAGTTCAAGAGCTTCATGTGCTCCTTTTGAGGCACCTGCTGGGACAAGAGCTATTCCCTGCCCTCTACCTTTAGTCCTTACCTCAACCTCCACAGTGGGATTTCCTCTGGAGTCAAGAGCCTCCCTAGCCTTGACAAACGATATCTTGAACTCCTCCAAGATATCACCTCGCTCTAGCCTTTAATACTTCGAGAACCTCCTTTAAATCTGATATTGAGGCCTCAGTCTCCTCATCGCGCCAAAAGATCTCAAGGAGCAGATACTTGGGGCTAAGGTCTTGGATGAGCATAAGACATTCATCAATATCAAGTTCCCCTACGCCAAGAAGCAGGTGATCCCTCACGTTATCATCCTTTCTCTTATAATCATGCAAATGTACGACGTACACTCTTCCCTTGAAATCACTCCATTTATTAAGAGCGGCCTCATCTCTGAACTGCCTGCTTCTCGAGTACATATTATGTGCTATAGCGGCATGTCCCACATCAAGGCACAACATGATGTCCTCTAAGTCCTCTATAAGCTCCCTAATCTGCCTCACTCCGCCTAATAGCTTGGTAGGATTATTTTCAAGAACAGGCACTATTCCCCTATCCATACACCATTGTGCTATACAATGAAGTGAATGTTTAGCAGCCTTCATGACTTCTCTTCTTATCTCATCGAATCCTATAGCTTCTGCTGATAGTATGTGGAAGTTAAAGTACCTTGCCTCAATTCTATAGGCGAACTCAATACATGTCTTAACTATCTTGAGCGAGGCCTCTCTGAGGACATCTCTAGGCGATGCAAGACATATATCCCTCCATGGTCCATGTATGCCTATTTCCATGGCGAGGCTTTGAGCAAGCTCTCTTATCCTCTTCATCATGTAGTCGTCTAATTTCTCAGGCCAGGGATAGTCAAGAGATAGTTCAATATAGTCAAAGCCATTAAGCTTCGCAACCTCAATATTATCATCTATTCTACCATCACCATACCACACTGGAACACCGATTTTCATTAGGGAGGATCCCCTAGCTCTCGTTTTCGATCAGAGGCCTGAACTTAACTCCGTATTGTATTATACCATCCCTTCCTATCTCAGAGAGCTTTCTGAAGGTTGCCTTGACCACCATCCCTATCTTAACATCCTTTGGATCAACGTCTGTGAGCTGTGCTATCAATCTTGTACCATCCTCCAGCTCTATGAGGGCTATGGGGTAGGGAGCATATTCCTCGTAGCCCTTAGGAGGTACTCTGATAATGGTATAAGTTACTACATGCCCTTTGTCTGGCAGCTTAACATCCTTCAACTCCCTACTCCCACAGACAGGACATACTCTCTTAGGTGGATAGAACCTCTTGTGACATTTCATGCATTCACTTCCAATGAGCTTGTACCTGTACTTCGACTCCCTCCAATATATTGGAACACTCATGCTCTCCCTCCTTAATGCCCTTCATCGCCGCTCAAAAGCGCCCGGTTCAATCACCTGTCTTTGCCGGGCCTACTGACTTCTTTCATTGCGGGCTCAGGGCGTTAAAAGATAGGTCATACTTTACTTTTAAACATTCCCTTCCTTCTCTAACTTCTCAATGATTAGTCTCTTGCCCTTTATGTCTATAATTATCAACACTTTCTCTCCAGGTTTAA
>Ga0180300_10000592_pt1 | contig 16114 bp, 18 predicted proteins | sample GuaBasSediGuay15_FD_121798 | JGI IMG/M metagenome (GOLD analysis project Ga0180300, IMG submission 121798) | Subseafloor sediment microbial communities from Guaymas Basin, Gulf of California, Mexico - Guay15, Core 4569-2, 21-24 cm | ecosystem: Environmental > Aquatic > Marine > Hydrothermal... | reverse complement strand
TACCAAGCTTTAATCGCTGCTGCAAGTGAGAGAACCACAGAGTATGAGGTTGACGATTACCGAGGCTGGTGAATTTGGCATTTGTTAGGAAGCATGTTCGAGCTTTATTTCTCTTATTTTATTCTTTCAGATTGCTCATAAGATTTAAAAACTCCAACAGTTTCATAGTTCTTTTGTTTTTAATGCAGGGGTAGCCAAGTCCGGTAAGGCGGTCGGCTGCAGACCGACTAATCACGGGTTCGAATCCCGTCCCCTGCTCTTCTACTAAGATGAGATTGATTTTGGTGAGGCATGGCGAGACTGAAGAGAACGTTGCTGAGATTATACAGGGACAGATACACGGCAGGTTAACAAAAAGGGGATTGGAACAGGTGAGGAAACTAGCTCTCAGGTTAAAGGATGAAGAGATTGATGTGATATTCTCAAGCGACCTACTCAGAGCCAAGATAACAGCCCTAGAGATAGCAAAATACCACAAGCAAACCCCGCTTTATTACTCTGCGGATTTCAGAGAGAGGAGTTATGGAGTGTTTGAGGGTAAGCCAGTCAGGTATTACCTCAAGGTGAGGGAAGCCAAGGGTGGCTCAAGAGAGAGCTTCGTGCCAGAGGGAGGGGAAAGCTTTGTCCAGGTAATGGAGCGTGCCAACAAGGTGCTTAATAAAATTTTCAAGGATTACAAAGGCAGGTGTGTGCTGGTGGTGGCGCATGGTGGGTTTAACAAGGCACTGCTGGGTGTGCTTTTAAAGCTCCCACCTAGCGAGGCAATAAACCTAGAGCAAGCCAATGCATGCATCAACATCATCCAGGTTGCGGATAATGCTCAGCATAAGGTGCATGTTATAAACTCAATCGAGCACCTCTAGGCAAAAGGTTTTAAAATCATCACTTATTAAGAGTTGCAAAAGGCATCACATCATATTTAGGGGGTGTAGTTATGGTAAGTGTGGAGTTTGAACCAAAGCCAAGAAAGCTCAAAAGAAGAGAGATTAAAGCACTTAGAGAAGCAGGGGCAAATCGAGAGTATATAAAAAATGCAAAGATTGTTGAGATTGACAAGGAGATACCTCCAGATGTGCGGCTCTACACAAGAAATCTAATATTTAATCCTGCTGACTTCAAGCCAGTAGAGTTGGGGTTTAATGAAGAGCCAGATATTAGCCAACTCTGTGTTGGTATTGCCTGGCCAGAATGGGACGTGGGGGTTGCATGGAGGCCTGTTGCTCACCCTCCAAATGGAGCACCCCACAAAGTTGAACTAACGGCCCTCTTAGAGTGGTATATCCTCTGGACCCTAAACCAGAAGGTAAAAGAATTCAAAAGACTTAGCCCAGAGGCAATCCACTATGAGGCTGGAGTGTTTCAGGGGCTCTCATTACTAAACCCCCATTACCTGGGTTTCTATACTCTAATACCTGCAAAGGGAAATGAGCAAGTTAACACGATTGCATGGATTTATTTCCCGGTAGAGCCACAGGAAATAAAAGCAATTGATGACCTACTCAAACAGCCATAAACACCCCATATAGGGTTAAATTTTTAAATGGTTTGTAACTCTTCAATGATTAAAAATGTCAAAGTTCACAAGAATCTTGGATTTGTTTCGACCCCAAGAGCCAGAATTACTGCGTAGCCAGATGGGGGAAGCAAGGGGATTAGATGGAAGATTAAGGGAGATACTGCATGAAAGAGGCATTCCTGAAGAGTATTTGGAAAATGCACTGTACCTCCCAGCAACATGGGTTTACAGAGATGGCACACAAGAGGCAGGTGTGCTTGTTTTCTGTGAAAAAGACTTCCAAGAGAAGAGGCTACACTTTCCACTTGATCAAATCTTGCCAGAGGCATTTTATGACCTGATTGAGGACATAGTCATATATGAAGAGCCCCATTTCCAGAGAAGGGAGCCATTTTTAAGAAGCCCAAGTAAAGGGGAAGAGCTGAGAGAAATACCAGTAGATGTTCTAATTGAGGGCTACTTTGTTAAACCCTTTCCACCAAGGGAAGGCGCTACACACAACCCAATGGTTGAGCCATACAGCCCTAAATGTTTCAACCCCACACTGCACTCAAGAGCCCATGTGAGGTTCATTGCAAAGAGCCACACCAACTTGGTCGGCATGATTTATCTACCTGTAATGCCAATCGAGGAAAAGAGCTTACCCCTTCTACAAAAGGAATAAGTTTTATAACCAATTGCATCTTTTTTCTAAATTAAGCCGGGTTGGCGGAACGGCTAACGCGCACGGCTCGAGACCGTGTTCCCGCAAGGGAGTCCAGGTTCGAATCCTGGGCCCGGCGTCCACTCTAGAAACCCAATCAAAAGTTATAAATATCTCTTCTTGAAATGGCTAGTAATGGCAATAATAAAAGCAAAGCATCTTGGGTTCTGTGAGGGTGGTAGGAACAGCATTAATAGTGTAATAGAGCTTGCAAACCAGGGTGAAAGGGTTTATGTTTATGGTGAGTTGCTCCATAACAAGAGCGTGATAGCAAAACTCGAGCAATTAGGAATAACTTTTCTAGAACCAAACCCTGATGTTAAGGTGGATGGTAAGCTTGTGATACGGGCGCATGGCATCTCTAATAAACTAAAACAAAAACTCGCCTTAAACAATGAGATCGTTGATTTGACATGCCCAAAGGTTCGCAAGATTCATGCCTTAAGCAAATTCATGGAGAGTAAGGGTTACCACATTGCATACCTTGGAAAGCCAGGGCATCCAGAAGCAGAGGGCACACTAGGCAACCTCACCAATGCTACCCTGGTCACATCCTTGGAAGATGTAAAGGCTATTCCTCATGAGAAGCTTGCATTTCTAGCTCAGTCAACTGCTTCATTGGAAGAATTCAACAAGATTGCAAATTATCTTAGGGCTTACAAACCAAGTAGTGTGGTGTTCAACACAATATGTGACTCAACCCTTAAAAGACAGAGAAGCGCTGCAGAGGTTGCTGCCAGAGTGGATTTAATGGTAGTTGTGGGTGGCAAGAACAGTGCTAACACAAGGCAGCTATATGAAATCTGTAAAAAGCACACCACAACAATCTGGATAGAAACCCCAGATGAGATACTCAACTACAAAGAAGAGATTGAGAAAGCAAACGACATTGGATTGACAGCAGGTGCCTCCACACCTGATGAGGATATTGATACAGTGTTTGAGCGAATATCAAAACTGAATTCTTGAGATAACTTTATAAATTATTATACTTTAACCATTATTAAGTGGTCACTAAGATGGCTAAAGAAACCCCTACCTTAGAGGAGAGATTGGAAGTGTTTGGGTACGTGGTGCATAGTGAGCTAGGGGTGAAAGATGAGATAGTGGTGCGGATGCTGAGACCACACTTTGGTACAGGCGAAGAGGTCACAGATTATCTAATTCTCACCAAACTTTATGTGGATGACCCTCCTATTTTAAGGAAGCGGTTTGCTTCCTATGTTGGAAAACAGGGACTGGATAGGGCATTTAAGGAGAACCCAAATTATTACCAAAGAGTGCGGCTTTCAAAGGAGTTAATAGCAGAGGTAAAGGAAGCCCTCACTCAGCGCAGGCATTACCGAATTCATCCAGATGATATAAAGTTGCCCGAGGATTAACAAAAGATTTATATTACACCATGGCTGATTCTAAGTTAGAATGGAAGAGAAGGTTAAGAGGATAGGAGAGGAACGCTTCTTGGTTAAATCTGATGAGGATGACTCCAAATATTATGAGGTGGACCTAGCGTTGCCGTTCTGTGAATGCAAGGGTTTTTATTATACAAAAAAGCCTTGCAAGCACATCAAACTTGCTAGGGACGCATTAAAGAAACTAAACAAACACACTGGACACAGGACTTAGCCATTGCTATAATTTTTAAATCTCAAGCCCTTATTTTGGAACATGCTACAAACAGGTACTGCACAACTCCCGCTCCATGGTGGAAAGGCGCCTAGGTGGCTCTTCTCTCGGATGACCAAACTCTCTGGAACAATCGCAAAGGTGATTGTGGATTCCTACGGGCAAGATGAACTATTGAAACGCTTGAGCGACCCCTTCTGGTTTCAGAGTTTTGGTTGTGTGCTGGGGTTTGACTGGCACTCCTCTGGGCTTACCACAACAGTGTGTGGTGCTCTCAAACAGTCCCTCAATCTTGAGGAGCACGGCATCGTGGCTCTTGGGGGTAAGGGCAAGACCAGCAGGAAGACACCAGAAGAGATACTTCAAGTAGGTGATATGCTAAACCTCTCTGAGAGAATTACGACAGACTTAATTAGGACAAGCAAACTTGTGGCAAAGGTGGACTCCAATTGTGTGCAGGATGGTTACCAGTTGTACCACCACACATTTTTCCTGAATGAAAAGGCAAAGTGGTGCGTGGTTCAGCAAGGCATGAACACAGTCTATGCAAGAAGATATCATTGGATTGGTTTTGGCAAGGTGGAATACTTTAACGATCCCCATTCTGGGATTGCGACACAGAAAAGAGAGCAGGATGTGCTAAACCTCGCAGCAAGGGAGAGCCAAGAAACCAGAGAGGTGAGTTTGGACATACTAAAAGACAACCCAATCCATCTAAAGAGATACCTGCAACCTTCTACGCAGAGATTGCTTTCTGAGTTCTCACCCCACTTAAAAATGCCTACCCACCATGAGCTCACCCAAGCACACCTTACAAACAGTGTACTCAAATCTCTGCAAAAGGCATACGAGATACAGCCAGAGGATTATGAAGAGCTTGTGAGCTTAAAAGGTATTGGTGCAAAGTCACTCCGGGCTTTGGCTTTGATATCAGAGGTGGTTTACGGTGCTAAGCCCAGTTGGAGGGACCCTGCAAAATACTCTTGGGCACATGGCGGCAAGGATGGCTGGCCCTATCCTGTTGATAAACAAACCTATGACAGCTCTCTAGAAATGCTTAAATCAGCAATACAAGAGGCAAACCTGGGTAATAGGGAAAAGATAAATGCATTAAAGAGATTGGCAAACCTAGTCAACCACTAACTCCACAATATCTCTGTCCCTGAGCAGGTAGCTCAAACCCAACTTCTGCCCTGGGAACTTTGATGAGCCCCAAACCCTAGCATATTTGAAATTGGCGAGGATTTGTTTGTGCAACCTCTCACAAACGTCCCTAATGGTTGCACCCTCATGCATAATGAGTGGTTCCTTTAAGTCGGGCTTTTTCCTTGGTTGCTTTAGGTAGACACGCATCAGTCTTAAACGCGAGAATATCAGCTCTTTTAACTGCTTGATGTTGGTGCCCTTGGTTGAGGAAACAAACAAGTCTGGTTTTGCTTCAGATTTAATCCTCGCTATGAGTGCAGCGTCCATCTTGTCAACCTTATTAACAACAACTATGCTAGGCATATAAACCCTGTTTCCAGCCAACACATCTATGAGCTCATCAGCAGATATGTCTTGCCTAATCACAATGCTTGCATTTGCAAACCCCATCTCTCGCATAATGCCCTTAACTGTTTCCTCACTTATTTTGGTCAGTTTCACTGTTGTACCAAGGTCAATACCACCAAACCCTCGCTTTGCCACACTCACATCAGGTGGCTTAGTGTCCAAACGTATGCCGGCATTATAAACCTCTTCTTGAATCACACCAAGCTTAGAGTAGGTGCGCTCATCAAGCACAATGAGCATTAAATCCGAGGTTTTGATAATGCTCAGCACCTCCTTACCACGCCCAAAACCTTGTGAGGCACCCTCAATCAACCCAGGTATATCAAGCAACTGTATCCGAGCTCCCTTATGGAACAGCATCCCTGGCACCACATCTATTGTGGTAAAATCATAGTCACCCACATCTGACTTGGCATTTGTCAATAGATTGAGCAGAGTGGATTTGCCAACGCTTGGGAATCCCACCAGCACAACAGTGGCATCACCTGTTTTCTTTACAGAGAAACCTGTGTGCTTGCTCTTCTTACTGGTTTCAAGAGCAAGCTCTCTCTTTAGCCTTGCAATCTTTGCCTTGACCAAGCCTATGTGGTGCTGGGTGGCCTTGTTGTACTTTGTTGTGCGAAGCTCCTCCTCAAGCTCAGCAATCTTTTGCTTTATATCCATACAACTCAGCTATGAATCCAAGCAAGTTAAAAATCTTTCGCGCTGTATTCACTCAATTATATACCTGAGTTCTTTTAACACATTGAGCACATATTCAAGGTCTGCTTTGGTGTGTGCTGCAGAAACCTGAAAGCGTATTGTCTCCTCCCCTTTAGGGACAACAGGGTAGGTGAGCCCAACCACGAGTATTCCCTTTTCAAAGAGAGCCCTAACCAGCAACTTGGTTTTCTTTGTGTCTCTCACCAGAAGAGGCACGATGGGGTGCTCACCCTCAATTATCTCATACCCTATGGCCTTTACACCCTGCTTGAATAGCTTTGTGTTACTCGCCAACCTTTCCAACAATTCCTTACCCTTATCACTGCTCAGAAGATTGAGTGCCTTTAAGGCAGCAGAGGCCTCTCCAGGTGTAATTGGGTTAGAGTAAACATAGAATGGTGAAGTCTCCCTAAGATAAGCCACAACACTTTTGCTTGAGGTAACATAACCCCCATTAACACCAAGGGCTTTGCCCAAGGTCGCCACCAAGATATCCACATCACCTTTAGTTACCTCTGTTGTGCCCCTTCCTGTGGCACCATAAGCCCCCACACCATGTGAATCATCAACCATTGTAATAACTCCATGCTTGAATCCATCGTTATATTCCTCTGCAAGGGCTTGGATTCTGCGTAGGTCTGCATAATCCCCACGCATGCTAAAAACCCCATCTGTTACTATAATTACTCGCTCACACTCACCCAGCTTGGCTTGCTTTAGGCAATAGTCCAAACCCTCCCTTAGATGGGAGCAATCCAGATGCCGATAGATGAATTTCCTTTCCTTGGGTACTTTGGCTAATCTAATTGCATTGATTATGCAATTGTGGTTGAGTTCGTCACTCAGCACAATTGATTTCTCTGTTAATAGAGGGGCTAGCACACCGCACACTGCTGCATAGGCACTGCTAAATATCATGCATGCCTCCTTGCTGTGAAACTCTGCCAGGGCTTTCTCAAGTTGTACATGGGGTAAGAAAGTGCCATCAATAAAGCGAACAGCACCTGGTCCAACCCCAAATTTCAAGCTGGATGAATGCTCTGCTTTAGCCAATTCCGGGTCTAGATTGAGGCCAAGATAACTGTTGGAGTCCATCTTTATAAAGCCCCTATCTGGATGACCCTCAAGAAAATATCTAAAGCCAGAGCCTTGCTTTGGCTTCTCAACCTTAGTAATAACCCTCTCTTTACCCTTAAGCCGCCCCTCTTCTTCCAGCAACTTAATGCTTTCCATTAGAACTCTGTTTAGGTTAGAGAGCGGCATCAGAAACATAGAAACTTTAGAACTTATAAATATTTTTATTCCCTTGAGCAAGAGTAAGCATCAGTTGGCACTGCTATTGGTTCATATATAACCCCATTGTTTGAGAGGGACTTAACCTTAACCACAAACCCAAGTCCAGCCAATCTAGCACCCATTACATCTGCTATAATGCTATCTCCAACCATAGCAACACTCGCAGTATCTCTTGCACCAAGCACTTCACATGCCAACTCAAAAGCCCCTTTGAGGGGTTTTGGGATTCTGCTTGGTACAACTGGGACACCATAAAGCATCTCTATCTTCCTAATAAACCTCAATCGCTGGGAATTGAAGTAATGTGATGTCCTATTTGTTAGTATGACAACATCAAGTATATTGCTAAGGTAACTTACCTTACTCACTATCTCAGGAATTAGCTTTAACCTACCCTTCGGGGTTAGCACACCATCCAAATCAAGTATTAGGTGCTCAATACCCTCTGGCACCTCTAGTTGAAGTATAGAGTCTAAATATAGGTCTGGCTTGAATAGCCCCAATCCAAACCTTTGCAGTTTTTCTGTTGTGATTTTACCATTCACCAAAAGCAAAAAAACATCTATATTTAAAAAACTAATCCCAGAAAGATTTATTAAAGCAGCCTTGTAAACCCAGTTAGAATGATAAGACACAAAACAAGAAAGGTTGTTGTTGGTGGGGTTGGAATAGGTGGCAACAACCCTGTGCGTGTGCAATCAATGTGTAATACCAAAACAGAAGATGTAGAAGCCACAATCAAGCAAATAAAGCAACTTGAAGAGGCAGGTTGTGAGCTTGTGCGTGTGGCAGTGCCCAATTTCAGAGCAGTGGAAGCACTACCCGAAATAAGAAAGAACATTAGCATACCCCTCATTGCTGACATCCATTATGATTATAGATTGGCTTTGGCATCTATTCCGTATGTTGACAAACTTCGCATCAATCCAGGCACACTCGGAAGCAAGGATAAGATTAGGGCAATAGTTGAGAGAGCCAAACAATATAAAGTAGCAATCAGGGTTGGTATAAACACTGGTTCCTTGGAGAGGAGGGTTAAAGCACGGCTCAAGAATAATGTTGACACAATGCTAGCATCTGTGGCAGAGAATATACGCCTGCTTGAGAGGCTTGGCTTTGAGGACATAATCGTTGCCCTAAAATCCTCTGACGTTGTTGAAACAATAGAGGCATACAGAAGATTCTCCAAGCAGTATGATTACCCCCTGCATCTCGGTTTAACTGAAGCAGGTTTGGGCTTATCTGGTGCTATTAGGAGTGCAATTGCAATTGGGGTGCTTTTATCTGAAGGCATAGGTGATACCATTAGGGTTTCTTTAACGGGCAACCCTGTAGAAGAGGTTAGGGCTGCGTATGACATACTTAGTGCACTGAAGCTCAGAGAGTATGGTGCTGTGCTTGTGTCTTGCCCCACATGCTCAAGATGCAGTGTCGACCTTCTGAGGATTGTGAAAGAGGTAAAGCAGCACATCTCTAGTATAAAAAAACCCATAAAGATTGCAATTATGGGTTGCGAAGTGAATGGCCCAGGAGAGGCAAAGGAAGCAGACGTGGGGCTTGCTTTTAGCCATTCAAAGGGGTTCTTGTTTAAGCATGGCAAGATTATCCAGCGGGTTGAGCAATCAGAGGCAATACCAGCCCTAATTAGACTTATAGACAATACGCTAAACTCAAGTTAACTTTAAATAACTCACTAACTCTTGCCTTAAACCCTGAAATTGCTTTGGGTTACTCTCTACCAGGTTCTTTGTTTCACCCGGATCAGTGTTTAGATCGTAGAGTTCAAATTCGTCTGTCTCAGGTGAATAAATCAACTTCCAGCCATCACTCGTCCTTATTGCCCTATAAAAAAAGTTATACAGGTAATCTGTCTCTGAGAAGGCATCCAACCTCATTTGCTTGCCTTTTAGCATCGGCACAATCGATACACCCTGGATTTGGTCTGAGAGTTCATTTTTAGGCAAGCCCAATAACTCCAAGAGGGTGGGCATGACATCTATTAACCTAACCTGTTGGTTTATTATCCGCCCATGAACCTGGTTTGGAAGTTTTAGTATAAGAACAACCCTAACAAGCTCATCGTAAAGAGAAAGCCCATGGTCAAACCTCTTGTGCTCATAAAGCCCCTCACCGTGGTCTGACATAATCACAATTATTGTCCTATTGAGATAGCCCATCTCATCAAGCCCCTCCAGCAATGGGTGAATCCTGCTATCTAAAAGCCTCAACTTTTGGTCATACCAGTCGTTCCATGCTTTAATCTCGCCCTGCGAGAGGTTGAATGGACGCTTATAGACTGAGATGTTTCTATAATAAAGCCACCTCTCATCTGAAACATTATAGCTTAGTGCCTCCTCTTGGCTGAAAAACTCGCCATAAAAGTCATCACTCAGGTTAAACTTCCCATGTGCTTCATACCCATGCACGAACAGCATAAAGGGCTCCTTGGGGCTCTTCCTAAGCCACCTTAGGGCCAGTTGAGCACTGCGCTCAAAACCCCCAAATGTTTTGTTGTCAATGTAAATATCAAACCCCCTTTTAAACCCATATCTCCCCAACAAACCTGCATCACCGGTAAAGGCAGCAGTTGTATAGCCCCTTGATTTAAGCAGTTGTGCAAGAGTAACTATGTCGCGTGAGAGATTAACCTCAATGAGTTCATCTGAGTTAGGAGTTATGATGTAACGATTGGTTAGTTTGTGCTGGTGGGGATACATAGAAGTAAAGAAACTCATGAATGATGGTAGGGTCCAGGGTGCCTGGGTGATTGCATTTGAGAACACATAAGCCCTACTAGCAAAGTCAGAGAGGAAAGGGGTTGTATTACGCTCGTAACCGAGAAAGGACAAGTGGTCTGGTCTGACTGCATCAAGCCCAAGTATAACTATGTTAGCATTAGGGTAGGTTTGAATACGATCGCTTGTGCATGCGGTGATTAACAACAATACACCAAGGAGTAAGATGCACCGTTTCATAATGCAACACCAAACCAAGGTATTATTTAAACTTTAAGAAAAAGATTTATTAATTGAGTCACCCAACCCTGAATCGTGGGCTCGTAGTTCAGCGGTAGAACGCTGCTCTCGCACAGCAGAGGCCCCGGGTTCGACTCCCGGCGAGTCCATCACTTTGGCTCAGGCTTCAGAGGAATGGAGCTTAAGACCCATTGCCTCAGCCAGCTTATCATTAAACCTCTTAGAAAATCTTTCTGGCTCACCCAGTTGCCTTGGCAGTGAAAGGTATATGTCTGTGTGGGGGTACATCACATGTGTCTTTCCACCTTGGCAAGGCACTACATAATAATCAATCCCATGCTTCACTCCGAATTCTTTTGCAACTTCTCCTGCCACATTCCTAACAAACCTCACCACTGTTGCACCCTCCCTTCCACAACTTGCAGGAGCGCAAGGCACAACTACAAAAAAGTTCTCTTTATCATGATTCAACATATCCCAAAGTCCATAATAACATGCATAGTCAATGAACATTCCTGAATTGAGATATGTCTCTATCATAATCCCAACCCTGTCCCAAACATGCTGAGAAACATTCGACAGCAAATTTGCCTCCACACCTGGTGGCATTAAAACCCTCTCTTTCTTCTTCTCCTTTGGAACCAAATCGTAGAGCCACTCCAAACATCTCTCCACTGTGTGGTGCCGTCTAACAAGCTCTTCAACTGCTATTCCAGGGAATCAGCGATTATAAGACCCATAGCACCCATACCTCTGAAGCAAAAGCTTTAACACCTTAGCCTCTACTCTCTCTGCTGGGCTCAACTCGCCTATCAACTCTGTGTAATCAAACTCACCACATTGCTCAGCAGTGGATTCAGTATAAACAGCAACTGACACATTCAAATCAAAGAATCCCATAACACCAATTATTTTATTGTGCTTTTGATCGAAGTGAACACCGCCGCCTCTGTAACACTTGCAACAATCGCTGCTCTAACTCCTTTTCTTTGCGAGTATTAGAGATTGAGTCATCCACTATCACACAGAGGTCTATGTCTGGCGGAAATGCTCTATCCAAAGCTTTAGGATCAAGCACATAGGTGCCTCGCCTCTTATTTGTGGAGCCATTTATAACAACCCTACCGGGAATGCCGTGTTTCATCAATACACGCATCAGGCACCTCCGATAGAGTTCATTTGCAGCAGTTACTATTTCGTCAAGCTCTGGATTAACAACCTCTCGCCTCAATCTCTCAAGGGGTGCAGCATTAAGCTCAACTATAGAGTAGTGAAACACAAGCTTTATTTTAAAATTTTTCCATAAATTATATTCTCTAACAACATAATCTTTATATAGTAGTTAATAAGCGAGTATTACTTCGTAATACAAGAGAGGTGGAGGACATGAAGATAACTATAACAGCTGTCAAGGCGGATGTTGGTGGGTGTGGGGGACACATACGCCCCGACCCGAGGATGAAGGAAGCAATCGCTAAATTCTTGGAAACAGCAAAGGGTGTTAGTATTATTGATTTCCACATTCAGAGCGTAGGGGACGACATCGGCATCATAATGACACACACCCAAGGCGAAAATTCTGAAGTGGTACACAAACTGGCTTGGGATGCCTTCTGTAAAGCCACTGAGATTGCCAAATCACTAGGGCTTTATGGTGCTGGTCAAGACCTATTAAAGGATTCATTTTCAGGAACAATTAAGGGCATGGGTCCTGCCATAGCAGAGATGGAGATTGAAGAGAGACCTGCTGAGACAATAGTCTGCTTTCAGGCAGACAAGACTGAGCCAGGTGCCTACAATCTGCCCCTGTATCTAATGTTTGCAGACCCAATGCACAACTCTGGGCTAATGCTCAGCCCAAAGATGAGTGAAGGCTTCAATTTTGAGATAATAGATGTAGAGAAAACAGATGCAGACACTATAATATCTTTAAATGCGCCAGAGGACATCTATGACATTGTCACTCTAATAAGGAACAACCACAGGTATATTATTGAAAAGGTTTTCTCTAGGACTACAGGTGAAATAGCTGCTGTCAACTGCACCACGAGGTTGAGTTTGATTGCTGGAAAATATGTTGGCAAGGATGACCCCATTATGCTTGTGAGAGCCCAGTCACAATTCCCTGCAACAGGCGAGATTCTCTCTCCATTCACAATCGTGCATTATGTCTCTGGGTTTATGAGAGGTAGCCATATTGGTCCTTTAACACCAGTACCTATAAACTCAGACATAAGCTACTTTGATGGACCACCCATTGTTTCTGCTGTGGCATTCAATGTGAAGAACGGTAAACTCACAAACATGGTGGACTGTTTTGCCAACCAGTTCTGGAATGGGATACGCGAGAAAGCCAACCTAAAAGCACTGTACATTAGAGAACAGGGCTTCTCTGGGCCAGCAATGCTTGAGGATAAAGAGCTAGAGTACGGCGGCATAACAGAGCGGCTAGATAAGCTAAAAGATAGGTTTTATACAAGGAAGAAAGTGGTTAAGCAAAAGCCCTAACCACTACCTTGTAATGCCCTTGCCACACTAGTGAGCCCATGCTTGAGACTCTTAAATGCTTGAATTGAGGAATTCGAGCATCTCTTTATCTCACTCGGATTGAGTATCATATCTCTTGTGAGGTTTACCATAGCAAAGCCCACACACTCCTGACTATGCTCCAGCATATACTCTATTTTATAAACTCCCTCTAATAACACAACAGTGAAGAACCCATCTAAGATTGTGTTATCCTCTGGTTTGTGTATATCCTTCAAAGCCTCAAACCCCACCATAATGGGTTGGAACTCTGCCTGAGTTTCTTTGTATGTGCAAATCAAATCCTCGCAACTATACTCTTTGCCATAGGTCTTTCTTTTAATTGAGATGAGGAAATGCTCCCCATTCACCCTGTTTGAGGTTACAGGTAGTGTAAGCTTGGGTGCTTTGATGTCGATGAATGCTCGCTGTAGTAAACTCTCATTGTATTTTGTATAGATGTACAATGGCTGCAGGGTTTCAAACCCATAATTCACCCTCCCAAAGGTGGCATCTATGTTCACCCATTTTCCATTCACAAACACCTGCGCAAATGCATGATTCTCAAACAAAGGAAACACCACTCTTGCAGGTACTCCCACTAATCTTGCCATTGCCACCAACTCAACTGCCCCATCATAGCATACCCCCTCCTCGCTTTTGAAAATATCTATCACACTAGAAACAAGCTGCCTTTTGAGAGAGCTCTCATTGTATTTCTTTGAGTTTGACACATAGTATGCAAGTGCCTTCACCTTGTCCTCTTGTGTATTCATACCCTTAGTTATATTTAATGTGAGGTTGATTAAGGGCGTGTAATGCATCCAATCTGATGGGGTGGTAAAGGCAATCTCTGAACCGAGGTAAGCCAGATGGTTATCAGTCGCTAGGCCAAAAGAGTGCATCTTTGTCTGGGCACATCCAGCTATTAAGAGATAAATCAAAAGCATATGCCAAGGTTTCATTAGTAAAGCGATGCCAAACCAATGTATAAAATTTTTTTGGTTCAAAATAGCCCAATCAATCGTGTGATTACTTGTCCGTGATTGGAAAGGTATATATAATAGTTTACAAAAAAGTATACTAAATAGGTGATGGACTATGAAAAAAACCACCCTTCTATTGGCTATGTTTGTGGTAGTGTTGCTTAGCTCTGTTAGCCTAATAATGGCATACCAAGCAGGTGAGCCAAGGATAACTCTCCTAACTGGAAAAAGTATCTCAAGGTTGAATCTGTGCGAGTATTACACAAAGAAATTAACAAGCGCAAAGGGGTTAATGGAGAAGTACAACCACACATTTAGGTACAGAATTTATGCATCAAGATTTAGTTATTTTCAAAAAAAGGTTGAAAACTACTGTGAGACTGCTCCTCCATCACTATCTGAAACTACAACACCACCCGAAACACCTCCAATACCACCGCAACCGCCCACTCCCCCAGAGATGCACACTGTCCCGAGTCAACCACCCAGCGAAGAAACTCTCATTCCAGTTGAAGGGATGGAATGTAGTCAATACCTTGGACGCAAAGCCTGTGACAAAGAGCTTAGAATGTATCTATGTGGTGCTTCTAGTGCTAATGCAACACCAGAATGGATACTGATGCCACCCTTGCCGCCTGGGGAAGAAAGCAAATGCAAAGAACCAGGTTTGTTACCTAAACCCCCTCAGGTTGTCACTCCACCCTCTTCAAACCACAGCTACAACCCCTTAACCAAAGAATGCTACCTTGGTGCAAAGGGTGAGTGCCAAGGCGACAACCTTGTGTTCTGTGCCGACTACGATGGAGACGGACACACCGAATGGGGCCTAATAGACTGCTCAGTTCCATGTGCTGAGCATGCCCCAGATGAAATAACCCCATGCGCATGGAAGGAGTTCAGCCCAGGGAAGGAGCTTATGAAAGAATCAGACAAAATCCAAGGTTATAGATTAGGCCTCATAAGAGGCGATTGCACCTGTAGTTGTGGTGGGTATAATAAAAAGGAGGCCCCATCCAATAACAATTGTAATGATGGGAAAGACAATGACTGCGATGGAAAGAAAGACATGGAGGACCCTGGTTGTAAATTCCCAGCTCTTCCAAACTACAGATTCGCAAATGGGATAAGAGCAAAATACTATGGCAAAACAAAGTATCACTTGGTATCACACACTCCCTATGAATGTGATCCCTATAAAGACAATAAGTGCCACGCTTTAGACTTCTCGTTCCGAGTTGTGAATGAGGGTTGGCCTTACCCTGCAGAGAGGTTCAATGTGAGACCTTACGCTGTAGAGATATACATTGATGGCGAGCTCTTCACAGTTTATTACGATAACATACATGTTACAAGGGTTGAGTACAGTTGCTTAGAGGATGCATACCGACTGTGTGAGAAATCTGACTTCTATAGTAACGGGGCACACAAGAGGGATTGTGAAACAGAGCATGAAAGGCAACTCCGCCTTAAGGCGTGTGAACCTGGGGAGCACACTATAACAGCAAAGATTGTGGCTTCCCCATTGGATAGTTACTTTGACTGGAACACTAGCACCAGAAAGCCACTGGAGTTCTTGGATTCAGACCCAACAGACAATATTGCAACTTCAAAGTATACAGTGGCTGAAAGTGAAGGTGAAGAAAGGGGTTGTGATTTTGAGGGTTCAAGGTGCTATGACGAGTTTGTGAGGGAAGAGTGCCGTAGAGATGGTGAACAGAAGTATGTTGTAAGAACAAGGTGTCAGGTGGGTTACAGATGCAAGGATGGCAAGTGTGTGCCGTGTGAGGGCAGAGAGTGCCGACAAACCCCAGAACCACCAGAAACTGACTGCGAGTGCGAATTGGGAGAAACGAAATGCATAGGTGACGAAAAGTATGGTTGCGTAAAAAGCGATGAAGAAGCACAATGCCCTGAATGGAAGCAACTGGATGACTGCTCAGATTGCTCCTGTGAGTGCGGTGGGTATGACAAAGTAGAAAGCTGGGCGAACAATAATTGTAAAGATGGAAAAGACAATGACTGTGATGGCAGGGTTGATAGAGAGGACAAGTATGGTTACTCAAGGAAAACCAGTTGCAACCCCAGGTTTGAGAGCTCAACAAGTGTCAATGAGAGGATCCCTCCAAAAGCAGTACCATTCCCACAAAGAAGCAATTATGGCAGAGAGAAGCCAATAAGTGTGATAGCTAGGTTACTTGAGTGGCTTAGACGAAAGAGGTAAGCCCTTATT
>Ga0180300_10000591_pt1 | contig 16138 bp, 12 predicted proteins | sample GuaBasSediGuay15_FD_121798 | JGI IMG/M metagenome (GOLD analysis project Ga0180300, IMG submission 121798) | Subseafloor sediment microbial communities from Guaymas Basin, Gulf of California, Mexico - Guay15, Core 4569-2, 21-24 cm | ecosystem: Environmental > Aquatic > Marine > Hydrothermal... | reverse complement strand
CAGATTATCTCCGTATCTGTTTCTGATTTAAATTTATGCCCTCTACTTAATAAACTATTTTTCAATTCCTGGAAATTTTCTATTATTCCATTATGCACAACCACTATTTCACTATTTTCATTTGCATGCGGATGTGCATTCTCTTTTGAAACTTTGCCTGTTGTTGCCCACCTGGAATGCCCGACTCCACAATTGCTTTTAATATCAGGGAATTCTTTAACTTTCTCAAAATCTCCAACATCCTTTATAATTTCAATTTTATCCCTTATTTTTAAACCAAAACCCCAGGAATCATAACCCCTGTAATTCAGTTTTTTCAAACCTTTTTTTAATATCGGAATAGCGTTATTATTTCCGATATATCCAAATATTCCGCACATATTTAATCAATTAAATAAAGCTTTAAATAATTTTGTATTACTATGTATTACTATTATAATATTATTTAGTGGTGAATTAAAACCCAATTAAACTGCTTTGCCCAACATAAAGATCATTTTTACTGTATCCAAGAACTCTAAGAATTCTAAGTGCGGCAGGAATAACTTGATTGTTTATGTAATAATCAGCATCATAGTTTTTTGCTTCTTCATACCATTTTGCTTTCTCAGAAATTGTTTTTCCATCCTTTGTTATAATATATTGAATAATTGTTCCCCTATTAATTTTAATTCCTGTTTTTTCTAAATCTCTCGCAACCTTCACATGAGGTGCAATTGTACCATATTCCTTAAGTTTTTTTGTCAACTGCCTGCTTATAATTAATTTTTCTTTTTCTATATTTCCTTTTTTAATCTTTTTTATAATTTCTTTGACAAATTGAATAGCTTCTTCTTTTTTGTTGTTTAAGACAAATTCTAAAACTTTTTCTTGAGTTTCTTTTGCAATATCGCTCCAATCTCCTCTTACAAATTCAAAACCTTTGATTTCTATATTACCTTTCTCATCAATTAAAGCATATCTTTTTTTAGTGCCTCTTTCAGCTCCGCCAACAAAAATTCCTCTTTTATAGAAACCTTCATACTCTAATTCCATTATTTTTGGCAGTTCTTTGTTAATTTCTTCAAGGAATTTTTTTACTTTCTCTTTTTCACCAACTAACATCGTAGAATCTGTGTTGTGAACAAGAACTAAACCTTCGGCATCAGCAAAATTATGATATTTTTCTACTTCTATATCATATACAAAATTTTTTGTAGGCTTCACAAGTTCTATTTTATTTACCTTTGCCAGAGAAAAATCCTCAAATTCATATTTTTTATTTTTGGATGCTGTCAGTCTTAGATTAGATATTTTTGGTTTATCTTTTCTGTAACCCCAAGCCACTGTATTTATTTTTCTTCCAAAGGAGTTCTTTCCAAAATTTATTGATTTTAAAAGTAGATGAACTCCTATCGCCAAATCTTTACTGTTCGTAGTAAACCTAAAATAGTTTGATTTATACCCTCTTCCCCAATCTTTCTCATTACTCCCATCGCTATCAAAATAACCTTTCAAGAAACTTTTCTTTAACTTTTCGTCACCATTAAGAATAATATCAGGCACTTTTTTATTATTACATCCTTTTCCCATTCCAAAACCTTCAACAAAAAGAGCAACTAATGTTTTATTTTGGACCCTATAATAATACATTTTATTTCCTGTTCTTTTATCTATACTTTCTATTATTTTAAGATTTTTGTTAAGAATTCTGTCAAAAAATTTTTTAACTTTTATAATATACTTTTTGTTGCTACTTCCAAAAGAAAGCATAGATTTTCTACCAATAGTAGCAGAACCATCTCCACAATAATAACCAATTATCCATGCAAGGTCTTCATCAATTTTCCAAAATCTTGGAATTCTCCCTGTTCTTCCATATTTAAATCCAATATATTTGTATTCATCTTTTATCTTATCAATACTTATTTTTTTATCTTTATGTTTGCTGTACACATGTTCTCTCAACCATTTATATCTTTTTTTACAATAAGGACAAATACCTTCCTTAGAAATAACAAGATTGTCTTTATAACCATAGAGTTCTGATCTATAATTTAGTTTCGCTATGTCTATTATAGAATTTACTTTAAATTTTTGATTTGCAGGTATTTTTGAAAGAGATATTAAAAAATCTCCTTCTTTTAGTTTAGAAGAATCCGTTAAAATAATTTTGCCATTTTCATATTTATATAAAGAGTGCTGAGGTGTTACTATTGTTTGTCCTCTGGTAGTTGTAATTTTAACTAATTTACCTTTTTCTTTATAATCATAAGGTTTTCGTATTACTCTTTTTATTTTACTAAAATTTACTTTTTGGGTTTTTAAATCAAAAGTAAGAGTCTTATAGTTATTCCAATTCAATTCTGCTAATTCACCTATCTTTATAATTTTAATTTTTCCTTCATTATCCTTGACAATAATTCTTCTAGAATAATCAAGACTATCTCCGTACACAACTTTAAATCCGCTTTTTTCAGCTTTTTCAATTGTTTCTTTAATATATTTTCTTCCTAAAGCAGTTATTGACTCTGCGCATTCCAAGCAATACCAGCGAGCAGCAAAAAAACCTAAATATCCATAAGTTGAGTTTGCAAGTAATTTCAATGCTTTCTCATTTACTCCTTTACCTTGTTTTTTCTTTATCTCCATCCTTTTTTTTATTAAATTATCAACAATATCTACAATAAAACCCTTTCTTTTTTGAGTAAATTTATTCACCTTTCCATTAATTTTTACTTCTAATTCACCATTTTCATCTAAAGTGTCTGGAGAGATATTATGAGAAACTAAAATTGAAGGATACAGAGATTTGAAATCCAAAACATGAATGCCTTCATAAATACCGGGTTTTGGCTCATGTACATAACCGCCAATATAAGTTTGTTCTCTTCTTTTCTCTAATTCTTTATCTGTTGGTTTGTTATTAATCAAAATACCTTTCCTAACAGATTCCTTAATTAAATAATTTTCAACTAATTGCGAGAATCCGCTCCTTGTTACATCATACAAATCCAAACCAATTAAATTTGAAAATCTATATTCTAATGGCAAGACCTTTTCTCCAACCAAGTAAGTTATTTTGCAATCTTGCAAATTATAATTTAAAATCTCATCTATTTTTTTAATATCTCCAGAATCCCAAATATCTTTACCTAAGTTGTTTTCATAAAGTTTCAACTCATCTTTACCTTCTCCAATAAAGAACTTTGCAACCTCATCTAACTTAAAGCTTTTTGTTTTTATTTCAGCAGACAAATGCTTAGAAACTATGTTATATAAATCAACATGTAAACAATTCTTAAAATTAGCACCTCTTCTACTCAACACAACAGGATGTTGCAATTTTAATTCTTCTGCTCTTATTTTTAGAAAAGGCAAATCAAAATTATCCCCGTTATAAGAGAGAAGAATATCAAATTCATCTATTGATTCAAAAAATTTTTTTATCATTTCTTTTTCATCTTTTAGAACAACGGCTTCTTTTAAGTTTGATGGTTTCCAAGTAAAAACAATCTTTTTATCTCTTGAATAAATTCCGATGCAGATGATTTTATTTTCTTTTGCATCAAAACTCGGCTTATAAATTTCAATATCAAATGCCGCAACATTTGGATTATATAATTTTCCTTCTTGCTTTTTTAATTCATTATTTTCAATTTTGTAAGGACTTAAAAATGAAATTTGTTTATCTATGCAATATCTTTTTGCAAAAGGAATATCATATTCTCTTTTGTGCAAAACTCCTTTTGTGTGCCTTACCTCTTCTTTCAAGAGAGAAACATCCCTTGGCAGATAACAGAAAATTTTTAGAACTTTCAATTTCTTGTTTATCTCTATTCTTTCAACAATTTCAACTCTTTTTATTTTTATTTTTTCTTCATTGTGCTTTACAACAAGATTTTCAATTCTTTTTTTAATTTCTTCAATTTTATCCTGTTCCGGAATTGCATAAAAATAGGGCTCAAAATTTTTGTCTTCAAAAACAATTTTTTCCCCTTTCTCATTTCTTCCAAAGATTTTTATTATTGGTTTTTTGTTTAAAATTTCGTAATCAGCATAAAGAGGATAGAACATAATTTTATCCATCTAAATTAATAGATTTTGAAAGATAAACTATAAATAGTTTTAATATATTATATATTAGTGGTGAAGATGGACGAGAATGAAGAGGAAATTAAATATAAGACTCTTGGAAAAAATGGTGAAGTTTTATATGAAAAACCACTAAGCCCTTATAATTATGATTTAAGAGGGGATATAAGTTCCAAAGAATTAGCAAATAGGTATATAGAAAACTTTAAGAAAAAATGGAAAGCTAGAACCTTAAAGCCAGGAGATATACTGGATTTTTTCTCAGCCAAAAAGTTTGCAAGAGACTCAGGATGGGATGATATGCTAACAGAGATCGAGGAAATAGAAAAGGAGTACTATGAGGATTGTTTGGATATATCAGAAGTAATTGAGAAAAAAATGAGGAGCGGAAGAAAAAAAGGGAGAGAAGAAGCAGAGGATATGTTAAACAGGATTTATAAGTTTGCTGAAGCAAATAAGATTGATCCAAATTCACCAGAAATAAAAATTCAAATAGGATTATTGGAAATGGAAATGGGTTTATGATCTTATGATTATTCCCTTTTTTCTCGTTTCTTCCAAAGATTTTGAACATTAATAGATTTTGAAAGATAAACTACAAATAGTTTTAATACATTATATATTAGTGGTGAAGATGGATGGAGAGGGAACTAAGATTAAAGAATATCTTAGAAGTAATATTGGTAAAGAAGTTAAAGTAGAATATGTTCAATATGGAACTCTTAATAAAATAGAGGGTAAATTAAGAGATGTTGGAGAATGTGGAATAGGGATTGGAAAAACGAATTTTTATCACGTATAATTCCTTTTATTGGATATGGGACAGCAATTCAAGAAATTCGTGGAAAAAATGGTGAAGTTTTATATAAAAATCCATCAATCCCTGATAATTATGATTTAAGGGAAGAGAAAGATATAGATCAACTCAAAAGTCTGTCTTTTGGTCGTGAAATCATAATTTAAGAAATAAAGAATGAAAGAAAAAGTTTATACGAACGAATGTGAGGATTGAGTTTTAGTGCAACGTTAGGTGAAGCCCAAAAACTCAAAGTCGCGATGGCATCGAAATTATATACTAAAAAATATATCTTAAAAAGAATTAAAATTAAGGTCTTCCTCTTTCAGAACTTATACCACTTCCAGCACTGGAACTAGATGAACCGCTATCTATGGTTGGAATAGTTGGTGTTTCAGGAATTTCTACTTCAATTTCTTCTGGTTCTTCTTTAGGAATTGTTGCAGGTGTTTTCTCTTTAACAATTGAAGGTATCTTTTCCTTAACTTTTTCTGGAATAAAAGGCTCTTCAGGTATTTCTCCTAGAGCTCCTTTTTCTTTTAATGCTTCAACCACTTTTTCTCTTTCCTTAATTGAAACATCCATTGCTTTCTCAATTGCTTGCTTTGCCTGCTCTGGAACTTTTTCATGAACTTCTGATAAAATTTCTAGATGAGTGGATGTTGCTTCTGCAACAAGTTGCTCAACCTTTGTAGTGTTGTTGCCTAAATCTTTAGCAATTTCTGCAATCTTGAATGATTTGTTTATTCTCCATTCATATTCCTTAATCAAATCTTCAACATCTTCAACTTTTCCATTGTCAGCTTTTTCTTGCGCTTTTTCTAATATTTTTTCAGCAATCCTGAACTGAATTTCTGCTGCTTTTTCTGGTTGAGATTTTTCCAAAATATTTAATGCTTCTTCATTTCCTCTTTTAGAAGAAGTTATAGCTCTTTGTATTGATGGTTTTGCCTGCTCCGGAACTTTCTCTAAAACATTCTCTAAAACATCCACATGTATTGAGGTTGCAACAGCAACAAGTTCTGTCACTTTTGTAACATTTTTTCCAAGCTGCTGCGCAGTTTTTGATATTTCATTTGTTTTTTCTAAATTATCTTCATATTCTTCAATCAAATCATCTACAAATTCTGACTTTCCTTTTTCAGCCATTTCTTTGGCTTCTGCTAATCTTAATTCTGCGTATTTTAAATACTTTTCTGCTTTTTCTACATCATCAAATGTGAAGAATAAATCTATGCCTTCAAAGAATCTTTTAAATCCATAAATCCATGAATCTGGAGTTATCCCTGCTGCTGGCAACCCTCTCTTAAAAGCAGGAGGCAATTCTATCTTCTTTCTCTTTTCAAAACCTGGTGGCGTTTCCTTTGTTTTATTTTCTTCTGTTTCATTTTTTGGCTCTTTGGTTGCGTTAGCTACATAAATATAAGCTTCATAGGCATCAACTCTACCCGCTCCCTGCGTATTTTCATCTAATCCTAAATCAAGAGCAGTTGTTTTTAAAGCTTCTTTTACTTCATCTGGTTTTAGTGAAGGATCTGCTTCTAATAATAAAGCAGCAACTCCAGAAACATGTGGCGTTGACATACTTGTTCCAGACAACGATTTGAATGAATTATCTTTCCATGTTGAAGTTATCCCTACACCAGGAGCAACCAAATCTGGTTTTACTCTTCCATCATCTGTTGGTCCTCTCGAACTCCAGCTTGGAACATTATCATTCTCATCAACTGCACCAACAGTTATTCCTTTTTTTGAACAGCCAGGAGAAGTTATTGTTCCTGCATCAGGACCAGAGTTTCCAGCAGCAACCACTACAACAACGCCTTTATTTACAGCTTTATCAACTGCTTGTGAAATAGCATCTGTTCCGTCACAAGGATCTACTTCAGCACCTAAACTCATGCTGATAATTTCCGCACCATTATCAACACTCCACTCAATACCTTTAATAACATCAGAGCCATAACCAGAACCATCTTTGTTTAAAACTTTAACATTAAATAAATCGGCATCATAAGCTACTCCTCTGTAAGTTGAGTCAGTTGAAGCAATTATGCCTGCAACATGTGTGCCATGACCATTTAAATCGTCTGTTCCCTCCCCCGTATAATCCACTTCTTTTTCAATTGTTAAAGATGGGTGTTCATCATGTATTCCCGTATCAAGGACAGCAACATCTACATTCTTTCCAGTTATACCAGCTTCCCAGACTTTGTCTGCTTGAATTTGTGGAATGCTTTTATCAAGAACTAATTTTACTTTGTAATCTGGTTCAACCAATTTAACAAACGCTCTTTTTGCTATTTTGTCTGCTGCCTGAGCCGGAACTTGTGCAGCAACTGCATCAATTATTGTATATTGATATTTTATGCTTGCTCCGTCTGATTTGATAATGCTAATGTCTGCTGGTGTTGGTTTTTCATGGAATAGAATTATTACATAGACTTTTTCATCTGCTGGTATTTCAGAGATAATATCTGATAAATCTGGCTTAAGTTCGCCTGCTGCAACAAGTGGAGAAAATGCTATCAAAAAGATCATCAAAGACAATAAACAGGCTTTTTTCATTTTTTTACACCTCATAATTAATTTATATTCTTTAAATAGAAAAAACAAGAAATAATTTGAAGAAAATATATCTAACTCTAACAAACTATTTAGATTATAACAGTGTAATAATTAACACTCTTAATTTGCTGACAGAATTTTAAAAATAAAGTTTCCTCTAGGGATAATAAATTTTCTGAGAATTAATTTTATGAATTTAAAGGAATTGCAAGAATTTTTAAAAACAGGAAAGAATTTAAATACTCTTCCAGAATCTTTCTCAATTATTGTTAATGAAAGAAAATTTGAGTTTAAAAGAGAAAAAAAAGAAAAACAAAAATTTGTAAAGTATCCAAGAGAAAAGTTAATGGAAGAAATAAAATGGCCCCAGAATTCTGGGACTTATGATATTGGAGATGTCGCAAATCCGGTTGTTTTGATTTGCCCCTCCCAAGACAGAGAATTGCAGGAACATGCAATTAGCGCTGGAGTTTGTGCAACAGGTCCTTGTCTAACTCCGAGAGGAGTTGAACTTCTGATAACAAATATTATTTCAAACCCAAACATAAGATATATAATTCTTGCTGGAAGAGATTCCGGTCATTTAACAGCAGACCTAATTGAAAATCTTGTTTTAAATGGAATTGATGAAAATAAAAAAGTAATAGGAACAAAATGTCCATCTTTTCCATACCTGCCAAATTTACCTTTAGATGCTATTGAAAGATTTAGAGAGCAAGTAGAAGTTATAAATTTAATTGGTATTTTTGATCCTACTTTAATAACATTGATCGTCAGGCTTTGCTTACAGGAACCAGAAAATGCTTACAAAATGAATTATGAAACTTCTTCTCTGTCAAAATTTTCAAAAAAATCAGCAACCATTACTTTATTTGATAAAGGCGCAATAGAAAAAGAACCAATTGTTTTATCATATTCTCTTGTTGATTTGCAATCATTGCCTTATGAATCAACATCAACAATAGGAACAACAATTTATTCATCCACTGTTGAAGAAGCACACAGGGTTTTGATTGATTTTTTGAAAAGAGCTGGGGTTTGGGTAAAACAAGAGAGTAACAGAATGGGTTTGGATACTTTAGCAACAACCATAATTATAGAAAATCTTGAAATAGATACCTATCCTAAAAATTACAAACCTGTTGAATGGGTAAATTCTGATGAAGAGATGAAACAGTATTTACAAGCATACAGAATTTGGAATTATTTAATTCCTTGGAGCAATGTTGTCTTTGATAAAAATTTAGAGAAAACAGTTCCATCCATTCCAGATATGTCAAACATTTCTTATTCTTATGGAACAAGAATTGCAGCAAAAGGAATGGAATTCTGCAATAGACAGGAGAGAGAAAGGATTATCAAATTAGTATCCTCTTTTCAGGAAAAATATTACGATAAAATCCCAAATTTTAAAGAAATCCTTGACTTCTATTACGAATTAAAAGAGATTCAGAAACAAAGTTTTAATCAAATTTTAGCAATTGCAAAGGCATGTTCAATTATTGTCTCTGATGAAATTACTGGGACCTATAGACCTTACTTGCAATTGCAGGTTGCAGATGATTTGAGACCAATAGACCCAAGAAAAATGCACAATCCATGCTATTGCATGTTTGTTCCTTTTTTAAGAAAAACTTATTACAGGGAATATAATAAAGATGGTATTTTGAGAAGGTTTTTGGTTCCTACACTAAGTAAAGAAGAGTATGAAGATTTAAAATACGGATGGTTATTTACACCAATAGCTTATTTAAGAGCTAATGACTGGTTTGCTTTTCCAGCAAATGTTCATGGCTCCTTATCCTTAGGAAATTTCATTCTTTGGTATATTGAAAAAGAAACAGGAAAAAAAATTCCATTTGGTTGTTATTCTCATCACGCCTCAAGTTTAGAATTAGTTGATTATTCTTTAGATAAAGATTTAATTGAAAAACTCAGTTATTAATTTAAAATTGCGAGAAAAAATTTCTTATATATTTTTTTAATGCAATATAATTTAATGGAGTTTGATAAATCATTACTTAAAAGATATGTTCTTGACAACTCTATAAGATATAATGGAATCCCTGATGTGGATTCTGTTTTAGGAAAAGTTATTATTGACAATCCTGAACTGAAAAAAGAAGTGAAAGAATTAAGAAAAGTTTTGATAAAGATTGCCGAGGATGTTGAAAAAATGAAATTAGAAGAACAAAAGGAAGAATTAGAAAAACTTGGAGGACCTATTAAGAGAATTCAGGAAGAGGAAAAGGAAATAATTCCATTGCTAAAAGTAAAACATGATTTTGTTGTTAGATTTGCTCCAAATCCAAACGGGCCTTTGCATCTTGGAAATGCAAGGCAGGCTGTTGTTAATTGGCTGTATAGAAACATTTACAAAGGCACTTATATTTTGAGATATGATGATACAGATCCAAAAAACAAAATTCCGATGAAAGAAGCTTATAAATGGATTCTTGAAGATTTGGAGTGGCTCAAAATAAAACCAGATAAAATTTATTATTCTTCAAAAAGATTGAATATTTATTATAAATATTTCAGAAAATTGTTAGAACTCGGAAAAGCTTATGTATGTACTTGCGATAGAGAAGAATTTAAAAAATTGAGAGAAAAATCAAAACCTTGCCCTTGCAGGGATTTAAGCATTAGGAAACAAATAAACAGATTTGAAAAAATGTTGAATCATAAGTTTAAAGAAGGAGAAGCTGTCGGAAGAATAAAAACAGACCTTAAAGATAAAAATGTTTCTGTTAGAGACTGGCCAGCTCTAAGAATTGTAGATAAACCAAAGCATCCTCTAGTAAAGGGAAAATATGTCTGGCCTCTTCTAGATTTTGCTTCAGCAATAGATGATCATTTGATGGGAGTGACTCATATAATTAGGGGGGTGGATCTGCAACTTTCAAGAAACAAACAACTTTATTTATATACTTATTTAAGATGGAAATATCCAATAATAAAATTGCAGGGTAAATTCAGTGTTGCAAATGCAGAACTTTCAAAAACAAAGATGAGAGAAGGAATAGAAAAAGGAATTTACACAGGATATGATGATGTAAGATTACCAACAATAAGATCCTTTAAAAGAAGAGGATTTTATCCTGAGGCTCTTATCAATATGATTAAAGAAATAGGTCCAAAGATAAGAGATGTTACCGTATCAGAAGAATATATTGCAAGTTTCAACAGAAAACTGTTGGATCCATTGGCTAACAGATATTTTTTTGTAAGAGACCCTGTTCAGATTAAAGTTATGAATCCGCCAAAAGATACTTCAGTTAAATTACCTTTGCATCCAGATTATCCAGACAGAGGTTTTAGAGAACTAAAAATTTCAAAAACATTTTATATTTCAAAAGAAGACTTTTTAAATTACAGAGGAAAAATTGTCAGATTAATCGGTTTATACAATATAAGACTTGACAAAAATGCACAGTTTTTAGGAAAACAACTCTTGCCTTATCCAAAAATTCAATATGTTCCGGAAAAAGGAGTTGATATGAAGATTTTGCTTCCAGATAACACTTTAGCAAGAGGTCTTGCAGAAAAAAATATAACAAAGTTGAAACCAAAAGAAAGAATTCAGTTGCAGAGATTCGGATTTGTTTATTTAGATGTTGTTAGAAAAGATTACATTTATGGTTACTATATTCATAATTAAGTTCTAATAAGATTAGAATTAACTTTCAAATCAATAATCTCAATTTCTTATGCCAAGGAATAATAAACAGCACTACCTTCTCTTTCTTTTTTGATTTCTCCACTTTCAACTAATTCTTTAAGATATATTGCAACGTCTTTACCAAATGCTTCATCTATTTCTTTTTTTCTCAATTTTTGATTCTTTAATATTTGCAATATTCTAGATTCATTTTCCTCTTTTGATTTTCTTTTGTATCCAGGGCAAACATTTTTATATAAACTAAAACCTCTTGAAATATAATAAGAAGTTAGAGAAGGGTCATCAAAAATTTCAATCTCCTGATAAATTCCATCAAAATCATCTTCTAATGCTAAATAAACAGGTTCTAAAAATTCAGATACAAATTTTCTACCTTTTTCTGTAATAGAAACTTCTGATTTTTTTTCTCCAGCTTTAAATTCTTTACCTTTAAATTTTACTTTTTTAACAAAACCTTGTTTTTCAAGACCAGATAATATTTTTGAAATATGTGCTGAATATTTATAATCCAAAATTTTTGCAAGTTCATTACAATCAGAAATTCTAAGTTCTTTCATTTTATTTGCTACCTTTTTTGTTAAAGTTGGAAGTTTGCATACTGGTTTTATATTTTCTAAATTTTTTCCTTTTATCCACTCATACTTTGACCATCCAGATTCTTCACCAGAAACAGAATCATAATCAACAAATCCTATATTTTTCAATCTAAGTAAATGTTGCCTTACATTTACATTTGCTAATCCACACTCATTTACTAAATCAACTTGTCTTAAATTATCTTCTTTTTCTAATTCAAAAAGAATCTTTGCTATGTTAAAAGGACTTCTTGTTTTACCAGGAGAATTTGTTGATCCAAATATTTCATACATGCTTAAATTTTTATCAGCTGCTGTTCTTAAAGAAAACTGTGCTATTGGTTTTCCATATTTTTTTCCATCTTCTGTTAATTTGTAGTATGAAACAGGAATTCTTCCTCTTATTCTTTCTTCTGCTACTGCCCCAATAGGAATAAATGTGGAAATGCAATAGGCTTTAAATGAGTTAGCATTTGGAATTATATTAGTAACAGGGTTAACATAACTTTCAGCAGTATTTCTAATATCACTCTTTGTTTTCCAACTATCATCTAATAAAAACCCAAGAGTTACAGATTTGTATTCAGTATTAACACTTGATAAAATAGCCTCTAATCTCTCTTCTAAATTTTTTGGAAATTCTCTGCTTATTATTTCTCTTTCAACATTTTTTACCATAATGTAATAAATAAAACTTTAAATTATTTTTAACCTATTACCACATAATTTTGACTTACTACTATTTTCAAATTTTTGTCCAAGCTATTATTTCCCAATAATCTGTTCTAATTTTTTTGGAATTTCCCCTTCTATTTGAGATCTTCTTAATAATTGAATATCTCCCTCAAAATCTTCAATTCTTGCTTCAGATTCTACATAAATATTTATTTTTGAGTTTTGTGAAGAAAGCAACTTTTCTAATTTTGAATTACCTTTAAGATACAGCGAAAATTCTGAATTATCATAAGATTCTATTAAATCTGCTTTTGAATTTATAAGGTTTATTGAATATGCTTTTGAATTATCAGAAAGTTTTATTTCTCCTGCTTTTGAAGAATGAAAATCCATCCATGCTTGTGAACGACCACCGAGTTCTATCTTACCTATTTCTGAATTATTAAAATACATCCAATCTGCTCTTGAACGACCAGAAAGTTCTATTAAATTTACTTCTGAATCTGTTGAAGTAATGTCTCTTGGATTGCGAATCTTTCCAACATAAGCTTTATACAAATATATAGATGGATGTAATATTGTGTGAATCTCATCTATTGAATCATCTTGTATATAAATTACACATCCAAAACCATAAACAGATCTTCCTATTTTTACCATTTTATAGAGTTGTTACAATCGGTTTATCAAGAACGATAATTGTGTGTTCTGCCTGGGCTATTTTTGAATCTCCTCTTAAAATTCTGTAGACTTCCACGCAATCTTTATCTTTTAATTCTTTCATTGCAAGTTTTAATTTAATTCCTTTCACAGGAAGCCACCGGTCCGAAAAAGGCAATCCTTCTCTATTTTTCATTTTATTAATAATTTCTCTTGCCTCTTTAAGTCTGCATGGTTTCTCTCGAACCAAAGAATAAGTTAATCCTCTATCCTCATCTTCTTCTTTTATATAGTTTCTGCCCCTTGTTACAAAAGGTTCTATTGCAATAACATCATCTTTTTTCAGTTTGTAATGATAATTACTACTGCAATTTGGAATTCTTGGTTCGGAGTGAATGATATATCTTTTTAAACCATGTCCAGTTAGATTTACTATTGGATTCAGGCCAAAACTTTTTATTACTTCCTCAATTTTTGAAGAAATTTCATTAACTTCCCTGCCCGGTTTAACCAATTTTATTGCCTCTTCCAAACTTTTTTCTGCTGCCAGAACTAATTTTTTATCTTTTTCTGATAAGGCAATTGTAATTGCAGTATCCGCAATATAGCCATCCACAGAAACACCAACATCCAATTTTACCAAATCTTCTTCTTTTATAATTGTTTCATCATCAAAAGAAGGAGAATAATGAGCCGCAATATCATTAATTGAAATATTCAAAGGCCAGGCAGGAATTCCTCCAAGTTCTCTTATTCTGTTTTCCATTTTTTCTGCAATTTCCAAAATTTTTACTCCCGGTTTTACAAGAGTTTTTCCTTCTTCTCTAACTTTTTTCGCAATCTCTCCTGCTTTTTTATATTTTTCTAGAATTTCTTCTTCCATTATTATAAAAAAGAAAAACTATTTATCCCAAAAAGGGTAATCAAACTCACTAAAATTCCAGCAATAATTACTCCAATAATATTTGCTCTTGAAAATTCTTTTTTCTTGAATCCGAATAAGAAAGCCGCCAATGCTCCAGTCCAAACCCCTGAACCGGGTAGTGGAACTCCTATAAATAAAGCAAGTCCTATTGTTCCATATTTGTTAACATATTTATATGCTTTTTTCTGCACTCTTTCAACACATTTTTTATATATTTTTTCAAGAAATTTTATTTTCAATACATAGGGAAGAAAAGTATTTAGGAGATAAAATATTAATTCGCCAAGAAGAATATTTATTAAGACAACAAAAAAGAAAGTGAATATAGGGTTTAATTTAAAAACTAATAAGGCATAGGGAATTGAAGCTCTTAATTCTAATGTAGGCAGCAAGGTTATAAAAATTATATAAAGCAAATTGTAAACATCCATTATAAAATTTCTAATAAATTTTATGTATCCAGAATTGAATATTGGAATTGTTGGTCATGTTGATCACGGGAAAACAACTTTAGTAGAAGGTTTAACCGGAAAGTGGGTTGATACATTTTCAGAAGAAAAAAAGAGAGGAATTACGATCAGATTGGGTTATGCCGATTTTTCAATTTACAGATGCAAAAAATGCGGAAAGTTGGGGGTAAACAAAAAATGCATTTTCTGTTTTTCAGATTGCAAACTTGAAAGAACTTTTTCTTTAATTGATGCCCCTGGGCATGAAAGTCTCATTCCGATTGTTTTAACTGGAGCCTCTTTATTCAATGCGGCAATTTTAGTAATTGCGGCAAATGAAAAATGCCCACAACCGCAAACAAAAGAACATCTTAGAGCCTTGGAAATAGGAAAAATTAAAAATATTATTATTGTTCAAAATAAAATTGACCTTGTTTCAAGAGAAGAAGCAGAAAGAAATTACAATGAGATAAAAGAATTTGTTAAGGGGACTATTGCGGAAAATGCTCCAATAATACCCATTTCCGCACAACAGAGGGTTGGAATAGAATTTCTATTAGAAGAACTTTTGCTTATAAAAAAACCGGATTATCAAGAAGGAGATTTTTTATTCTTAATTGCGAGATCTTTTGATGTAAATAAACCGGGAATAACACCGAAAGAAATGGTTGGAGGAGTAATTGGAGGTAGTGTAATCAGAGGAAAATTAAAAAAAGGAGAGGAAGTAATAATAAAACCTGTGAAAATTGAAGATAAATATGTTGAGATAAAAACAAAGATAAATAAAATAAAGAGAGGTGAACTGGAGGTTGAGGAAGCTACTTGCGGTGGTTTGGTTGCTTTAGAAACAAGTCTGGACCCAAGTTTGGCAAAATCTGACAGATTGGTTGGTTGCATTGCTGGAACAAAAAATCTTCCGGATACAATCTATAAACTTGAATCTACTTATATTTTATTTAATGATTACAAACTAAAAAATGGAGATACTTTGCTAATCACTTGCAGAAATAGTAGAAGCATAGGAAAAATTGTCTTCATGAATGAAAATAATCTAAAAGTTGAACTAAAAAATCCGATTTGTGTTGATAAAGGAAATGTGGTGAGTTATTCAAAATTAATAGAAGGTAGATGGCGTTTGATTGGATTTGGAAAAGTAATCTAAGTTTGAAAGTAAAATTACTCCATTAAGAAACTTAAATCTCAGGTTGATTTAATTAATAAAAACTATAATTATGATGGCAAAAAGAACACATATGAAGGAAAAAAACATCAATGAGACAACAATAAGTATTCTTTATCCTTTCTTAAATAATTATAAAAAAAGAATTCATTTTAGAGAATTGTCTAGGCTTTCTAACTTAGATACAAAAACTTTGCAAAGGCAAATAAAAACTTTAGAAATGTTTAATATAGTTAAATATAAATTTTCTGGAAGGCATAAGGAATTTTATTTAAATCTGGAAAATTTAATTACAAGAGATTTCTTAATATTGGCAGAGATAATGAAAACAATTAAGTTTTTAGTTAGAAACTTTGAGATAAGAAAAATATGTCAAGAAATAAATATAGATTCTTGCATAGTTTTATTTGGATCATATGCTAAAGAAAAAGCTGATGAAAATAGCGATATAGATTTATTTGTTATTGGAAACAGAATTAACAAAAAAATTATTGAAAAAATTCAAAAAATCTATGGAAAAAAAATTTCACAAAAAGTTATTTCAGAAAAAAGTT
>Ga0180300_10000590_pt1 | contig 16140 bp, 14 predicted proteins | sample GuaBasSediGuay15_FD_121798 | JGI IMG/M metagenome (GOLD analysis project Ga0180300, IMG submission 121798) | Subseafloor sediment microbial communities from Guaymas Basin, Gulf of California, Mexico - Guay15, Core 4569-2, 21-24 cm | ecosystem: Environmental > Aquatic > Marine > Hydrothermal... | reverse complement strand
GTGAAGATAGCGGGGGAGGTCAAGATGATCGAGGTAGATCACAAAGCACGAAAACTGATACGAGTCAGGGCGGAGATGAAGGGCGACGAGATCCTCGGCATCCAGATACGGGGGGACTTCTTCGCCATACCCAAGGAGTCCATTGCCACCCTCGAGCTGATGCTGATAGGAGGCAGGCTTGAGAAGGAGGCCGTGTCAGAGGCCGTCAGACTCTTCTACGAGGAGACAAGGGCGCAGACGCCAGGTATGGGCCCTCAGGACCTCACCGCAGCCGTGATGGGGATCAAGGAGCTCCTCTAGATCCATAACCCCGCTGGCGGGAGTAATAACTTTCAAAACTCGTGAAGACGCATCTATAGCAGGATGAGCCAGGAGTGGACGCCGCCCAGCTGGATGTATCGCGGCCGCAGGCCGCCGACTGACGCCGCCTACTTCGAGAACCTCACACGGTGCGTCTTCCAGGCCGGCTTCAGCTGGCGCACCATCGCCAACAAGTGGCTCAACTTCAAGGCTGCCTTCCACGGCTTCGACATTGGCGCCGTCGCGTCCTACGGTGCCGAGGACATCAGGCGCCTGATGGGGGACGCCGGGATCATCCGTAACCGGCAGAAGATTCTGGCGACCCTCCACAACGCCCGGGAGTTCGAGCGGATCGCCGCGGAGCACGGTAGCTTCCAGCGATGGCTCGACGGCCTGGACAAAGCGGACAACTATGCGATCGTCGTTCGGCGCATCGTCAGTCGCTTCAAGCACGTGGGAGAGGCCACGGCTCGCATCTTCCTCTACACCGTCGGCGAGGATATTCGCTTCCCCGATAGGCGCCATAGATGAAGTTCCTCTGCGTGGCCATAAAGGCAAAAGTTGACGTCTGGGGAAATCCCCCGAGCGGTGGGGCTGTCCCTCTACCGGAAAATTGGGTAAGAGGTTTATGCCTCTCTTTCTACGTGGGTCTCTCGCCCATCGGCACGGGGGCGATCTTAAGCTAGAGTCGATACCGCTCGCCTAGAGGCGGAGCAGCTCCCGCTTTGAGGCTAGGTAGTCCTCCACCATGGTTTTGCCTAGGTCGCCGGGGTTGGTGAAGAAGACTCGGCCGAGGTTCTGCCTGGCGATGGCCTTCGCCATCTCCCGGAGCTCGGGGTCCTCGTCGAGCATCACTATGTTGAGGACGATCCCCTCCATCCTGTAGCGGCGGGCCTCCGCGAGGACGCCGGCCATCGCCCGCTCGAAGCCGATGAACTCGCCGTCCTCGAAGTTTGGCGCCGAGTCCGTGATGAGGTGGGCCTGCTTGTTCCCCGCCTCGTGGGCGACGGCGAGCCTGAACGCCCTCAGCGCGGCCCGGATGTCCGTGTATTTCATCGGCACCGCGATGTCGGGGAGCTCCCACGGCTCCACCTCCCGGACCTCCTCCGAGAAGGCGAACACCCTGAGCCGGTCCTCCGGGAACCTGATCCGCATGAGCTCCGAGAGGGCGAGGGCCGTCTCGACTGCGGCCTCTATCTTCCCGTCCCTGTTCATGGAGCCGCTCTGGTCGACGAGGATGCCGAAGTGGACCTCGGCGTGGTGCACCGCCTCGTGGACGCGGAGATCATCCACGCGCAGGTCGGAGATGCTGCCCCCCCTCTCCAGGGCGGCGAGGAGACTCCCCTCGATGCTGATCCTCTCGTAGGGGTCGCCGGGCTCGTAGGGGCGGCACGCGGAGGAGAACCAGGGGCCGTGGCCCACCTCCTCGACCCTGTGGGGGCCGACGCCCCTCCTTGAGAGGCCCTCCAGGATGCGGCTGAGGAATCCTTGGCCGAGGATGCGGGCGCCCTTCGAGGTTAGCCTGATGGTCGGCGTCTTGGCGTCGATGAGCCCCCTCCTCTCGAACTCGCTGAGGGTGTCGTCGAGATCGGCGCGGGTCAGCTTCTGGGACTCCTTTCCCAACTCCTCGATCTCGGCCTCGAGGCGCCGCCGCTCCTCGTTGAACTCCAGGTCCTCCAGGATCTGCTCGATGCTCCTCTCGGACTCCAGGAGCTGCTCCACCGCCTCCATCAGCAGCTCCGCCTCGATGGCCTCCAGCTCCTCCGAGGCCTCGTCCCTCCTCCGCTGGGCCTCCTCGAACCGCCTCTCCGCCGACTCCCTCGCCTTCTCCAAGATCTTGGAGTCGTAGTCGAGGCCGTGGCCCATCTGCATCTTCGCGATCTCCCGCAGCATCTCCAGGAGGTCGGTGTCGAGGTCGCTGCAGGGGCTCCGCCTGAGGAAGGGCTCCATCACTCATCCATCCGCTTGGGGACGAAGATCCGCTGCTGGTCGACGAAGGCGTCCACGGCGCCGACGGCCAGCAGGGTGTTCGCGAGCAGCTCTACCGCCGAGAGCCGGTACTCCTCCAACACCGTCGGGTCGACCCTGTCCGGGTCGGTTCTCAGCAGGTCGCCCAGCCCCTCGACGCCGCGGGGCCCCTCCCGGGGCGCGGCCTCATCCATCCAGCGGACGGCCTCGGAGACGAGGGGGTGGAGCGGAAGGCTGTCGAGGACGCCGCCGTCCATCGAGAGCAGGTGATCGACCTCGGCGGCGAGGGCCTCCCTGTCTAGGTCGTCGCCTAGGCCGAGGAGAACTCGAGTCCCGACGTCGCGGACCGCGTACCACATCACATCCTCCACGACGAGGTTGTGCTTCGACATGAACTCGCTCGGCCGCTCGTCGAAGCCGATGAGGTCAGCCCGCAGCCGGATCCGGCCCCGGAGGGCGAGCTTCAGCCCGCTCGCCGCGTCGGCCAAGTTTGAGACGCGGCCGTTCCGCATCTCCGTCGACGAGTAGGTATGGTCTAGCGCCTTTATGCTGCCTCGGATGCTCGCGCCCCTATCGATGTTGGGGCAGTTCCGAGTGTACCGGGAGGTCTTGTTGATGATATCGACGATCCACCACGGCGCCGCGACCCTCCGCCTGAGCGCCGCCGGCTTTATGCTCAGGGGGGCGGCGGCCGCCGACTGCTCCCTCTCCTGGAAAAAGTCGTCGTAGACCCTGAACCGCTCCTTGAACATGATCTCCCTCTCCACCGGCTCGTCGGGCAGCCCCATGGGGATCAGCTCCAGCCTGTCGAGGAGAGGTTCGGGGATGCGGTTGACGTGGGCGAACCCCGTCGGGTTGCCCGTGGCGATGAAGAAGAGGTCGATGGGCCGCTCCCAGCTGTACTCCTCCAAGATGATCTTCCCCTCCTGGAGCATCGGATGGAAGAGGACCTGCACCTTCGTCGGGATGGCGGGGAGCTCGTCGACGCAGACGACGCCCCGGTTCCCCCTGAGGACGCCGGTGCCGATGAACACCCTGGGGTCAGTGGGGCTCTCCCCCTGGACGATGGCCTGGATGTCCTTAACCCCGAGGATCTTCGCCTCGTTGGTGTACTCGTTCCCCTGGATCCTGCTGTACCGCTCCTTGCCGGAGATGAACTCGACGCCGAACTCCTCGGCCGGGTCCTCGGACTCCCTGCAGCGGGGGCAGAGCCACTCCCTGGGCCACTTCGGATCGCAGTTATAGGGGCAGCCCTTCACCTTGGGCACGGGCGGCAGCAGCTTCGCGAGGGACTCCGCCAGCCGGGTCTTCCCCGTCCCCTCCCTAGAAACCAGGTAGGGGTGGCCGCAGCTGAGGACGGCCCGAATGACGTCCCGCTTCGTCTCCTCCCTGCCGTCGATGTCGGGCAGTGGGTCCTCCCCCGCCTGCAGCTTCTTCAGCATCATGTACCTGAGCTCGTACCGCACCGGCAGCGGCTGATGCTCCTCAAGGTCGAACTCCAATCCCGCTCCTCCGTGCTCCAGACGCGTCGATCCGGCTCGCAAGGGCTCACTCGCGGATCTCGGTCCCTTTAGTCTGCAGAACTCTCATTTAAAAGGTATCCGACCGCATCCAAAGGACGAAGCCGGCTCGCCCGCCACCGGGCGCCGCGTTTTCAGAAACGGGGTTTGATCAGCAAGCCCTCTATGGCCTCGTCGCTGTAGCTGAGCAGGCGCCCTAGCCTCCAGGCTATCTCCGTCTCCACCTCCTCGGTGAGGGCCCCCGCTTCGAGGTGCCTCTGCTTGTACGCTCTCAGCTCCTTGTACTCGTCGATGGTGGACTGCTCGGCCGCGATGTGGATCACGATCTTGCCCCGGGTGTACAGGGGGTTGAAGAGCCGCGTCGTCAGGAAGTCGTCGTCCACGTACAGCACGAGGCCGTACTCCCTCGCGATGAGGCGGACGTCGTCCATGATCTCCTCAAGCTGCTCCTCGGTTAAGGGCGGGCTTAGGGCCAGTTTCTTGCATCCCGAGGCGACCACCTCGGCGAAGGCGTAGATCAGCCCCAGATGGTATGACCGCGCGTCCAGGGTGCTTGAGTCGAAAGAGGGTTTCTCATTCATCCCTCTAACGTCCTTCGTCGAGTTAAGGTCTCGAAGGAGTTTTAATCGTTGCCCTCCAGTCTCCTGGCGGCTTGACTGAGGAGGCGTCGGATGGGGAGCTGCTGGGGGCAGAACTCCTCGCATCTCCCGCATCTCACGCACCTGCTGGCCCTGTGCTCCGCCGCTATCAGCTCCCTGTACTTCGCCTTGGTAGCCTCATCTCGGTCCCTCGCGTAGTACTCATTGAGGATCTCGAAGATCTCTGGGATGGCGACCCCCTCGGGGCACGGCGTGCAGTACCGACAGTTGGTGCAGCCGATGAACCCGTACTCCCGGTACTTCTGCCGCACTCGGTCTATGAGCCTCAGATCGGCCTCGGTCAAGGTGCCCGGACCCGACCGGCCGGCGCTCTCGACGTTCTCGACCACATGCTCCATGGTGCTCATGCCGCTGAGGGCGACGGAGACCTCGGGGTGGTTCCAAACCCACTGGAGGGCCCACTCCGCCGGCGACCGCTTGACCTCGGTCTCCTCCCAGAGGGCCTGGACCCCGGGCGGCGGCGTGATCGCCAGTCTCCCGCCCGCTATCGGCTCCATCACCACGACCGCGAGCCCCCTCGAAGCGGCGTACCTCAGCCCCCTCGTGCCGGCTTGATACTCCGTGTCCATGTAGTTGTACTGGATCTGGCATAGGGTCCACCCGTCGTAGCTGTCGACGATCTCCTTGAACAGCGCGTACTCGTCGTGGAAGCTGAAGCCCAGGTGGCGGATTCTGCCGTTCGCCATCGCGTTCTCCGCCCACTCGAAGACGTCGAGTTCCAGCAGCTTGGGCCACCGCGACCTCCTGAGGCCGTGGAGGAGGTAGAAGTCGATGCAGTCGGTCTGGAGCTTACCGAGCTGCTCATCGAGGAACCGGTCCATGTCGGCCTGGGAGTTGATCAGCCAGGTGGGCATCTTCGTCGCCAGCTTCACCCGCTCCCGATAGCCGTCCTCCAGGGCCTTGCCGACCACGACCTCGCTGTTCCCCCGGTGGTAGGGGTAGGCGGTGTCGACGTAGTTGACGCCGTGGTCGATGGCGTACCTGATCATCCGGATCGCCTCCTCCTCGTCGATCCTGCCGGGGTCGCCGTCGATGACGGGCAGCCTCATGGCGCCGAAGCCGAGGGCCGAGACCCTCCAGTCTAGCCTGCCAAATCGCCGATACTTCACGTAGATTCCTCACGAGCCACGAGGTATACCGAGACGGAACCTTAAAGAGATTATTGAGGCGCCCTGTCTGGGCGCCGAGAGTGGGATGATACCAAAGACCGGGAGACACCTTGAAGCGGCGAAGGGCTTTTATTCTCTCCCTTTTTGATCCGAACCAGGTCTGAGGACGCGCTATGAGGATCGTTGGAGGACCGAGCTCCGCCGAACTCGCGGAGAGGATCGCTGAAGCCCTGGAGGCGCCCCTGGCCAAGACGAGGACCAAGCGGTTCCCCGACGGCGAGTTCTACTTCAAATTCGATGAGGAGGTCTCCGGCGAGGGCCTGCTCATCGTGCAGAGCCTGGACCCGCCGCAGGACGCCCATCTAGTGGAGCTCCTCCTGATGGTGCACACCGCCGAGGATCTGGGAGCCCGCTCGATCAAGGCGTTTATACCCTACCTCGCCTACAGCCGCCAGGACGAGCGGTACCTCCCGGGGGAGTGCGTGAGCTCGTCGATGATCGCCGAGGCGCTGGAGAACCTTGGGGTCGACGCCCTGTACACCGTCGACATCCACAACATGAACGTGCTGAAGAAGTACCGGATCCCGACGCGTAATTTAACGGCGGCGGCCGAGCTCGCCAGGTACTTCGCTTCGAAGGAGCTCAAGGAGCCGGTCATTGTCGCCCCCGACGATGAGGAGATGGCCCTTGTCAGGGCGAAGCACGCGGCGAGAGCGATCGGCGCCGGGTACGACTATCTGAGGAAGGAGAGGGACAGGCACACGGGTGAGATAAGGACCTTCGCCAAGGAGATGGATGTGGCGGGGAGAGATGCCGTCATAATCGACGACATCATAAGCACCGGGAGGACCGCCGCCAACGCCGCCCGCATTCTCAAGGAACAGGGCGCCCGGAGGGTGTTCGCCGGGGTGTCCCACCTTCTCCTCAGGGGAGACGCGCTGAAGCTCCTGCGGAGGGCGGGGGTCGAGGAGGTTGTTGGAACCGACAGCGTGAAAAACAGGTTCGCGAAGGTATCCATCGCCCCCGTCATCGCTAAGGCCTTGACAGAAGAGATGCCCTGACCTATCTGGCAGAGCGTCTCGATGCGCATAAAGCGTCTTCGAACTTCACGCCTCTCTAGAGCTCTCGGCGCGCGAGGTGAGGGGACATAACTTTTAAGGGATATGCTCTCTGAACTCTGTGAGGCAGCTTGGACTTTTCTCCTCGTCCCAGGGTGGTTGATGTGGCTTCAGAGGCGCCGAAGATCAGGGGGGTCGTGAGGGAGGTGGGCCTTGAGCGGGACGACGACCGTTTCCGCTCCTTCAACCTGAGGATCGGCGTCGTGGTGAAAGCCGGGAAGAGCCTGAGCTACGAGGAGGGGGAGCGGATGATGCGGCGGTTCAGGAAGGAGCTCCTCGGGAAGAGGGTGGAGATCGCCGCCATCATGATCCCCTGCCCCATCTGCGGCAAGGGCTTCAACACCGAACAGGGCATGAAGCAGCACATGAGGCTGACCCACGAGAAGAAAAAGAAGGCGAAGAAGAAGCGAAAGACCCCATCGAAGAAGGCAAGGAAGACCTCAAAGAAGAGGGCTGGCGGGACCTCGGGGTTTTAAACTTAAGTTCCAGCGCCGCTTCCGATCATGTTGACAACTGGAGATGGCGTGGATGAAGCTGAGAGACCTTTTGGATGAGAGCCCCGTCCGGAGGTTCCATTACATCATCCTGGCGGCCTGCTTCCTGGGCTGGATGTTCGACGCCATGAACTCTGGCCTCATCTCTTTCGTCCTCCGTCCCCTCACGCGGGAGCTCGCCCTTCCTCCGGACCGGGCAGGTCTCCTCCTCAGCGCCTGGCTCGTGGGGATGTTCGTCGGCGGCTTCGTCATCGGGATGGCCGCGGACCACCTCGGCAGGAAGCCCGTCATCACCTCCGCCATCCTTCTCTACTCGGTCCCCGCGGGCCTCACGGGCCTCGCCGGTAGCTGGCAGGTCATCGCCCTCCTCCGCTTCTTCGCCGGCATCGGCGCGTCGGGCTTCATGGCCGTGACCAGTACCCTCGTCTCCGAGTATTTCCCGAAGCGGATCCGGGGGCGCACAGTCGCGTTCCTGGAGAGCGCCTGGGCCTTCGGCTGGCTCCTCGCCGCATACCTCGGGCTCATCCTCGCCCCCTCCTCAGGGTGGAGGCCGGTGATGCTCACGGGGCTGATCCCCGTCGCCGCCGCCCTCCTCTTCTACCTCCTGGTCCCCGAGTCCGTAAGATTCCTGGAGAAAAAAGGAAGAACCGAGGAGGCCCTCTCCACCCTGAGGCGCGCTGCCTTCCTGACCCCCGAGAAGGCAGGGGAAGTGGAGTTCGAGGCCGAGAAGAAAGGGGGCAGGTTCACATTGGCAGGTCTCTGGTCCCCCAAGTACTGGCGGAGGACCCTGATGATCTGGGTGCACTGGTTCTGCATCGTCCTCACCTACTGGGGCATCTTCCTCTGGGCACCCTACATCCTTGAGGTCGAGCGGGGGCTCTCCCTCGTGAGAACCCTCCAGTACTCGCTGCTGATAACGGCCATGCAGATACCCGGCTACTGGAGCGGCGCGCTCCTCATCGAGCGCGTCGGCCGGAAGCGGCTCCTAGCGTTGTACATGGCCCTGGCGGGCGTCGGCAGCCTCATGTTCGCCCACGCGACGACGGAGCTGGAGGTGCTGGTCTGGGGCTCCGTCATCTCCTTCTTCAACCTCGGGGCCTGGGGCATCACCTACGCCTACACCCCGGAGCTCTACCCGACGGAGATGAGGGCCTCGGGCGCCGGATGGGCGAACAGCATAGGCCGGGTCGGCGGCATCCTCGGCCCCATCATCGCCGGCCTCCTCCTCTCAACCATCGGCAGCCGTTCCCCCATATTCATCATCTTCGCCCTGGTCCACCTCGTCTCCACCGCCGTCGTCCTCGCCCTCGGCGTGGAGACCATGGGGAGAAGTCTGGAGTGAGGGTGGAGCCCCGGGCGGGATTCGAACCCGCGATCAACAGCTTACAAGGCTGCCGCTCTGGCCTCTGAGCTACCGGGGCGCAATCAGAAGGAGGATGGAACACCTCATATATTTTTGCTCCGACGCGGTCAACACGGGACAAACCTGAAGACATCTCTGCCCGAGAAATAGAGACGGGCGTTGCTCGCAGAGGCGCAGCGCCGCCACGTCGGAAACACTGAGAAATACGCCGAGATCATCTACACCTTGAACAAAGATCGATGTCTCTCTTCTGAATGAAATGCGTCGATATGCGCTACTTCGCGCGAAGCCGAGACGATCAAAGCCTATAAGGGGTGCTCGCCGACCCTAGGATGGAGGTGGAAGCTGTGCCGTATATCAAGATGGAGGATAGGGGGAAATACGAGGGGGTGCTGAAGGAGCTCATCGGCATACTCAAGGGTCTCCCGGTGGAGAGGATCGATGGGGAGCTGAACTACGTCATCACGCGGATACTGAAGGAGGCGTATCCGCTGCGATACTTCAACCTGAACCGGGCGATAGGTGTCCTCGAATGCGCCAAGCTGGAGTTCTACCGCAGGGTCGTAGCGCCATACGAGGACATCAAGATCAAGGAATCCGGCGACGTCTGATCCTCTGCACGAGTTAAAATTACCCCTTTTCCAGGTTTTCCACGGACCGACTCCCGTTACGTAGGTCGCCCTATGCGCGTCGTTATATATAATTCTCGCTTCCTCCTTTACATTGATTGGATTGAAAACGATGCCGGCGAACAGCACCGTGGTCGTCTGCACGGGGGCCCCGGGCAACGGGAGGGACGAGATACTCCTGAGGATGAAGGAGCGGACGAGCTTCCATTATTACCACCTGTTCGACTACATCGTGGAGGAGGCGCGGCTGAAGGGGCTGACCCTCACCAAGCTGAACGTCCTCGACTTCTACGACAGTCAGCCCGGCAGGATGGAGGAGCTACGAAAGGCCGCCATAGAGAGGATAACCCGGGAGATCGAGGGGAGGGCGGGCACCCACATCATAAGCACGCCCCTCCACTTCGAGTGGAAGGGCAACCGGTTCAGCGGGCTACAGGAGAGGGAGGTTAAAACCCTCGACCCGGACCTGTTCATCATCGTCATCGACGACATCATAAGGGTCAGGGAGCGCCTCGGCAAGGATGAGCAGTGGAAGGAGCACCGGTTCACCCTCGGGGAGATCGCGAACTGGCGGAGGGAGGAGGTCTCAAGGGTCTACGAGCTCGCGAGGAGTTTCACCCCCATCAAGGAGGTCCAGCTCGTCGCCTTCGAGAACGGGCCGGAGTTCCTGAGGGAGATCATCTTCGACAGGGGCAAGGAGAGGGTCTACCTGAGCCACCCCATCACCGGCGAGGGAGAGGACTTCTTCAAGAAGGTGCGGAGATTCGCCTCCTCGATCTCGGACCACTACGTCGTCTTCGACCCCTACATGATAAAGGACTGGAGCATCGTCGAGGCCTGGAGGAGGATGCTGAACGATGCCATGGAGAAGGGCGACGCCGTCCCCCCCAGGTTCAGCTTCACGATAGAGTACGCCGACGGCGTCAAGGACTGCGAGTGTGACACCGCCGAGGTGGAGGCGGCCATCAAAAACATCCGCTTCCAGATCATCGACACCGACTACAAGATCATCGAGAACTGCTCCGCCATAGTCGTCTATCACCCCCGCGAGAACATCTCCGCGGGCGTCATGTGCGAGATGGTCTACGCGAAGAGCCTCGCCAAGATGGTCTACGTCTACTACCCCTACGAGCCCAGCCCCTTCTTCGAGTGGTACTCCACGAGGATCTTCCAAGACGAGAAAAAGCTCAGGGACTTCCTCATCCGGGAGTCGAGGCTCACCGGCCAGACGCCTCTGGACATCTATACCTCAAGAAAACCGAGAGCTGATTCCTCAAACGGGCGAGTTTAAAACCTGGCTTATTTTGCTGGCTCATGCCCTGAAGAGTTCCCCTAGGCTCTTTCCCAGGAGCCTGTTCGCTGCCAGTAGGCAGGCGGTCACCAGTAGGGTGCCGATGATGCCGAGGGCGCTTGCGACATAGGGGCCGTCCCCCAGTCTTAGATTGAGGCTGTATATCGCCTTAGTTATGGGGTAGTACTGCTCCTGCATGGCGAGGATCAGGCTGTCGCTTACCTCCATCATGGCCGCCGAAAAGGAGATTATGGCGCCGGCGACAACGTTTGCCATTATCAGCGGGGCGGTGATGGAGACGAGAGTTTTGAAGGGGGTCGCGCCTACGCTAAGCGAGGCCTCCTCCAGACTGACGCTGGTCTGCTGGAATCCTGAGTAGGCGGCCCTCACGGTGTAGGGCAGTCTTCTCACGGCATAGCTGAGGATCAGTAGAAAGGTGGGGTTGACGAATGGGTTGAGGGGGGTCTTGCTGAAGGCAACGATGTACCCGAAGGCGATCACGATGCCCGGGATGGACAGGGGGAGCATCGCAACCGAGTCGAGGAGGTCCTTGCCGGGGAAGCTCTTCCTCGCCAGCAGGTAGCCGATCAGGATGCCGAGGAGGACATCCAGGGCGGTGCTGAAGACGCTGTACTTCAGGCTATTTATGATGCTCGTGACGGTTATCGAGTGAGTGAACGTGACCCTGTAGTAGTCCAACGTCCACTCGGAGGGGAGGACGGTCAGGAACCACTGCCCCGCTAGGGAGGTTGTTATAACGCTCAGCTGGGGCACAAGAGCCGCCAGGACCATGATGAAGAGAAACAGATAGACGAAGGGCACCTTCCAGCCTTTTATTCTCCTAACCCGGGGCACTATGTGACCTCGCCCCAGCATCTCATAGCTCTTACGGCTCAGATATCGACGCGCCAGGACGACGAACCCCACCGAGACGATCAACGTCATCACGGTCAAGGCGTAGCCCATGGGGTTCACCCAGATGTCCTTGACCATGGAGAAGATGATTGGGGGGACCACCTTCCGATACTCGAAGATGAGGGGGGTCCCCAGATCCGTGAACGCCCAGATGAAGACGATGATAGCCCCCGCCAGGTACCCGGGGAGTATGAGGGGAAACGTCACCGTCCTGAACAGGTGGAAGCCGCTCGACCCCATGTTCTCAGCCTGCTCCTCCAGCGTCGGATCGATGTTGGCCAGCGCGGCGGAGGTGTTCAGATACAGGAAGGGATAGAGATGGAGCGCTTCCAACAGGATGACGCCGAAGAACCCCCCACCGAACCAGTCTATCGGCCGGCTGATGAGGTTCAGCTTCATCAGAAGGAGATTCACCGATCCGTAGCGCGCGAAGAACTGCTTCATCCCTATAGCCCCCACAAAGGGAGGCATGACCAGAGGGACGAGGAGCAACCCCTGCATCAGCCTCTTGCCCGGAAAATCGTATCTCACCGTCAGGAAGGCCAAGGGAACACTGATCAGAGAGGTGAGGAGGGTCGTGAACACCCCTATCTTCACGCTGTTGAGGATGCTCTCCCTATAGAAAGCGTCCGTGAACATGAGCCTGAAGTAAGTAAGAGTGAACCGCCCCCCTTCGAAGAAGGCGCCTCTGAAAACGTACAGGATCGGAAAGAGGAGAAAGATGCCGAAGAACACCAATAGACCCAGGAACATCAGGAAGGCGGTTCGATCGACGTCCTTAAAGAGGCGCCCCACGCCACCTTGACCTTTCCAGACCAACGCCCCCATCCCTCCTATAAGGGAAAGACGTCCACGTCGGCGGGGCTGAAATAGATGTATACGGTCGCGCCCTCCTTGCGCCTATGAGTGGTGGGGTTGAAGTTCGTCACCTTCAAATCAATGCCGCCAAAGCCGCCGAGCACATAGTGCTCGATGACGCCGTAGTAGGTTAAATTGTGGATGACCGTCTTGTAGAGCTGCGCCTCTCCCTGGATCGATGGCTCGTCGGTGAGCTTTATTCTCTCGGGGCGAATCGAACATAGAATCTTTTGACCGACGAAGAAGTTGTCGTGAGGCATCCTAGCATATATTAATTCACCCGACGAGACCTTCACCGCCAGGAGGACCCTCTCCTTATCGATATCCTGGATCTCTCCCTCGAGGAAGTTTGTCTCCCCGATGAAGCCGGCGACGAAGCTGTTGGCGGGACGGCTGTAAATCTCCCTGGGCGTCCCTATCTGTTCGATCCTGCCTTCGTTCATAATCGCGATCCTATCCGCCATCGAGAGGGCTTCCTCCTGGTCGTGGGTTACGTATATGGAGGTGATGTTCAGCTCCCGCTGGATGCGCTTTATCTCACTTCGGGTCTCCAGCCTCAGTTTAGCGTCCAGATTGCTCAGGGGCTCGTCGAGAAGCAGGACATCCGGCTCTATGACGATGGCCCTCGCGAGAGCTATTCTCTGCTGCTGCCCCCCTGAAAGCTGATTGGGGTAGCGATCCGCGTACTCCGTCATCTTAACGATCCTCAAGACCTCCTTAGCCTTCCTCACCCTCTCGGATGCGGGGACTTTCCTGACCTTTAGGCCGTAAACCACGTTATCGTAGGCGGTCATATGAGGCCAGAGGGCGTAGTTCTGGAACACCATGCCCACATTTCTCTTGTAGGGCGGCACATCGTTAACGAGCTGATCGTCGAAGTAGACCTCCCCCCTGTCAGGCTTGTAGAACCCCGCGACGATCCTCAGCGTCGTCGTTTTTCCGCACCCCGACGGCCCTAACAGGAAGAACAGCTCCCCCTCTTTGACATCAAAACTGACGTCGTCCACGGCTCTGACGTCACCGAAGTATTTTGCGACGCCTCTCAAAGAGACTTTGACCATGAGCTCTGAAACCCTCGGCGGACGTTACTTCATTTGTTAGGAGGAGTTGAAGAATAAAAAGATTTTAAAAAAAGGGTAAGAGGCTACTCTTTTACCGCTTCGAGCTCCTTCCGCCTCGTTGTGAGGTACGCGATGCCGAAGCCCACGATCAGCCCTACGACCAGCCCTCCGCCTAACCCCGTGTAGAGGTTGTTCTGCTTCTCCTTCCTGAGGGCCGCCATGACCTCCTCATACTGGGTTACCAGCTCGGTTCCTGCGAGGGTCACCAGATCGGATGCAGCCTTGTACTTCTCTATCGCGAACTCGTGCCAGTCGGAAATATACTTGTTTCTAACGGTGGCGTCATCCCACTGTGCCGCCGCCTTCAACGCTTCGTCGAGCGTCAGCGGGACCTCGCCCATCTTGTCCTTAGCCTGCTCGATGAACTTCGACGTGATGCCCGCCTCGGCGAGGGTCCCCTCCATGGCGATGATCTCGCCCCAGGTGGATGTGAGGTCAGCGTGGGAGTCTATGATCGTCGCGCCGATGAGGTCGTTGACCAGCGACCAGCGGAGGGAACCCAGCGTCGAGTTATACTCCAGGGTGGTCTCAACCTCGAAGGGGTTGATCGGCACAACGGTGACGTCAGCCAGCTCCGAATAGAGGTCGGGTATGACGCTCATCCTCCCCAGAAGGTAGGTCTCAGGGCCGCCCTCAGCGCCGACGGGAAGCATCCAAAGTTTCTGCCCCTCCTCGGAGAGGACGAACGTGACGAACCTCTTGGCCACCTCTAGGTTCGGGGCTCCCTTCAATATAGCGATGCTGTCCGGGTTGATGACGGTCAACCCCTCAGGCATGATGTAGCCGATCTTGTCCGCACCCACCTTCGCAACCTCGGACCAGGCATAGAAGTCGATGGCGAGTCCGTAAGCGATATCTCCAGCACCGACGGATTTCGGTATCTGGCTTGAGCTCGGAGGGAAGGACTTCACGTTGGCGCCCATCAGCGTCGCAAGTTTCATGCCCTCCTCCCAGCCATAGGCCTGGAGTATTATCTCGTACATCATATGGGTGCTGCCGCTGTGGCGCGGGTCTGCGGACCCCACCCAACCCTTCAACTTCGGATCAGCGAGGTCCTCCCACGTCTTAGGGATCGGCAGTCCTTCGAGCTCTAGAAGGGCTTTATTGTAGATTATGCCGAAGCCTGAAAGAGCGGTGCCATACCACCTGTACTCGGGGTCGTACATCGGTATCCCCGCGAAGGTGGCGGGAATCTTATTCAGAACGGCGTCTTCAATCTTGTAGGACAGGAGGTGCCCCAACTCCGCCTCGGCGATGTACGGGTCCACACCCCCGCCCCAGAAGATGTCTATACCGATGCCCTCAGGCGTCGATTCAAAGGCGGAGTCTATGTACTTGACGACATCGGAGGTACCCCCGACATCGAGCCACTCGATCTCAACATCCTCCCCATAATTCTCAAGATAGTAAGCCCTGAAAGCTCTCTCGAACTCCTTAGTTATCCCTTCCCAGTGGGGGGTGATGACCACCAGCTTTGCCGGGCTCGCGCCGACCGGTAGGACTGGCATCACCATCGAAAGAAGCAATATGAGCAGAACAAGTCCAAGTCGCTTTCTCATAAATTTCTCCTCCAGAATCAGTTAAATCCTACCTGCTCTAATATACCTTTCTAAAAAACTCCAAAGAGTATTAAAATCACCTAAAAACGAAAAAATAACCTAATAAACCGCTATCAGAATACGACAAGGCTTAACACTAACAATTTTTACATAAAAATCGACGTTCAAATCCTTCTCTATAAAAAGCAGGATCCAAAAAAGAACTCTTTTTCGTGGTTTGGAGCCCCGGGCGGGATTTGAACCCGCGATCTCCTGCTCTCTGGCCCCCGGACGGGAGATACCAAGCAGACGCTTTGGCCAGTCTAAGCCACCGGGGCACCCCTAGGCTAACCTAAGTCTTTTGGATCTCCGATTTTAATCTTCCCCTCTCGCGCGAACGATGTGATCCATGATGAATGTTTAAACCCGCGACACCACACATGGATCTTGATCCTCAGTTATCAGAATCCCCTAACCCCTATTTTCCAGACCCTTTCAATAAAATACAGCGTTTTCTCCGTTCGTTAAAAATCAATGTAAACCTAAAAACACGTGAAATCGCCCTGCCTAGAAAGAAATTTCTGATAAATGGTGAAATATTTATATATTAAGAAAGGATCTAATTAATTGGACGTGCTTCCGGCCATGATGGTTGATAGGCGGCGAGCGGATATACGCAGGCTGGTGAGGCTGGCGTTGGCGGAGGCGTCCCGTAAACAGAGGCGCATTGAGACCGTCGATCCTCTCGTTGCATGTGCCAGACGCCTGTTCCCTTACTTGCATGAGAGGGTTCTCTATGAGTATGCGAGGACGGCGTTGAGGGTCATCAGGAACCGCACTCCGGGCCGCTATCAGACCACGCTGCTGACCCATATCTCCGCCTCCAGTCCGCGCCCGGAGGCGGTATTGTAGCGGAGGAGAACTGTTGAACGCGAGGGTTAGGTTGAGAGCTCTCGAACCTTCCTCATGTTGTCGGCGTCGCTCCTGCGGTCGTCCACGGGCGTCTCCATGATCATCGGCGTCTCCGCGAGCCGGCTGTGGAGGATGAGCCTGAACCCCTCATCCCCTATCTCGCCCAGGCCGATGTGCTCGTGGTGGTCGATCCCCGAGGCCAGGCCGCCGACGGAGTCGTTCAGATGGATGAGCCTCAGCCTCTCGAAGCCGACGGCGGCGTCGAAGGCCGTCAAGGTCTCCTTCAATCCCTCTGGGGTTCTCAGCTCGTATCCCGCGGCGAAGCCGTGGCAGGTGTCGAGGCAG
>Ga0180300_10000589_pt1 | contig 16154 bp, 10 predicted proteins | sample GuaBasSediGuay15_FD_121798 | JGI IMG/M metagenome (GOLD analysis project Ga0180300, IMG submission 121798) | Subseafloor sediment microbial communities from Guaymas Basin, Gulf of California, Mexico - Guay15, Core 4569-2, 21-24 cm | ecosystem: Environmental > Aquatic > Marine > Hydrothermal... | reverse complement strand
TTCTTTTCTCTGTGAGATATAAAGTTCCCGACTGGTGAGCTTCAGGTGTTTTCTTATCGAGACCAGGAAATGGGAGAGCGTCCGCTCTGGGCTTTTGCTTTCGGGCCAGAAGTTATCATAGATCTCCGGGAGAGGAATCGACCCCTTTCGGAGCGCAAGATGAATCAAGAAGGCGGCTTCTTTCGGTGGGAGATGATCCCGGATGAGCTTCCCGTTCCGATAGATTCGAGGAGGTCCCAGGAATTTGAGATGATAAACCGGAATCTCGGTTCTGAATACCGGAAGATTTAACAGCGCTTTTGGAAGGCCGGGATCCTTGCCTCTGGCGATAAACCTTCTTACCGGTTCCGGGAAGAAAAGAACAAGCCTATGGAAAAGCCCCATCAGCTTCTGAGTAGATGCGTAATGATAAGCCTTTCTATAATCCTTTATCTTTAAGGATTTTGATGCTCGGCGTAAAAGAAGCGCGAGTTTGATAGTGGGGTTCAAAGTTGCATCGTGAGGCAACGGATTGAGACCCAGGAGCACATCGCAAAGATACTCATACTCCCTTATCCCATGTTTTTTAATTAGACGAATTGATCGATTGAGTTGAAATATTGCCTTTGTCTTTTCGTTGAGAGCGCAAGAACAGTAGGCAAATATTAAAGAGGAAGTAAGAAGATATTTAATGATCTCTTCATCCCGTGATGTAAGGAGGGCTTCATTAGCATGTTTGATCGCCTCCTGGATCTTCCCTGCACCCAAGAAGCAGTAGGCATTTATGATTGCTGAAAGGGGCTGGAATCCCAGCACATCTACTTCAATCCCTTTCAGAACCTTTCTCGCTGCGCGATATTCTCCAGCTATCGTTAGATTGGCTGATAGATATGTGTACGAAATACCTCGCTGAGTATCGTTCGAGCATTCGAGGCTCTTCTTTATCCAGCGGCGCGATTTTTTGTAGAATCCAATTGATGAGTAGAGCGAAGCGATATTTCTATAATATTTTGCATTCCTCAGATAACGACAGAGGTCTTCGCATTTCTTTAAGCATTGTAGGACATCTCTGGTTCTTCCAAGATCTGCCAGCGCTCTCCCCTGTTCGATAAGGAGAAAGAAGTGTAGGGTATGTTCGGTATTGTCCGGAGGGCTTTTCCTCTTTAGCATTTTTAAGAGTCTTTTAGCGAAAATGAGTCGTTTCTCCGGATGACCGAAATTTTCCATTGCCGACAGTTCAATGAGACCAGCTTTGATAGCGGTGTAAAACAGGTTCTTGCTTTCTGCTTCCTTGCGGAGAATCTTCGCTTTGCGCATGGTTTCTCGAAATGCAACCTTACCAAATGTAAGATCAAGTTTCTCTACTCTTTTTGGTAGCGAGAGAAATCTATCGGGCAATCTCTTTAGAATATCATTTCCTAAGCACGAAGGCAGGGCATTTATTATCTGTGCTGCCTCTTTCATAGCTCCTTTATTTACCATCCGTTCTGCCCTTTTTAATCCATCTTCAATCTCTGAAGTCATCCCACCTTCCGCACCCCAATGGGAGCCAATTTTGTGAAAACCTCCATACCTTCTCCAAATGTTCCAGATTCCATGGATGGAGATTTTGATTCCGCTCTCATTCAAGATATTCTGGGCTTCCAAGAGGGTGAGGGAAGGTTTTTTTTCTTTCAACATGATAATTTTCTTTTCAATCGAAGGCGCAAACCTCTTTGGATGCCTTGTATTTATCTTTTTTCTTTTCAGGTTCTCAGCCCCGCCATCCCTGTAGCGTTTTATCCACCTCCTCAATGTTCTCGGGTGAATATTGAAAGCCAGGGCTACTTCATGGAGAGAACCAGATAATAGATACCTTTTTACCGCCTGCATTCGAATCCGATAATCAAAATGACCTCCGGACAATTTCATGGGAAAATTATACTAAAATAAAACATTTTGTCGAATGGAAAAATAAATGCGAGAAGATCCTTTTAAATAGAGCGTTTATGACGAGTTTTGGCTACGAAAAAATACATATTTATGAGTATGTTCTTATGAAGGAGGTTGGTATGCAGATATTGGGAGCAGGAACGCTCTTGAGGTCAATCAGGTTGTTGTGTATGGCGTTCTGTATCTTCCCCAGCATTATCTTTGCCCAATCTCAAACCTGGGCAAAAGCATACGGAACAAGCGGGGATGAAGAAGGCTGGGGAGTGTGCCAGACCACAGATGGAGGCTATGCTGTCACAGGAACATGGGATGGTTCATTATGCCTGCTAAAGACAGACTCTTTTGGCAACATGCTCTGGCATAAGAGCTACGGTGTCGGTAAGGGCAAATGCGTGAGAGAGACGTCTGATGGTGGATATATCATTACGGGACAGAGAAGTCTCGGGGGGCCATTATGTCTTGTCAGGACAGACGCAAATGGGGTCATTCTCTGGAGTAAGGATTACGACGATTTCAGAGTGGGTAATTGTGTTAGACAGACACCAGATGGTGGCTATATTATCACAGGAACTGCAAAGATTACCGATGTTGCGGTAATTAAGACAAACTCATCAGGTGATACCTTATGGACAAGGAGGTACGGCGCTGGTGGAAGGGATGAAGGTTATTCTGTGTGGCAGACAACAGATGGAGGTTACATCGTTACAGGATATACACAACGGGGCGATGATGATCTTCTCTGGCTTTTGAGATTGGATGGTGCCGGTGATACCGTATGGACAAAGATCTGGCCGAATGTTTTCGCTGGCAGGTGCGGATTCTCTGTGCAACAGACCACCGATGGTGGTTACATGATCATAGGAATCAAAGAGCCTGGGGCCCAGGCCTTACTTGTAAAAACGGACGCAGAAGGTAATGTTATCTGGGATAATTCATATGGCGCTACCAGCTGGTATTCATGGAGCTCTGGTCACCAGACAACGGATGGCGGCTATATCATCGGGACCAAGAGATTTATGGGTGCATCATGGGACGATTTTTGGCTCATTAAAACAGACCCTTTGGGCAATAAACTCTGGGATAAGACATACGGGGGTGTAGGCACGGACATAGGCTTATGTGTTCAACAGACAACGGATAAAGGCTACATCTTTGCTGGCTATACGGGTGCCTTTGGTGCCGGCGGAACGGATATATTACTCATCAAGACCGACTCATTAGGTTATGCGCCGATGGATCCCGACATCACTACGGACCCGACTGAACTTGTATTTGATTATAGCTCTAAATCAACCGGATATGGAGGTTTGTATTGCCCATCCGTAATTAAGGTGTCGGATCCGCTGATAGTGCCGGCATTAGAAGAAAAGATGGTAAAGGCTGCTGAGGGGGAACTGATTCCGATTCTAATTGTAATGTCCGAACAACTGGACTTGGATTTTCTATGTAAACATGCGTGTAAACTTGACAAGCAAGGCCGCAGGCAATGGGTTATTTCTCAGGCCCAAGCGCTTAGTCAGAGGACCCAGCAAGGTGTGCTTTCGTATTTAAGAACCGAGCAGGCAAGAGGAAAGGTAGAAAGAATCCGATCTTTATGGATAGTAAATGCTATTTCAGCAAAGGCGACAAAGGATGTTATTCGTGAGCTCTCTTCTATGCCCGGAATAGGCCAGATACTGTTTGATGATAATTGTGTTCATATCTTAGGTAAACCTTCTGGGATGGTAGAAAAGTTCTCAAGAGATACTGTCTGGAATGTAGTTAAGATTCGGGCCGACAGTGTCTGGAATAATCTGGGCTATACAGGTGAGGGTATAATCATCGGGCACATCGATACCGGGGTTAATTACAACCATACCGATCTTGCCGATCATATGTGGGATGGTGGAACGACTTATCCCCATCATGGCTGGGATTTTGTCAATGATGACAATGACCCGATGGATGATAATGGGCATGGGACCCATACCGCGGGCACAATTGCTGGCGATGGGACATCCGGCACCCAGACCGGTATTGCCCCGGATGCTCAGATAATGGCGCTCAAGGTTCTTGATGCAAGTGGTAGCGGAAGCCTTGGTAATGTAGCAGGCGGTGTTCAGTTTTGCATTTATCATGGGGCTGATGTAATCAACATGTCATTGGGAGTTGAAAATCCAAGCACGGCCACCAAGGATTGGTGTCGGCAAATGTGCTGGTATGCATTTGCCGCCGATCTGCCCATGGCGGTTGCTGCGGGAAATGGTTCAGGTGGTGGTTCCCACTATCCAGTACCTCATGACATATACACGCCTGCAGATGTTCCCGCTCCCTGGTATGGCAGTGAAGGACACAACGCAGTCATGGCGGTAGGAGCAACCAACAGCAGTGATGTCATTGCAAATTGGTCAAGTTATGGGCCGACTGAGTGGGATGATTATCCTTATCCCCCGGGTCTTATAAAACCCGATGTGAGTGCACCTGGAGTAAATATTGTCTCTCTGAGACACGACAACAACACCGGTTATACAGGTGGCTGGAGCGGCACCTCAATGGCCGCACCCCATCTTGCTGGTACCATTGCCTTGATGCTTGAGAAGAATCCTCTACTCACCTGTGTCGAGATAGACAGTATCATCGAAAACTTCGGGGTTGTTGACCTGGGTGTGGTTGGGAAAGATAGTCTCTATGGTGCCGGTCGGATAGATGCGTATGATGCGGTGCTTGCGGTCCCAGCGTCGGGCGGAAGAAAAGGGACCTTCCGAATCATCCAGGAAAATCCCAATGTCAGCAACCCCCTGAATGTATCTGATATTACCTGGACCGCCGCCTGGATAAAGAAGGTGAAACCTACTGAATTAACCATAAATATGGGCGAGTATGAGGTGGTTAATGTCTATGTAGATTCGACCGGATTAACTTCTGGGATATACTGGGATACCCTCTGGATCTATTCCAATGACCCTGATGAGAATCCCTATCCCGAGCCCGTCTGTCTGATAACTTCAGGTGTTGGTATTGAAGAGGGCGAAAAAGAACCGCTAATGCCGTTGGTAAATGCACTATATTACACCAGTCCCAATCCCTTCAGATCAAAAGCCCGGATTAGCTATGGTGTGGCAAGAGAAAGCAAGATAAAACTTGCGGTGTATAATGTTGTGGGACAGAAGATAAAGACTCTGATTGATGAGAAACAAGGGCCGGGTCATTACGAAACGATCTGGAATGGTCGGGATGATAAGCGTCGCAGAGTTCCCGCTGGTGTTTACTTTGTGCATCTTGCAATAAACCCTGTGGGGGAATCGGAGGGGTTTAATCAGATTCGGAAAGTGGTGCTCTTACGCTAGAACGGTGAAAAAAATTACAGACTTCCCTCGGCGGTTTAAACAAAATGCAGGGCACCCAGCTTAGAAAGGGGGTTATATGATTAGATACCTTGCTCCATTATTTTTAATATTATTCACGGCTCAGGGAAACCCTGAATACATCGATGGAATTTTCGTTGACCCCAACGGAACTGAACCAGTGGGGGGCAGAGTGTTTATTGTCGTCGACTCCATTCCCACTCCCACCACCAATTATGTCACCGGACTGGCATTCGATGGTCAACATCTGTGGGTTGATGATAAAGAGCGGATCTTCTATCATATTGATACTGTAACTGGTTCGGTGATCAAGACATTCTATCCAGCCTACGGTAACCGTGATATGACCTTCGACGGCGAGTATCTATGGGCATCAGACTGGTATGAGGCCTCGATTAATAAATATGACACCTCCGATTGTTCAATCATCGCGACTTATTATCCACCGTTCTCCGCGGGCAAACCTATGGGAATGGCCTGGGATGGAACACATCTCTGGGTTGGTGAAGAAAGCGGTCGTATCTACCAGATGACTACTGAGGGTGAGACCCTACGCTCAATCCCACGTCCTCCTGGAGGGGGACTTTACAATCCAAGGGGTCTTGCCTTCGATGGCGAATACCTCTGGGTAGGTTATCAAGAGATCGGGATCGTCTACAAAATTGATACCATCAATGGCAATGTTCTTGAATCCTATTCATCGCCGACTGGTGGTATGCTCCAGGGAGTGACATTTGATGGTGAGTATCTATGGCTGACCGGTGGTTGGGGTAGACGATGGATATACAAAGTTGACATCGGGCTTGGGAATGAGGAGGAGAAAGGTCACACTCTCGAAGTATACCTGCGAAGCTATCCCAATCCCTTCCGGGGGGTAACAACAATCGCTTACTCCTTAAATGAATCGGGTCCGGTGGAGCTGAATATCTATAACTGCTTTGGACAAAAGATAGAGACACTGGTAAGCGGTTTCCAGAGAGCCGGCAATTATCGAGTTTGCTGGGATGCGAAGGATGTCCCTTCGGGGGTCTACTTCTATCGACTGAAGACCTCTAAGTCTGAAAGGATGGGAAAGGCGCTCCTGGTGCGATAATCTGAGCCCGTCTCGGACCAGACTGGTAACGATGTCTGTTAACGCTCACAACGATTGACATTTCGCCAGCTTGGGGTATATCCTAATAAAAGGAGGAGAGATGAGGGTTTTATTGTTGTTGGGACTGATGGCAGTTCTTTGGGCCGATGTTGACACCCTAAACCCAATCGGGGATGTCTACATTATTACCTATGGCGGTGGTGAGGGTGGAAATACTTTCTTAAAATTTGACATCTCCTCGATCCCATCGAATGCGCAGATCGATTCGGTGATTCTCGAGTGCTATGTCTGGCAGAGAGATGCCGGTTGGGATACCGATGTAAACTACTGGAATGTCAACTCTCAAACATGGAAAGAGGATGATTCCGCTCGCGCAATCTGGGCAATTCCAACCTCTGATTCGACCCACCAGGCTTCGGGCTTCGGTGTCGGTATTGGCTGGGCAAGATCGGTCGACCTGACGAATATCTTCAACCGTGATTACCAGGTCTCACATACATTCTGCAGCATCAAGATGAAGGACCCCGATGATCCAACCTCTGTGCCGATGCCGGGAAGCATGCCCAATGATTCAGATGATACCTTGATGGTGGGCAATTTCGGAGAGCGAATCTACTTCTACCCCCATGAACATGGTTCTGATATACCCAGGCTGATCGTCTACTATACCCCTCCCAAGATCGAACACAAATTGAGTAATAAGATCGACATCTGTCGAGTAGCCCCAAACCCGTTTAACTTGAGGACAACCTTCTATGTAGCAGATGATCCCGATGGTATAAGTTTGACCATCTACGATCATCGGGGAAGGCTGGTCCGCACCCTTTCATCACGATCTAAAAAGGTGACCTGGGATGGCTGTGATGATCACCGAAAGCCACTTCCCGCCGGCGTCTATTTCTATATCCTTGAGGACAACGAGGCAAAAGGAAAGGTCTGTCTGATCAGATAGAGGGGAGGAGGTTAGAAACTGCCGTAATAGCCAATCTTGACCATCCGATTGAAACTCTCCTCCTCGTGCATTGAGAAGAGATCACGGAGGGAGAGCTCAAAGAGGACCTGATTATTGATCAGCCATCTCAGACCGAGATTGAAATAGCCCGGCCCCTCGGCCTTAGGATCATTGGATCCCAGGTCGTAGTCGAGCAGGAATCCGAAACCGGGACCGATCCCGACCATCAGACCGGCAAAGAGGGATGGGGTTTTGGAATCGACCGTCTCCAAGCTGTAGTTGAGGCCAAGACTGATATCGATCCAGCCGAACTGGAGTCCGAGGTGCTCCCCACCGGTGAGATAGAAACCCTTGGACTTGATCCGATACCGGTCCCCCTGATGGGGTCCAAAACCCTGGGAGTCGAAACCGAGGGTGAGCTGGGGGATATAGAACTGCTGCTCGATGAGGACCAGTTTGGCCTGGACCTCGGGTCGGGGATAGAACTCCGGATCTTCGGAGCCGATCAGGTTCGAGGCACCATAGCTCAGGCCAAGCTGGAACCGTTCTAAGATACCGACCATCGCATAGGGGAGGACACTCCCCTCTGGACCGAAGCGGAGTAGAAAACCATACTGGCCGTGCTGGAGTGGCCATGGGGTCGGTTGATCGATGAAGAAAGGCTGACCCGTAACCAGAAATAACAGGATTATCATCGGCCCCCCTTATTGATGAAATACGATACCCCCTGCCGACCCAGGATTCGGGTCAGCTCATTGTGGAGATCCAGGGCTAAGGCAACCTTCAGCCGCTTCGACCTCACCTTGGCCCGATTCCCGATCAGGAAGTAGACATCACGATCACCAGGGAATCGGCTCAGGATCTTCCTCAACATCTCCAGCTCCTCATCCCCGGTCTCCTCACCGAGCCTGATCACCAGACCCTGGATCATCTGTTTCGCCTCATCGAGCGTGAGGAGTTCATAGCCCCTGACCACCGGTTTCTCCCCACCGGCAAACCTGCCCCGCACCACCACCATCGTCTCTAAGGAGAGCTTATCCCGCACCCGTTTCAAGAGGTCGGAGAAGAGGAGGATCTCGATCGAGCCGGTCAGATCCTCAATCCTGATCCGGGCAAATTCTCCACCCTTCCGATCCCGCTTGATCTCCCTCTTGGTAATGATCCCGCCCACCCTGATCTCACTACCATCGCCCAGCATCTTAATCCGGTCCAAGGGGGTGAGGTTGAGCGCTTCATACTCCAACCGGTAGCACTCCAAGGGATGGGTTGAGAAGTAGAAGCCGAAGGCCTCCTTCTCATAGTTGATTCGCTCCAGTTTCGACCACTCCTTCACCTCCTCCTTCTGGAAGAGGGAGGTTTGGAGTCCGTGGTGGGCATTCCGGTTGAGTGCGATATCGAGCATCCTGGCCCGGGAATCGCCGATGCTGTCAAAGGCACCCGCCTTGATCAGCGATTCGACAACCTTCCGGTTGATCCCCTTAACCCGGAGGAGGAAGTCGAAGATGCTCTTGAACCTTCCCTTCTTCCGCTCGGCCACAATCGCCTCGGCGGCACTCAGCCCGACATTCTTCAGTCCGGCCAAGGCATAACGGATCGCATTGTTCTCCTTCTGGAACCTCGGCCCACTCTGATTGATATCCGGGGGCAGGATCTTGATCTTCAACCGGTCGAGCTCCCTGCAGAGGACCGAGAGCCGATCGGTATCATTGAGCTCGGAGTTGAGATTGGCCAGCATAAACTCAACCGGATAGTGGGCCTTGAGATAGGCGGTCTGATAGGCGATCAGGGCATAGGCGGTGGCATGGGATTTGTTGAACCCGTAGCCGGCAAACGGAGCAAGATATTCGAAGATCTCCTCGGCCAGCTTCGGCCGGATCCCATTCCTCTTGGCCCCGGCCTTGAAATCGTCCTTCAGCTTCTCCATCAGATCGATCACCTTCTTGCTCATCGCCCGCCGGAGCTGATCGGCCTGGGCCATGGAAAACCCACCAATCTGGTGGGCTATTTCCATCACCTGCTCCTGATAGATGATCATCCCGTAGGTCTCGGCCAGGATCGGCTTCAGTCCGGGATGGAGATACCGGATCTGATCCGGGTTCTTCTTATTCCTGATCATCTGCTCCAGATTGACATTGCCGAGGGGGCCGGGTCGGTAGAGGGCAACGACTGCTATCAGCTCCTTAAGGCTTTCCGGCTGGAACTTCCTCAGTATCCCTTTCATCCCCTCTGATTCGAGCTGGAAGACACCGACCGTCTCACCCCGTTTCAGGAGATCGAAGGTCGGTTTATCATCGAGGGGGATCGACTCCTTGGTGATCCCGACCGCCTTCAGGGTCTCATCGATCACGGTGAGCGTGCGCAGACCCAGGATATCCATCTTCAAGATCCCGACCGCCTCCAAGGAGCTCTTCTCATACTGGGTTGAGATCTCCTTCGAGTCCGGTGATCGGTAGAGCGGGACATAATCGGTGAGATCGGTTGGTGTGATCACGACCCCGGCGGCATGGGTGGAGGCATGACGGACCAGACCTTCCAGTTTCTCCGCAGTCTTGATCAGGATCTCATACTCCCCCTTCTCCCCGATCACCCTTCTCAGCTCGCTGGAGAGGGAGAGGGCCTGATTGATCGACTGGTTATGGGGGATCAGTTTGGCGATCCGATCGACCTCGCCATAGCTCAGTCCCAAGACCCGGCCGACATCCCGGATCACCGCCCGGGCCTGCATCGTTCCAAAGGTGATCACCTGGGTGGTATTCTTCTCGCCATACCTTTCGATGATATACCGGATCACCTCTTCCCGCCGGACGTCAGAGAAGTCGATATCGATATCCGGCATCCCTTTCCGCTCCGGATTCAGGAACCGCTCGAAGATCAGTCCGTAATCGAGCGGGTTGATATCGGTGATGCCCAGGACATAGAGGACAAGACTGCCGACTGCAGAACCCCGGCCCGGTCCCACCGGTATCCCTCGGCTTCGGGCGAAATCGACCAGATCCTTGACGATGAGGAAATAGCCTGAGAGTCCCCTGCGCTTGATCACCTCCAGCTCATACTCCAGCCGTTTGAGGACCTCGGGACTGAAGCCGGGTAGCTTCTCCCTCAGGCCGTGATGGGCAAGATGGCTCAGATAATCAAAATCAGAGGCGAAACCATCGGGTCGGGGATAGCGGGGGAGGTTGAAATGGGTCCCGAGATTGAAGAGGACATTGCATCTTTCGGCAATGATCAGGGTATTGGATATCGCCTCGGGCAGATCCTCAAAGAGCTGGGCCATCTCCTTCGGACTTTTGAAATAGACCTGATTGGTCTTAAACCGGAGCCGGTCCCTGTCCCGAATCCGCTTCTTGGTCTGGATGCAGAGGAGAACCTCATGGGCAAAGGTATCCTTGGCGGTGAGATAGTGGCAGTCATTGGTGGCAACGATCGGACAGTCGAACTCCCGGGCGAGCTGGACGAGTTGATCGATGAGATACTCCTCACCATCGAGGCCGAGCCGCATCAGCTCCAGATAGAAGTTATCCTTCCCCAGGATCTCAAGATAGGAGCCGAGTGCATTCCGGGCCCGCTCCACATCCCCCTTCAGGATCCAGTAGGGTATCTCCCCCTTCATACAACCGGAGAGTCCGATCAGTCCTTTCGAGTGTTGAGCAAGGACCTCACGATCGATCCGGGGCCGGTAATAAAACCCCTCCAAGTATCCGATCGAAACCAGCTTGATCAGATTATGGTAACCATCTAAGTCCTTGGCCAAGAGGGTGAGATGGAATGATGCCTCCGGCACGGTCAGATCCTTCGACTTCTTCAGCCGCGACTCCGGAGCGATATAGACCTCGGAGCCGATGATCGGTTTGACCCCGGCCCTCTCTGCGGCCTGATAGAACTTAATCGCTCCGAAGAGGTTGCCATGGTCGGTAATGGCAACCGCGGGCATCTCCATCTCGGCAGCGGCACGGGGCAGCCGTTCCAGTTTTATCGCCCCATCTAAGAGGCTGTACTCGGTATGGTTATGGAGATGGACAAAGGACACTACTTATCTTCCACCGGTGGGATATGGTCCGGGATTTCTCCATCGAGCCCCAGGTGGAGGGGATTGGAACAGTAGATCTCCTTGCACCTGGGACAGAGGATGAAGTGGAACTCCTTATAGACCTCCTCCTCGATTAGATCCTCGGGGTATGCCTTCAACTTCTCAATCTCGGCATTGATGTCGTAGTGGCCGCCGAGTTTGATGATCCCATCAAACCCGGAGATGACCTTGATGTCAAGCCGATAGAAGAGATCCCCCTCACCGATTATCCTCTGACAGCGGGAGCATCTCTTCGCCGGCATATCATTCTATTCTAAATCATAATCCGGGATGGTCAAGCTTATGTGAACGATGTCACTGTTCCAATTTCGAGGGAGTTATTAAAAAAGCCGTCCTGACCTGTACCCCCAGCTTTCAGAGTGTCTCGAAAATTCAGTGGGTCACCCCCAAAAATCAGAAACTATCGCTTTGATCATCTGAAGCTAACCCATCCGGGAGCATCGGCCCTCAAATTTCATTCCGTCAATCCGGTAATTACCGGAATGTCGGATTGATGGATGCTTGGGGGAGGAAGAGGCCCTTCCCCTGAAATTCGAACAGTAACTGAATGATTGCCGGCTCCAGAATAAGAAATATAATTAGATGATGTTCCTCCTGTTATTATTTACCATGGCGGTAGAGATAAGAAGCCTCTCGATCGATGACCACTGTTGAGGAGGGAATAATGATCACACCCCTGGTCCAGGGGATCGACACAATCTCGGGATCACCCTGATCAATACCGGCACCACCCCATATATCAACCTGAAAGGGAGACTCATCAGCGATACACTGGCGCAGCTCCTCTGTGATACCGCCACCTTTGGCGATCTCTATCCCGGTGATACGGCAACCGCAGACAACTTCAACATCTATATCGAATACTACTGCCCCACCGGCACCCTGATCAGATTCGACCTCATCCTCTATGATAAGTGGGGCAACCGGGATACCCTCACCTTCTTCGAACATGCGATCGGCCAGCTCCAGTTCTACCGGCTCGATCGGAAGGTCGCCCCGCCCGGTGAGAGTCTCAACATCCGGGGCTACTTCCTCAATGGCTACTGGCAACCAGATCCCGGTGGTATTGAGCGGGTCTACCTCTATCTTAAGGATCGGAATCATCGGGTGGTCGACTCCCTGGAACTCTTCGATGATGGTAACCATGGTGATAGCACTGCTGGAGACGGGATCTTTGCCAACTACTACCGGCCTTCCTCCGAGCAGGATCTGATTGTTGAATTCCATATCATCGATACCCGCCACTATTATGAGGGCGGGATCCGGGACTGGTTCGGTATCTCAACCATACCATTTGAACGGATCGGTGATATCCTCCTCATCAACGATCTCGACCTGATGCCACCGATGGGGGAGATGAATGCGACCTATTACAAAAGGGGTCTTAATCGTCTCGGCTACGGCTATTTCTTCTGGCCCACCTATTTCCGTGGTCTGCCCACCACCACCGAGCTTCGGGAATATCTAAGAGATGGTGCGGTTATCTGGGCGGGCCCGACCTCACTCGATCGGGGGACACTCCCTCAGATCTCCTATCAGACCCCGGTCCAGGAGACGGTCGCCCTCTTCCTCGATCAGGGTGGAAGGCTCCTTCTGGCCGGAAACTCGATCGGTGAGATGTCCCAGTTCTATCCTCTTCTCCTGAGAGACTATATCCATGCCCGCTATATCCAGACCTTCCACCGGTATGCCTACTTGGAGACCCTCAATGGGGTCGGTGGTGATCCGATCGGTGATGGTCTTAATCTCGATATCATCGGCAAGCCCGGGATATCCCAATACTTTGCCGAGGAGATCGATCCCACCGCGACCGCCCTCTCGATCTTCTACTATGACACCACCTCCGGTCCGGGCCAGATCCAGTCCTCGGGGAGTGGTGCGGTCCGATACGAATCTGATGGATATAGGACCATCTTCTTCAGCTTTGATCTCTCCGGCATCACCGATTCCACCCTCCTCGATTCCGTCCTCTCCCGCTCCGTCCGCTGGCTGATCGGCCATGGCCCAGGAATCAGCCGGTACCCACCGGAGAAAAATCGGATCCTGATCCGTCCCAATCCGGGCAACCCCTTTTTGATCGGTCTGAGCCGGCCCGATACCGTCTCGGTCTTTGACCTCAGCGGAAGGAGGATCGATAGCCTCTGGGTGGTCGACCGTGCGATCTGGAGGGCACCACGACCCGGGATCTACTTCCTCAGGGTCCGGGATCAGGTCAGGAAGGTGGTGGTTATCAGATGATGGCCCTGCTGATCATCGGGGTGAAGCTGGAAGGCTTGGTCTACGATGGGGAGAGTAAGGAGCCGATCCGGCCGCTATCAGGTTGAGGTATCTGGTTATCGGTCCGAGATCCGGACGATCGTATTAACGAGCGGCCATCATCACTCGGCCGGGTGGGTCGCTCCAGCCCTCCTTCTCTCTCCCATCGGTCTTCCCGGCCGCAGATCTCACCGCCACCGATGAACGGGATCCCCGCCGGGAATTGAAACCGCATAAACAGCAACAGAATTACTGTCTTTACAACCCGAACTGAGACCGGAGCGGACCATCGCCACCGAGATCGGGAGGATCGCCTCTGGAATTCATGCCACCACAACCTTCTTCTACAGGGATGTCACCGACCCGATCGGAAGTGGACTGATACCGGCGGCTCCGGTCCCATACTTCACCTATCTCAATATCGAGTATGCCAATATCAAAGGGGTGGAATTTGTCCTCTCCGTATCCAGGCCTTTCCTCAAGGGGAAGATCTCCTACACCCTCTCCCATGCCAGTGAAGGTCACTGGCGGTATATCCAGTCCCATCTGGAATCTCTCCCCCACTATCCCAGGACCGACTATCCCCTCGATTTTGACCAGCGCCACCGGATCTTCATCCGGACCGAGCCCCCCTTCCCTTCCACCTCTTTTTTGAGATCCAGAACCTCCTGGACATCGGGGATGTCTGCTATGTCTATCCTGCCACCGGTCTTCCCGACGATAATTGGGGTCAGGGTGAGTATCGATCAATTCATTGGTGGCCTCACCCTCTTTGACCGGGGCTATTACCATCCGGGCAAGGATCTCAACCACGATGGCTATGTGACCAGAGAGGAGGCCTATCTCTCCTATCTCAGAGCCAACCAGATCTCAATCGATACCGGAGGTTCCTGATCGGCTTCGAGCTCAGGATTTAGAACTGTTACTATTCGAATTTCGGGGGAGACTTTTGTGGTTTTTAAGTTCTCCTTTTTCATACCGCAGCTTTTCGGGGGGAGACGCCCCTCGGCTATTTGAGTGCACCACAGCTTATCATAATGGAGCGGGAACACCAAACCGTATTCATAGAGAAAAACCTGGGTTCTAATCAAGGATAAACTCCGTGAAGAATCTCGGATTCTTCACCCGCTTTCGGCAGACTCAGGATGACATCGTCATTCCATCGGGGCGAGCCCGCTGGTTCTTCAAAGGGGGTTGTGGTCGGGGAGAAGATCTTCTAAGAAATCTTCTAAGATGATGGCGTATACTTTAAATGGAGGTGATCATGAGGTGGATGGCAGTGATTTTGATCCTCATCGGTCTCTTATGGGCCGACTGGGAGATCAAGGTCCACGATGGCAGTAACATCATCTTTTATCTCTCCAATTTCGGTGAGTTCGGCCAGAAACCGGGAGACAACCCTGACTTAGAATGGCCTAAAGGGAGCGGTAATCTCCACCTCTTCGGGGGAGGTATCTGGTTCGGGGCCCTGTGCCCTGATACCTGTGTCTCCCAGGGCTACAACCCGAATTCGGGAAGGGGCGAGTGTGTTCCAGGTCTGGTGCGCCAGGGGACGACAGCATATCATAACCCCTATGTCCGGGTCTATATCTATCCCGAGGACTGGCCCCCACCGATAGACACCTTTCCAATGGCCCCGCAGGATCCCAGGACTTTTGAGGACTCCTGGTGCTGCTTCAACGAGAGTGATCCTGAATTCCACGACTCGCTTGACACCCATCCGATCGGGGTCGAGTTCTACCAGTCCGGTTACGCCGATCCCCGGTGCCCGGATGCGGTCTTCCTCAAATACACGATCAAGAATTGCACGACAAAAGTCCTCGACAACTGCCTGATCGGTATCGTTATCGACCCCCTCCGTGCTTCTGCGATGCGCTACATCTTCAACCGGTGGTTTCTCATCGGTAATGACTCCATCTATATCGACACCTTGGTCTTCCTCTCACAGTTCCATCCAGGCCAGGAATCATTGGGGATGATCGGGTTCTACTTCCTGGAGACCCCGGATCAGAAAGGATCCTTGAGCTGTATGAGGTTCACCCTTGAGATCGACCCATCGCTCGATTGGCAGCGTTATCTCATGATGAAGGGGATCGACTATCGGACCGGGGATTCGATCGGATTTATGCCCGAATCAAGTACCCCTGATGAGTGCCGGTTCACCTACTGCACCGGTCCTTTCGATCTCAAACCCCAGGAAGAGAAGACCTTCGCCTTCACCATCTGTTTGGGCCTCGATACCCTCGCGCTAATCAAGATGGTCGATATGGCCAGAGATTTTTATGAGCGCTACATCTCGGTCTCAGAGGAGACGCGGTGGTTTGAGCAGAAACTTTTGATCTATCCCAACCCATCCCGGGGCCTTGTAAATATCATCCCAACCCAGGATGTGGAGGGGGTCACCATCTTCGACGCCACCGGTCGATTGATCCACCGACTCTCCCCATCACCCCATCTCCAGCTCACCCTCCCCCCTGGCATCTACTTCCTCAAGATCAAAACCCAATCTGA